>Ga0265293_10004969_pt1 | contig 22787 bp, 24 predicted proteins | sample Munlanlewell138R_FD_192505 | JGI IMG/M metagenome (GOLD analysis project Ga0265293, IMG submission 192505) | Leachate microbial communities from a municipal landfill in Southern Ontario, Canada - Leachate well 138R | ecosystem: Engineered > Solid waste > Landfill > Unclassified | place: Canada... | reverse complement strand
CGAATCTGCAGAGGAATGCCTTCTTCCATGGTAATCTCTGCAGCCCTGGGATGCAACACTTTAGCCCCCATATGACCCATTTCAACGACTTCCCGGTACGACATGACCTTTAGCGTAGGAGCATCAGGAATGAGCCTGGGATCGGCTGTCTTGATGCCGTCCACATCTGTAAAAATCTCCACGCGTTCAGCCTTAAGAACCACACCCAGTACTGCAGCGGTAGTGTCGCTACCTCCGCGCCCTAGTGTCGTCACCTTACCCGTCTCTGTCACCCCTTGAAAACCCGCTACCACAGGTATCGTGCCTGCACCTATCAACTCCCACAGCCTTTCGCTCTCGACCCCAGTAACCCTTGCACCTAAGTGTACATCATCGGTTGTAATTCCACACTGCCAGCCTGTTAACGCCGTGGCAGGCAAGCCCATAGAGCGTAACCCCTCAGCAAAAACGCTGGCCGAGATAATCTCGCCACAAGACAGGAGTAAATCTACATTGGAATCATCGGCATTCGGATGCGTACCATAGATCAAGTTCAGGAGTGTATCGGTTGCATATGGGTCACCTTCACGCCCCATGGCAGACACTACAACAACTGGGTGAAGTCCGGATTCCACTGCTTCGTTAACCCTTTGCAGGGCCTCTGAACGCATCTCAGGGGTCGCAAGCGAGCTACCTCCGAACTTCTGTACAACAACTCTCATTCACCCACACCTCACCTCTTCGTAAAGGCACCCATTTCGTTTGCTTTCTCAGCAATTTGCACGGCGTTCAAGGCAGCTCCTTTTCGAATCTGGTCGCCAACGACCCAGAGATTTAGACCGTTCGGTATGGTGCGATCCCGTCGAATACGACCTACGAAAATCGGGTCTTTCCCGGAAACATACAGAGGCATGGGATACTCTTGTTCCCGAACGTTGTCGATGACTTCGACTCCAGGAGCTTTTCTGAGTAGCTCTCGACATTCGTCCGGTGAAAGGGGATCAATAGTCTCTACATTGATACTCTCACTATGTGAACGCATGACTGGAATTCTGATGGCCGTGGGAGAGATCTTTAGGTTCGGGTCCTTAAAGAGTTTTTGCGTCTCCCTTACCATCTTCCACTCTTCCTTGGTATAATCATCTTCCTCAAAAACATCGATCTGTGGAATAGCGTTAAAAGCTATGGGATAATGGCGCTCGGCGCTTGCCACCGGAAGAATGGCTGCTTCAAGTTCTCGCCCGGCCACATAGTCCTCGGTCTGACGACGTAATTCATCCATGCCTCTTCCGCCGGCTCCTGATACGGCCTGGTACGTCGATACTACCACGCGCTTGATGCCGACCGTATCCAAAATCGGCTTTAGTACAATGGCCATGATGATGGTGGAACAGTTGGGGTTGGCAATAATCCCCTTATGGTTTGCGATCTCTTCCGGATTCACCTCTGGGATAATCAGCGGAACATCATCCCTTAAACGAAAGGCACTCGTATTATCAATAACTAACGCCCCAGCCTCAACAGCAGGCGTCACCCACTCCTGGCTGACCTGGCCACCCGCAGCAAAAAACGCCACGTCTACTCCCTTAAAAGCCTCAGGAGTCGCTTGCTCTACTGCGTACTCTCTTCCTCCAACCAATACCCTGCTCCCAGCGGAACGCGCTGAGGATAAAAGCGTGAGGTTGTTCATCGGGAACTTTCTTTCCACCAAGACATCGAGTAATTCTTGGCCAACCATCCCTGTAGCACCCAATATTGCAACATGTAAATCCTTCATTCAAATCCCTCCTCGCGCTATCGGACTGCTCTAAGCTTTCTTTCCATTAGAACAGGTTGTAGCTGTCTGTTTTGTAATGCGCTATCTATGGTAGGTATAATCAGTTCCATATCGGCGACCAGTGATCTAGGCTTGGCTTCGGGATTGTCTTGACCAAAGGGTACGAAGTAGACCCCCTGAACACTCAACAGCACCCCTAGATTCTTTGCATTCAAACCCAAAGCATCGTTGGTGGAAATCGCCAACACCAAGGGTCTCCCGTTCCTTAATTGTGTCTTGGCAGCCATTAGAACAGCCGTATCGGTAATGGCGTTAGCCAGTTTCGCTAACGTGTTGCCTGTACATGGAGCAACGACCAAACAATCAAGTATTTTGGATGGACCCAGTGGTTCTGCATCGACAATTGTGGTGATTACCGGTCTCCCCGCCAGTTCGGCAAAATAGGCGATGATCTCAGCACCAACACCAAAACGCGTTGTAGACTCGACGACGGACGTTGATGCAATTGGGTAAACCTCAGCTCCTTCTTCTCTTAGCCTTTTCACTTGCGGCCAGATTTCCTCATACGTGCAATGACTACCAGTCAAGGCAAAACCAATGTTCTTACCCCTTATAGTCAATTGTATGCTCCTCCCCCAGCAATTTTTCAAGTAGGTGAGGAATGGTTTTGATCAAGATATCTGCTGCGGTCTTAGGGGCAACCTTTCCAGGAAGTGATAAGGCATGGATTGCCAGAATTCCGAGTTCCTCTGCTGCAGCAAAATCTGTGCCACCGGGACCCGAAGCAATATCCACAATCACCGTCTCCGGATCAAGGTTCCTGAGATAGGAGCGGGGCAGAACCATCGCTGGAATGGTATTGAAAATGAGCTGAAAGTCAACCTTAGACGACATGGCCGCCAGTGGCAAGGGTTCACAGCTGAGTGCAACGGCTCGAGCCAGGTCCATAGCCGATCGCGATCCCACCGTTACCACTGCCCCCAAACCCTTGAGCACCTGAACCAGTGTGGTTCCACAGCGTCCTAGACCCAAAACCAGGCAACGAGACCCGTGGATGGTATGGGGAGTGTTCTGCATCGCCACCTGAATGGCGCCTTCAGCAGTGGGTATGGAGTTCAACACGGCAATTTCGTCAATCTCGGCCATCTCAACAAGGGTCAGTCCATACTGGGTGGCCAATCCTCGAATAAGCGGTTTCGCCACACCAATCAATAAGGGGGTCTTGTGGGGCAGCAAAGGAATTAAGTGAGCTAATTGAATGGGCTCCCCTCTGTTTATCATATTCGCTGTGATCTGTCCCTCAGCGTCGGTGTTACTCATGGGAGCAATAACCGCTCTAACACCGCGAATAGCGTCAATTGGTTCTTCAAAGTGTAGTGCCTTTTTTAAGGAGCCTGTCTTGGGAAAGCCAACTAGATGCAGATCAACCCCAAGGTCGACCAAAGCCTGAGCCAGACCAACTTCGCGCTGGTCACACCCCAGCATCGCTACTGGTACACTCTCAAGTTGACTAGCCATGACAAACCCTCCTCACCGAAACTCATTAGTACTATATGTCGGCGAAAAGAATGTGTTCTAGTCCAATAACGACTCCTTTGATTTCAGAGATCCTCCTGATGGCCAACAAAACCCCAGGCATGAAGCTCTCGCGATTATTTGAGTCGTGTCGTATGGTCAACGTCTGTCCTGGTAGTCCCAGGATAACCTCCTGATGAGCAACCAAGCCTGGTAGCCTAACGCTGTGAATAGGAATATCCTTGTTCGACACTTCCTGCATTAGTGTTCGTGTCCGCAAGGCGGTTCCTGAGGGGGCATCAAGTTTTTGTGCATGATGATATTCAATGATTTCGGCCTGTTCAAAGAAATTCATAGCTTCCTGCGCATACTTCATCATGAGGACGGCCCCTATGGCAAAATTGGGAGCAATAATCGCCCTCCAATTTTCTTGCAAGGCCCTAACCTGCCACTCCTGTAGCTCGGCGGCACTTAAGCCTGTAGTTCCGATTACCATGGGCACATCGAATGCTAAACATGTCTCCATACTAGGCCCTACAGCGTGCGGAGTAGTAAAGTCAACAACGACGTCGACTGGGATTGCCTCCAATGCTTCCTTGAGGTTCGTGAACGTCTTGACACCTGTAAGTAGACCTCGACCAGCGGGATCAATGCCACCAACGAGGTGTAAGTCCGAAGAGCTCTGCACCGCCCTGCATACTTCACTTCCCATTCTTCCAGCCGCTCCGTTAACCAGAACTCGCATGTGCTTCCCCTCCTTAACCATTGCAGTCCATTCGGCAAGTCATTGGGACATTCCTGCAAAGGTAGAAACAAGAAAAAAGGCCACCTTGGTTGGCAGCCTCTTCCAGACTAGTCTAATTGCTACTTTCTCCTCCGCCATGGGACTCTACGTCTTTCGCCCCGTTTTGCCGAAGGATTGAGCTAGCATCGTTGACCTTGTCTTCACTTGTCTCAATTACCGCTAGTATACCGCCTTGTTTCAAGTACTGCTCATACTGGCGTCCCCGTTCCTCGGGGATTCCGAGGTCGATGAGACCTCCGGCTACCCCTCCTGTAACAGCTCCAGATAACACTCCAGCCAGCGGACCCGCCGCCACAATCGGACCAATTCCCGGTATGGCCAAGGCCCCAACTCCAGCCAAAAGCCCCGCTACTCCTCCTAAAGCTCCACCCCATGTGGTTCCATCTGCAATAGAGTCTGTGCCGCCAAAGTCCGAACCAGTCTCCATGTCGCCCGACATGTTCTGACCTTTGCTCGTTGCGCTGTCTTTAGCCAGGATGGATATTTCATTATCCTGGAATCCCTTATTTCTCAAAGCTTTTACTGCGTTCTCGGCAGTACTGATATCACGAAAGACACCAATGACAGTTGACAAGAGAATTCCCCCTTTCGTTTCTTACAGCTAGCTTACCCAAAAAAAGGGGGCTTATTCCACCTTGGTCTCTCCTCAATTTTCTTCATTACATCAGCGTAATCTTGTGCCGTCGTCAGGTCAACGATGATCAAATCACGACCGATCTTCTTGATGCCTCTCCATGGGATCACGATGAGTTTGGGTCTAAACCATCGATGACCATAGGGGATCACGATGGATTCAACCTCGCCGCTTCGCAGGTTGATAATCAGATCTGTATGGTCCACCACTCCTAGGCGAATTCCCTCGTCAATACAGATGATCTCCTTACCAGACAGCTCTGAATAGCGCATAGCCTCACCCACCTCAGCTCAACATATGTAGAACGCACTACGACTAGAACTTCCATCGCCATGATATGCGAAAGCTGCTTGGATTGTTAAAGCCCGCACTCATGTTTCCGTGATCATACTCTCCTATCTCCAACTGAAGGTGGGTGTTGTGCTCGTCCAAGCTGTGCTCTACGAGAACGGAATAGTGGGAGCGTACGTTCTGAAAGTCATATTTTCCAATCAAACGCCACCGCAAGTTACCGGCAAATTTGTACTCAAGGCGAGCAATGGTACGAAGTGCATCCACTCGAAAACTGAACAGACTGTCGCCTAGGGCGAGGTCGGTGCGCAGGGTACTGTTAATGGGATCCATCTGAAAAAGAGTATCCCCTAACGAGTAACGCATGACGAAGGCCGGAGTTGGCTGAATGCGCCACTCCACACTGGTATTCTTGTCTCCCACGTCAAGTTTCCACACCAACCTGTCATATTCTCTTGTCCTCTCAATGTCTGTGTGGCGTCGAAGTGTAAGGCCAAGTTCTATCCCTTTGTACTTGGAGGATACGTCTAATTGCCATCCTTGACGATTAGGAGTAAACTGGTTTGTCTTCGCCAACGGACTCAGAAACCCAGGATCAACCCTCTGGGCCACTAGACGACCATTGAAGACCTTTCCGTTATGGCTTAAATCTAAGACTACTCCTTCCATCAAGTCAGCCCTGGAATCTGTTTGCCACCCTCCTGCAACTACAGCTTTGAGCGTCCCGAATGTCGCACCAGCTTGAAGTACCCCAGCTGTCCCGCTTTCGCTAAATCCTGCGAAGTGCATCTGCAGACCTGTCAAGGAAAGAGCACCTATATCGAAAACACTCTCTACAAAAACCGCATCCACAACGTCCAGATTCTTGAATGGCACGCTACGCAAATATCCTAGGTAGATCTGCCTGGTTTGCAGAGAAGCGAAGGTTGTGTCCTCCATGAACTGGTTATGGCGGATCAACCGAAAGATATCGGACGATGTAAAGTGGTTCTGATTGCGATTAATGACGAGTCTGAATTGCTTCGCGATTGGTAACGCGACCTGCCACCACGTCGTCATCTGGGCACGGGAAGGCTCGGTAAGCTTCAGATCGCCTTCAAGACCCCACTTTGCCTCACACTGCAGTAGCTTCTTTTCTAATCCCAACCGCACAGTGCACGTAGTGCCTCCAGTTCCTGCTTCTGCTGCAAACTCTCCATCATACTGCATTGCATGCGTACTGCCAGGAGAGATGAGGAGCAAAACAAGGACAAAAAAAACCCCGCGCATGTACAAAAAAGAACATCTCCTTTGGACATCTCCCTGGGCGCGGAGTATTTTGATTATATCATAATTTACTGCTTTTTCCAAGCATACCCTTCGCGATCGGTAGCCCCCTCTTGACGAGCAAAGTTCTCCCTGTTCTTCAGCACGTAAGCTTCATACAGTTCATCTGGCCCTATGCCCGCTTTTAGACACATGCTCACAAAGAAGTGCAAGACATCGACAATTTCCTCTTTCAACCGCTCATGGTCGATATCCTTAGGGTCCTTCCACCACTTAAAGTTCACTTCATCGAGAATCTCGCTCAGTTCGGACAGGATTGCTAAGACTTCTTTCTGAATCCAAACGTCAGGAGGATAATCAAGACCTCGATGTTCAACAACGGCCTCATCGAACTTCTGTTGGAGGCGAAAAATCTCCCTTAACATATCTCTTGACATAGCGAATCCTCCTTGATCAAATGTCGCGGTCCGAGCCCTACCCAACTCCAGTCCTGGGGATTGTATACCACGCTCGCCAACTTCATCACCTCTTCATAGGTTACCTTTTCAAGGCGTTTCATCGTTTCCTCAGGAGTGACGATACCACCTTCGTCCATTTCTCCCTTAACTAAGCGAGTCATGCGGTTACTTGTGCTCTCCATTGACAGCACTAAGCTACCCTTCATCTGGCTCTTTGCTCGTTCCAGCATCTCCGGTGTTATCAACTGTGGTATACCGTCTAACACATCACGAAGCACGTCCCACACCTGGGCCCACTGCTGCGGATTAAAACCGGCATAGACTCCGTACGCACCAACGTCGTCATAAAGCGAGGTAAATGAATAGGAGTTATAAACCAAGCCACGCTCCTCGCGCAGCTCCTGAAACAAGAGAGAACTGACGCCTCCACCAATCATGGTATCCAAGAGACTTAGTGCGTAGCGCCGTTCGTCGTGGCGACACGGAGCGGGACCACCTACGCAAAGATGAACCTGTTCGATATCCTTGTCCTGAAAGAGCCCCTGGCCTGACCTGGTAACCGCCTTGTCTAACACGGGTCTCAGCCCTCCGGGTAAAGAATCAAAGGCTTTGGCAAAGCTCTCCACAACCTTGTCATGACTAATATTGCCGGCACTTGCGATCACAAGGCGATCTGCCGTGTAATGCCGAGCCATGTAGTCCCTAATCATCTCCGACGTAAAACCACTGATTGACGATGTCGAACCAATGATGTTTCGTCCAAGAGGATCCGTAGGCCACAGGGTCTCCGAAAACAGATCATGGACTAACTCTTCTGGGGTGTCTTCGTACATGCGCAGTTCTTCGAGAACCACATTTCTCTCCTTAGCTACATCGACTGGAGAAAACAAAGAGCGAAGCAGCATCTGTTGCAGTAGCTCACATGCTGTCTCGTAGTGTTCGTCCAAGACCTTGAAGTAATAACAGGTTTGCTCCTTGCTGGTGAAGGCATTGAGATAGCCTCCGCGCTGGTCCATGATCTCTGCAATATCTCTAGCCGAATACTTCTCCGTTCCCTTGAACATCATGTGCTCAATAAAATGGGAAAGACCCCATTCGCTCGGTTGCTCATGGCGGCTACCAACCTCAAACCAAGCTCCAAGGGTCACCGAGCGCAAAAAAGGTAAGTATTCGGTGATAATCCTCACTCCGTTGGGTAACACAGTGCGTTGATACATTCTATCCTCCCGTACGATTGGACAGATCAGCCAAACCGTACTTTTCTTTCCACTGATTTTTCCATATGCATATGATACCATAGATTCATCAGACCAGAAAGGGGGATCCGCATGAATCAAGGTATCATCGCAGCTCTGTTATCAATCTTATTCTACCTTACCAACCTCTTGGGAGGAGGACAAAGCCAACCAATTCAACCTATGGATCCTCCTTTGACGCAGCAATCGTACGTTGTCCTGGGCCAGACAGGGAAAGTCACGGCCGATCGAGTTACAGTTCGCCGAAGCCCGGCCGTCGACGGAATCCCGCTTGGAACTGTTACGAGGAACACGACGATCACGGTGTTAGACAAAATGGAGAGCTGGTACAAGATTCGTCCGCGCATCGGTACAGAGGGCTGGGTGCCCGATTACGCTGTTTCGATCGAAGAGGTACAGCGCGAGGACCCGAAGAAGGTGATCCTCGGGTTCTATCCGGGAGGAGAAATGGCCTACGATAGTCTCCTGGAAAACAGTGAGACGCTCACAAGTATCGCTCCCCTCGGCTGGAAGTTGGATAGCTATGGCGGCCTCGTCACTGACTTTGACCCGGAAGAGATGGGACGCAGTTTGTTTTTTGCTGGAAATCAAGAGATGGTTACCTATGCCACTGTCGAAATTGCAGCCAACCCATCACGCCTCCTAGCAACGGAAAATTTGAAGGTAAACAGTATAAACAGGATCATAGCCACACTAGAGGAGTGGGGTCTCAAAGGAGTGTTAGTCGACATAACCTATGTCCCTAAGGAAGAGCAAGTCCAACTCTTTGAGTACCTGAGAACTCTAAGGGCGAGACTACGGGAGGAAGGGTTCAAGACCTTGATAGGTCTGCCTTGGGATGATTCCATTGACTACGAAGCAGCCAGTCATGTCGCGGACTACATCGTCCTGGGAACAGCCAGACCAAGTCAGTCTGAGCCTGGCCCAGTAGCATCAATTCGCCACGTAGAGGACATGCTCGAGAAGACCATTGCCCAGGTGCCTACAGAAAGGATTATTCTTGCCTTATCTCCAGGTGGCCTACACTGGTCGCGCTCGGATCTAGCGACTCCCCTCTCACACAAGGAGGTCCTGGAACTCGCCGCGCGAGAAGGAGCGAGTGTCAGGTGGGATACAGAGTCCAAGACACCATACTTCGGGTATGGTGCGGGTCGAGAGGTTTGGTTTGAAAACCGCTACAGCATGAAGTATAAGTTGGATCTAGTAGACCAGTACAATCTGGGTGGCATGGCCTTGCGCAATCTCGGGCAAGAGGACTCCGATATCTGGTCAAGGCTTTAGGTTAGTCACTAAGTAGTTCGGTCACGGTAACGCACTGAAATCCACTCCGGGAGAGATAATCCAGGATAACTGGTAGTGCCTCTAGCGTTGGTTGGGTGGGGTGCATCAGGATGAGGGCGCCGTTGACCACTTTGCTCTTGATCCGATCGATAATCACAGTAGGAGCAGGGCGTTGCCAGTCTACCGTATCTACGGTCCACAACACGGTCTTATACCCCAACTCCGCCGCCACCGCCACTGTCTGCTGGTTAAAGTCCCCTGACGGGGGCGCAAAAACCTGTGGCTTTTGCCCGGTGGCCTCTAAAATCAGATCTTCTCCTTCTTGAATGAGCCGAGCGGTTTCGCTACGGCTCATCTCACTGGGTGAACCGTGCCAACCTCCATGATTGCCAACTTCATGGCCATCCTGTGCAATCTTCTTGGCGAGATCGGGTGAAGCCTTAGCCCAGCGTCCTGTGGGAAACCACGTCGCACTAACACCATGATGGGCAAATACGTCCAGCATTCCGGGAATGAACTCATCACCCCAGTCCACATTGATCATCAACGCCACCCTCGGCTCACTCGTGGGCCCCCTATAAATGGGTTGAAAGTGCGCTGTGGTGATGGAAGGTAAGATAAGAACGGTGACCAGATCTACCGATGCTTGGGCCGGTGCATCGAGCAGAGCCTTAACGGTACTCTGCACGTCAACGAGCTGCCCGATAACCTCCGCTGTGATTTCACCCGTCTGCCAGTTACAACTAGCATTACTGGCCTCAACATACGATGTCTCTGCTAGGCTCGCGACAACATCGTAGAGTTCATGCTCCAAGAGTCCCTCTACTAATTGCCCCTCTAAGGTTACACCACTCTTGACACCATACAACGTCCGTTGCACCTTTCTGTATATTCCAGGTCCCAAAAGGCCCAAAGCGACTACCAACAAAACGGTTACAACCAACATGATGCCCTTTCTTGTGATGATCACACTTACCTACCTCCTTTGCCAGGATGCTGCGTTCCAGCATGATCGATGTAATAGTCACCCTTGTGCAGGAGGCTAGATATCGGAACGATCTCATATCCTTTGGCCAGCAGATCTGGAATTAGACGACGAATAGCCCCAGGGGTACCTGGAGCGGCATTATGAAAAAGGACGATGGAGCCTGGCTCAATCTGATCCATGACTCGATCGTAGATCTGATTGCTGGTGAGGTTTTTCCAGTCAAGCGAGTCCACTGACCACTGGATCGTATGGTACCCCAGAGCCGATGCAACAGAGATCACTTGGTTATTGTACTCCCCGAAAGGAGGGCGAAAGAGCGTCGTGCGTTGGCCAGTCAAGTCCTGAATCAAGTCATTATTTTTCTGTAGTTCGTAGCCAATACCTTGCTCATTTAGGGTATTCATATGAGGATGCGAATAACTATGATTCCCTATCTCATGACCAGCCGCCGCGATCTTGACTACATAATCCGGATGTTTGTCTACCCAGTACCCCGCCAGGAAAAACGTTGTCGTGATACCGTGACTCTTGAGAATGTCTAAGATTTCATCCGTCAACTCGGTCCCCCAAGTAGCGTCAAAAGATATTGCCACCCTATTGGCCGACGTCTTGACTTTATAAATCGGTACAAGACGTCCCCTGGCCGTCACGGCTACAATGAGCGGTTCTCTCACCTGCGGCACAAGGCTCACAAATGCCAACAGCAGAACTGCGAACACGTACCACCACTTTACCCGGACAACGAACACACGCATAACATCACCCCTGCGTAATCTTATTACCTACAGGGTGAAGTTATGATTGCCAATCTTCTTTATCACTGGCTTCGTTGCCCAATAATCGGCTGCTTGCGTTGTCGAGGGATTGTAAAAGAATAGAGCACCACCCGTAGGGTCCTCGCCTCGCAAAGCCCTACTCACGGCTTCGGCGCACGTATCACCTACGGTCTTTGGTAGAGCGTTTTGCTCAATGGGAGTAAACTGCCCTGGTTGGTGGATAACATCCCACACAGTGTTTGGGAACCTGCTACTCTGTACTCGATTAAGGACGACAGCCGCTACCGCAATTTGCCCCTCCAAGGACTCGCCACGCGCCTCGGCGGAAACCAAGCGAATGAGAAGTTCTCTCTCCTTAGAGCTTATGTCAACGATGGTCCCTTCTAAGCGAGTAGCGTTTGGTTGGACATGTGAAGGTAGACGCAACTGCGTCCCAACCTGCATTTTGGTCGGATCTTTAATTTTGTTTAAGTCAGCCAGTTCTTTCCATGAGATGCCGTGAGCCACCGAGATGTCGTACAGCGTATCACCTGGCTGTACCGTATAGGTAGGATGCGAGCTCGCTCTCCCGATAGAAAAAAACAAGAGCAGAGCACCTAAAACCAAAAGTATGTTGCGCATGATCCCTCTCCCCGTTGATCTGATGGTTCGTTATTCCACAATTCCTTGGTTTTTCCTTCAGCGACCGAGTTGATCGATAAACCGTAAGAATCGGTTCGACTCAATGACCCGTGAGAACGAAACCTTTTCAGACAAGGCGTTTACGAGAATCAAAGCGCTAGCCAAGACAATTCTTCCATAAAGAGGTAAGGAAAGGACGCAGGCTAGACCCAGGACCGCACCTAAGGGGTTTGAACCTGCATCTCCCATCATGGCCACCCGCCTTAAGTCCCAGGGCAAGAATCCTGCCACGGCCCAGAGCATACCAAAGAGTGGACCTAGGGCTCGTGGCTTCAAGAGATAGACAAGACCACCTAGGATCAAGAAAAACTTGGCCGCACGTCCTGGACGAAGATCCAATAGATTTACGAAGTTGGCCATCAAAGCAATAATAATCCCATTGAGTAAAGTCTGCCAGACACTGGAACTGATGGATGAGGCGATGGCTGTGGAAACAAGTACTCCACCCCATGCCTTCAGAGTCCCTGTAGAGAGACGACCTCCGGTAAGGTGCCCCCGAAATCCCTTCCTGGTAGCTTCTCCACAGAGATCATCGATGATTCCAAGTACGGCAACGAAGAGAAGTAATGCGCTGAAATGTGGCGCATAGGGATCGATCCGCAAACGTGCCACAATCACCAGACCCCCCGTCAAGACAAACGCAAGGCCAAGCGCAGTGGGAACGTCCTCGCCCAAGTAGTTCTTGTGCACCTCACTCTTAAAAATCGGTAACAACAGCGGTACAGACACATAGGAAAGCACTCCAGAAACTACCCACCAAATCACCGATGCCACCCCTTCTTCCAGCAATGCCTCAATGCCAAAAGGACCTGCACTAACTGACGTCCTCGATGGCGCATCCCCCGCAGACCTCGACCGAGTGCACGATGCTTCATCGCCACAGGGATCTCCAGTACTCGAAATCCGTGATGCAGTGCACCAACCGTTAAAGCGACCTCCACGCCAAAGCCCGGCGCAAACTCCCCAACCTGTTCTAGAACTTCGACCTTAATGGCGCGCTGCCCCGATAGTGGACTGGTCACCTTCTTGCCCGTCAAGAATCGGACACCCATCGATGCTAAGAAGCGTGCCACCCCGAATCCCATCTTGGTTCCAGAAGCGCTCTGCTGCGAACCAAACTGGGCTACGGTCATGTCGGCCTCATCGCGGAGAACGGGTTGGAGAAGGTCGTGGGCCAGTCTCGCAGTAGAACCGAGATCGGCGTCTAGCAGGAGGTAGACATCCCCAGCGACCTTTTGTCGCCCGTAGTTCAACGCACCGCCCTTGCCACTGTTTCTTTCCATGCGAAGGACGGATAGCTTGCACTCCAGATGGCAATTGGAAGCCACGGAGTACGTACTATCAGTTGAACCATCGTCAACGACTACAATTTCGCTTACGGACACTAGCGAGTCCACGGCACTCAACGTTTCTGCAATGTGCTCTTCCTCGTTATACGCTGGAATCAAGACTACAACTCGCATGGAAATAGTCCTTGAGCACCCATTTGACGACCAAAGTGCCCTTCGCTGCCTCTAGCCAATCCTACTAGGAAGGCCAGTTGACCCATAGCAGTATCTATGCTGTCGATCTTTAGGCTCTTTGGGAGATCGCTGAGTGCAGGTTCGTTTGACGTATCCCAAACAAAGGCCAAACGTGCTCCGCTAGTGGCTAGCTCGTTCCACAACTCCTGCAACTCCGCCACAAGGGTATCACCAGACAATGAAAACACAAAGGTAATCTCCTCTGGTAGGTCTGTACCTACCGCTGTCTCCAGCAATGCTGGTTGCACTGTTTGCACTTCAGCTCCAGCCAACTGAAGAGCTGTGCCCAAAAAGGAGATGTCCATCTGACCATCATCTACCAAGACCACCGTCTTTGCAGTCAACAAATCCTTTGATACAGCATCTAGGAACTGAGCCCAGGCCATTCGGGCTACCTCCAACTCCTCCTCGACCTCGGCAAGGCTCGCTTGACTTTTTCGAAACCTTTCCTCCAGTTCCGTAATAACTCTCGCTTGCTCGTCGACTAAGACATGGTCAGGAAACAGAGCTCCCCCTATGAGAATCCCCAGGATCAAGCTGAAGAAAACGGCCATTAAAGAAGCCACGTGATAGCGAAAACCAAAGTTCATCTACAGCCACCCCGCAATGAGACGCAATTGTAGCCATAAAAGATGCAGGTAGTGTCGCCAGGGTGATGCCATACCCATGAAAAGGAGTATGGGAATGAGTGCAGCTAGAATCACCGGCACGACACTGATAAGCCCACTCGGTCTATAGAGCTCACTGACTCTCTTGGCGTCCAGGAGTATGGGTCCAATCTTCAACCTAGTCAGAAACGTGGAAGCCATGCCTGGTCGCCCCTTTTCAAGAAAGTCGATCATGTTGGAGTGTGATCCGACCAAGATAATGAGGTCCGCTCCATGATCATGTGCAAGCAAAAGCCCCAGATCTTCGCTTGTACCAGGTGCCGGTACGATGTGGAAAGGGACTCCCAGGTTTTCTAGACGTTCCTGACTGCAACAACGCCCGTCAGGATACGCATGCGCGATGAGCTGGGCACCGGACCGCAGGGCAGAATCACTAACACTGTCCATGTCACCGATGATGATGTGGGGTCTGTAACCGGTGGCTAGTAGGGCGTCAGCTCCACCGTCAACTCCCACCAAGATAGGCTTCGTTTCTTGAATGTAGGCCCCAAGGACTCGGAGGTCTTCCCTGTATCCAATCCCCCGCACCACTACTACTACGGTCTTTCCACGCAAGTCGTATTTTAGCTCAGGAAAAGCGATGTCACCTAAAATCACTCCTTTTTCTTTGATTGCGTAGTCAAGGGTATTTGTGACAAACCGATCGAGTTCGCTCGGGAGATTGAGTTTGGCCACTCGTTGCCTTTCTCTGATACTATAGTCCGTAACGACTGTGCCCACCGCCACCACCTCACCCCCTCGCAAGACCTTGCGTCCACTGATTTCCACAGTATCGCCATCCTGAAGGATACTAAAAATCTCCTCTCCCACATTATCAAGGAGTGGAACCTTATGTTCTAGAAGCAACTGGGGACCAAGATTGGGGTACCGACACGTCAGAGAACAACGGGCATTGATGACAGCTAATGCACCAGCCTCGATGAGCCCTGCAGCACCTATGGCATCGAGGTCCTCGTGCGAGATAACCGCAATTTCCTTCGGTTGTAACAGTGTAGCCAGTTCCTTTGTGCGCCTTCCCAACCTCACTTTGCCCTGCATACACTACCCTCCAGGCATAGGAAAAGAGACGGTGGTCACCGTCTCTCTTAGTATGCCTTGTTCTCCGTACATTTAGCCATTGCGGACAGCGAGCTTCACCAACTCAACCATCCTGGCAATGAACGCAGAATTCGTTGGTTTACCCTTACTCTCCCTGACATAGGGGAAGAGGTTGTAGAGTTGTTCCACATTTCCCTTCTCCCACGTCACATCAAGCGCGTAACGCATGGCACGTTCCACCTGCGAACCATTTACTTCAAACCTCTGACCAATCGCTGGATACAGGATCTGAGTAACGGAATTGAGCCAGGATGAATGCACGCACGCCAACCAGATCCCCTCCATGAGGTACCGATAGCCTTTGTAATGCGGTGGGACGCCCATCTGCTCAAAGTAACCTGTGCAGATCTCATGGACCTGTCGACGCGTCACTTCTTCACGAGGTGGATCTGCGGGCTTTGTTGTTAATTGCCTGATCCGCGTTTCCAACACAAACAAGTCTACGGGTCGCTGGACAAAGTAGTCTGCTCCTAAGCGAGCTGTTTTCATCAATTCGTGTTCTGAAGGGGCCTCCATCGACAACAAGATGACCTTCACCTTATCGGATGTAAACCTCTTTCTAATCTCCTGAAGAACGGCCAGACCCCTCTGCGGCTGCAAACCCATACCCAACAAAACCACGTTGGGCATGTCTTCATCAAAAGCCTTCCGGAGTTTGGCATGCTCCCGCGTTCCCTCGTAATCAATGTCCACGAGGCGACGAAAGTACACCTTCAAGGCATCAATAAAACGAATATCTTCGTCGAGATGAAGAACCCGTATCATACCATCACCCTACCCTACGCGACCAGCCAGCAAGAAGGTCTTTGTTATAGGTGAGTAATTGAAGTTCTTGTCCAGGCGGAAGCGCTCAATCTTGCCTGTGGAGGGCATGTGGATCCTAGGTCCTGAACAGGCGAGTTTCTCTGAACCGATCATGATCGTGTGATCATTATAGGTGCTAATGGGCAGGTCTTGATCAATGTAATCCAAGACACGACGCTCAACCTCGTACAGGTCCACTTCAGGCTTGCGCGTAAACTCCACGACGAAACCGCGTCGGACGTCACTGTGAAACGTCGGTGGCTCAAAACCCATCTGTTCAAACACTATGCCGGTCAAGTCCTCAGCACTATGGGCCATCTTGCGATAGACCAGGGACTGGTATGCTTCTTCGGCGATCTCGGCAGGAAAAGGGCCAAACAACGTTGGAACAGTCACTACCACTTCTTCCCCAATACCGATGAGCATTTCTGCATTGATATTCAGGAGTGGGTACAAAAGTTCAAAGTGCTCGACTACTACGCGTTTTCCCGCAGAAACGGCCTTCTTTACAGCATCAGCCAGTTCCCACAGTTGCGTGAAGGCCATCTCAAAACGCACATCAAGATGATAGGTGTGCGTTCGAAAAAACTCACTTTCCGCATCGTCCATCACCGGAAGTGGTCTAACGTTCACCCCGTCGTCATCATTTGTGAGCACCAGGCCCGGAAACATGCCGCGAATGATCAACGATTTTCCCGCGCCGGCATCTCCCATGATCCCTATCAAACGGTCTTCAGCGCTCAAGTACCGTTGGGCAATGAGCATACCCAGATGCATGAGACGCTGCTTTCCCCTAGGGGCGTAATAAGATGCCTTCACCAACGTAGTATAGTACATTACAAAACCGCCTCTACATGGCGTGCCACGTGGCAGTTGATGTTAACAGCCACTGGCAACCCCGCAATGTGTGTAGGGTAGGTATCAACAAACAGCGCCAGGGCTGTCTGCGTTCCTCCAAAGCCTTGAGGACCCACCCCCGTCTTGTTAACCAGCTCCAAAAGCTCTTCTTCGAGCTTCGCCACATGAGGTTTAGGATGCGTCGATCCGACGGGGCGAAGCACTGCTCGTTTTGCCAAGAGGGCCGCCTTTTCCATGGTACCGCCAATTCCCACACCGATGATGATGGGCGGACATGGGTTGCCCCCCGCCTCACTGACTGCCTTGACCACAAAGTCCTTGATTCCTTGTATGCCTTCTGCGGGCTTGAGCATTTTCAGGGCAGACATGTTCTCACTCCCAAAGCCTTTAGGAGCCACGATCAAGCGAAGTTCGTCTCCTGCAACCAAAGAAACATGGAGCACAGCAGGAGTGTTATCTTTTGTGTTTACCCGTTCGAGGGGATCTCCCACCACACTCTTGCGGAAATATCCATCTTGGTATGCTTGGCGCACGCCCTCATCGACTGCATCACTGAGGAGTCCACCTTGAATATGGACGTCTTGACCAACCTCAGCAAACACAACGACCATACCAGTGTCTTGGCACAACGGCATTTGCTTTTCTTTTGCAATTTGAGCATTGGCAAGAATCGTATCCAAGACGTTTTGCCCCAAGGGTGATGCCTCGTCCTTTTGAGCCCTGACTAGCGCGTCCCATACATCCTGTGGCAAATTGCAGTTTGCATCCAAGCAAAGCTCCTTAATCGTGGCAACAATATCTGCGTACTGAATGATCCTCAAGATTTATCCCCTACCTTATCTACTTTTCAGCAAAGCAACTGTACGATTCATCTCATTCGTACAGATGGATAGTCCCTCGTCTACTCCCATACCTGGTTTCGAAAGAATTTGACGTGGTCTTGTGGCCAGCGCAACTTGCACCGTGATTTGTGCAGAACGTTCTGTCTCATTGCAGGTGCCACCTAGATATGGGATCGTCCCGTTCTGCTGGCAGTACAATACGGCTTCAACACTGTTGTTGATACCGCCAAGATCGGGGGCCTTAATCTGGATCATATGTCCTGCTTTGGCATCGGTAAACTCTTTAATGTCGCTGAGGGTGTTACACCACTCGTCAGCAACGAACTTGCAGGGAATATTGTGTTTATCAACATAAGCAGTGAGTGCGGCCATCAGCTTGATCTGCTCTTCTTTCGAATCACAGTCCACAGGACCTTCAATCGCGAGGGTATGGGGTGCAACAAGCTCGGTCAGTTCTCTGACATACTCACCCATTTTTTCTACATCATTGTTGAACGCTTCTCCGATAGTACCGTAGACGTCAACATGAAAATCAGGCAGATAGTTGGGATCTACCTTCAACTCGGCCACTCTATTCTTAAGCCAGAGCAAGTAGTCTTTCAGATGCTCACCATTCTTGCCTAGCTTGTTCACATTGTTGAACAGACCATGGGGCAAGACATCAACGTGTTTAATAATCATCCGGTCAGCATTGAGTTTGCGGTCATCGCCAGTCTGGGTAAAGACCTTGACAGGTTCGGGAATCAGTTCAAGATCATACTCTTTAACTATGATCTCCGTCATGGTCAGGTGCTGAGCCCTGGCCGCGGCATCCAGAATCGCCTGTGTGACCCCGTAACGGATAGCAGTGTGCAGAGGCTTGCCGTTTTCATCTTTGATCTGGTCAACTTCCTCAGCTAAGGCACGAAACGACGTTAAATCTCGCCCAACTAAAACAGGAACCACGTACTTTTCAATCAGAGGAATATAGTCATCAGCTAAGAATAGCGGGTCGCGTCCCCCGGCTCCAGAATACTGCACGGCTGCGCAGTCACCGTAGGCCACTTGGCCATCTTCCAAGACGAGTTGGACAGACACGCTTTCGCCTGCTTGACGAATGCTCGTAAAACCAGGCGTCACAGGTTTTCCATCATACGCTAGACCGTTCTCAACGTAGTTTCCCTGACGAATCGCCTTTTGGTCATCGAAGTAAAAACCGGTAAGTCCTTTCGACAATACAACATTCTTAATTTTCAACGTACAGCACTCCTCATTAATATGTTAGTTCAAACAGTGGTGTGTGTTGTTGTGCTCCATAAACATCAGTCTCTCCGAGATCACCTGAAGGGCGAGGACGCACAATTGTGATCTTGACGGCATAGGCCGGTTCGAAATGGATAATCGACAACACTTTGCTTTCATCAATCTGATAAAGAGCAGCGATTTTTTCCTTTGTTATGCTGTGCCTAACCTCGTTATACACGTTTAGGTCAGGGAACATCAAGTCAAAGGTCAACTCATAGGGACCAGCGTTCTTGCTACGAATCACCAGTGCAACGTCTTTCACATATCTCATAGCCCGCTCCTCCCCATCTTGACAGGAAATAGACTCTTCGGATCATCGACCTTAAGCAAATGATACACGCTAAACTTGTAGACAGCACCCGCAGATACATCCGAAGGCGAATAAGGAAACGCCAAGTTGCCTGCCGTAGCCTTGCGGCCTTGATAGCCATAGTGCAGCATGGTTGAACGCGCAAAGCTACAAATCGTATCCGCGATCTCTTGGGTAGGAGCAACAGCCTCGATAACCAAGCCAAGTTCATGTGCGGGTTCCGGATGTGGTTCTAACTGCCCCATGACCCCATTCTTCCCATAACAATGCACATGAAGCTGATAGTCCCTAAGCTCTTGGAAGTTGTCTGCAACCCGATCCTTAACTCGGGCAATGATCTCGTCAATCTGGTTAATCATGATGGGGTCTCTAACCCCCGAGATACTGATCGTGCGATAGCCAATGAGACTTGCACCCTCAAGCTTCAAAAAGTAACCCTCGGTAGGAATAAACTTAGTTCCAGCTACCCGAACCTTTCCACCAGGCAGTTGTTCGAAAGTGGTTTCATGTAGATCCAGTACACCACCTGGGCCTGGCAATGTGTAGGGATCACTCTTTTCGTACAGGGTGTGAGCCGCGACCGATATCCGTGTGCACTCACGCTCTGGGTTCAGAGCCTCCAAGACGAAGGAATCCCTGCTCAAGGTTCCCATGAGGCAGTCACTACCGCTACCGGGCGTAGCCGCGATAGCAGCACACTCTAAGATTTTCCCCATATGCAGAGCGAGTGCCATGTCAAAACCTTTCATAACCGGTAGAGCCGCGAAAACCGTAGGATCATAGGCCCGCCCAGCAAGGATGATCTCCGCACCATCTTCTAGTGCTTGCATGATGGGCTCGAGACCCATTTGCGCCACCAGATTCGTCGATGCAAGGATGTCCTCTTCTGTCAGCTCGTCGACAGGACCAAGGGGCTTCACTCGACCATTTCTCAGCTCATCGATCAAGAAATCGCGATCAATATCACTATAAATGACCCCTACCTGGGCCGTAAGCTTGAGCTCCTTCAGGATTTCTTCAACAATGGCTAAGTTCCAATCCACATGCGGCTTAGCACCGCTACCTCCCGCAGTACCGATAATTAACGGTATCTTGCGAGTCAATGCTGCTTCGATCATATAGCGTAAGTCTCTCTTCACAGCAGAGCGCTGGGTAAAAGACTTGCCGGATCCGAGGTAATATGGTCCTGGATCAGTAGACCCCGCGTCCACGGCAATTACATGGGGATCACGGTCTAGGCCGGCGTGAAACGAAGCCAGCGGAAAACCATATCCCAAAATGGCAGTGGGGGATAAGATTCTCAATTCGGTCAAACTCATCATCTCCTAACGAGGACGGCCAATCAATCTGCCTTGACCAATGGCATAAATATCATCGATTACCATCTGAAAGTTCGGGGTACGTTGTTCTGCTTTACCCCTTTCTGCCAACTTAGCACGGTGGAAGTCCTGGATGTCCTTGGTGAACGGCAGATTCCCCCAGGACAAAAAGCGAACTGCACCCTGATTATCGCGTGCAGGCATAGTCCGTCCCGCATTAAACGAACTTGGAGCAAACGGCACATCAATGACCCCTGCAGCAAACGCCCGTACGGCTCCCACAGCCCAGTCGCCTTCACCCAATTCCCGAGTCTTATCCAGAATCAGGCGTGTTTCTCGTAAAATCACCTCCCGCTCTTCAGCCAAGAGGGGATTCTCGGGATAGACCTGATCCGAAAGCATATTGAGGACCTGCTTGGTTGCCCGAATACCTTGAGCGTTCGCTTCCTTGGTTGGTATACCTAATGCTTCATGGGTCGTTTTCACGATCACCTTGGTTGCCTTGCCCAGTGCAGCGGTCAAGCCACCTAGAGATATAACGCCAAAGGCCTTGGCTTCATCCGCAGGGAAGCCTCCCATCCATTGATGGAATACAGTTGTAATTTCCACATCGTTGAGTCCTTCAGCCTGCAAGTACTCTTCGGCCAGCATACTCAGTGTCTGCAAGGCAGCCACGTCTTGCGTCAGATTACCGCATTGACCATAACCAACGGTGATGTTCTTAACTCCCTGCTTCGCTGCCAAAATGGCCTCAATAACGGCCACACTGTGAGAAATGCATGGGGACACGAGGGTTCCAGTGAGCGGACCAAATGGTTCGCGATTGATGGTAATGCCCTGCTCCTCGTAATATCCAACGAGCCTATCCACGTACTGCCAGTGACGAATACTCTGTTCAAGTGGCACACGTTTAGCATAGGGGATGTTGTAGGAAATACCGCCACCTTCATACGCGGTAAAGCCTGCAGCCAGCGTGATCTCTGCCAGCAGACGGGCATCCGGGGTGCCGTGACGAACCTGAACGGGAACGCTAAGACTCTCCACTAAACTGCGGCAGTTCCTAACGCCGTGGTTCACAGCGGGAAACCCGTTCAAAAGTGAGCGACCCTCAAGTACGCTCTCGGCCAGACCCTTTTCTGCTTCTTCATAGCGGTTTTGCCTTGTATAAGAGTCAATTGTGGAGGGTAGGAGATCAGCACCGCCTTCATCTTGCAGATAAAGCAGTAGCTCTCGATGACTATTGAGGTCGGCCACTCCCGCTCTAGGCTGGGCCAAGGTTATTCCCTGTTCTTTCGCCTGGACAAGCCGTACCCCAAAGTTCAACTCGCTTGGTAGTTTCTTGTGAAACTGAATCGCCTCGTCCAAGTCTACGTCCTGACCCGTAGGCCAGCCAGCTAAAACAGTCTGCCTTTCTTCCTGTAAATCATTCCAATCCAACATATCATGCCTAATCTGTTCCGCCAACTATTTGTCCCTCCTTGTAAGCTCATGTGCACTTAGAGAATTTTTCATAACCGTTAAAGCCACCTCTGGGTGCTCCTGCGCTAGCAGCCCCATGGCAGCCAAGATGTAGTCACCGTCCAAAAAATAACTAGGGTCTTCGGGCCTAAGTTCCAGCGCTGATTCTGCCTCGTACTTCGCTCCTTCAAGCATAACAAGCGGATCACGACTATTAATTAAGACTCCACCGGTACCAATAACCCTCTTTACCTTCGACAGATCCTTGCCATCTTGAATCCACACCAATCCTGAAGGCGTGTAGAGTTCAGAGAGACGACCAACATGTCGCCCTACACCATGTTTCACGGCTTGGTGCCCCAAGGCTTGGTCAAACAATTCTTCATCTTTATCGCTAGGAAGTATTTCCGGCCGATCGCTTAACACTCGGACTCTTTCTTCAACTCTCTCCTCAGACCATCCCGTCTCCTGCGCCAACACCCGTGGACTAACGGCCTCCAACAGAGAAACCACAGAAACCCTTACCCCGAGGTCTCCCTCAACAGTACGTTTGGCAAAGGGTTCAGGAAGACCACGCACGACAACTCCTGCCTTGGTAGGCATTCCCTCACCCAGGGAATGGACATCCGTCGTCGCCCCGCCCACGTCAACGATGAGACAATCACCCCAACCTTTGGTGATGTCGGTGCCCTCACTAAGCAGTTGACCAGCACGCAAAACGGCCGCTGGCGTCGGCATAAAGATACCATCTATTAATCGACTAGCCTTGTTTAACCCTTTAGCGTAAATTATCTTTTCCATAAAGACCTTGCGAATCACTTCTCTGGCAGGTTCTACCTGAAGCTTGCCAATTTGAGGCATTACGTTCGCGGCAATATACGTACTGAAGGATTCTGGAAAGGCCCGCGCGACCTCC
>Ga0265293_10004968_pt1 | contig 22787 bp, 24 predicted proteins | sample Munlanlewell138R_FD_192505 | JGI IMG/M metagenome (GOLD analysis project Ga0265293, IMG submission 192505) | Leachate microbial communities from a municipal landfill in Southern Ontario, Canada - Leachate well 138R | ecosystem: Engineered > Solid waste > Landfill > Unclassified | place: Canada... | reverse complement strand
GACTCTGACTTTCTTCACATTGACCCCTAGGCTCTTGCTCTCCTCGTCACTGAGGGACAGTATGTTAATCTGCCATCTAAGGAGAAATAAGGTAATTATCCCCATGGAGAAAAAAGGCAATATGGGCAGTAGTTTATCCGATGTAACTCCTGCAAAGGAGCCCATGGACCAAAACTCTATGGCCGCCAATTGCCTCTCTGGATCTGCAAAAAACTTCAGCAGCATAATGGCCCCTTGAGTAATGGAGCCTATAATAATCCCCGCCAATACTATGGTAGAAATGCCCCTGTCCCTTGACATATTTGTGAGGGCAATAGCAGTAAAAACTGCTATTAACCCTCCAAGGAATGCACTTATGCCTATGGCGTATATGCTGCCTGATAAAAATATTATGGCTGTGGCTGCCCCCAAATTTGCCCCTGAAGACACCCCCATAATATCTGGTGTTGCTAGTGGATTTTTAAATATACTTTGGTATATGCTGCCCGATATACTTAGTCCCATTCCAGCTAATATTACCATTATTGTCCTAGAAAGCCTAAGGTGAAAGAATACCATCTTCGTCAAATCATCTACTTTTTTACCTGAGACGATTCTTGCAATATCTCCTAGGGAAATATGGTATCTACCTACGGATATGGACAATACAAAGGCTATCATTAGCAAGACAAGGGCAATTATATATTGATAAAAATCTCTTTTAAGTTTCATTGCTAATTTAACATCTCTCGTTCAATGGTTGTATTGTAGAATTCCCCGTAAAATTCCACTACGTCATCTATAAACTCTTCGTAGTCGTAGTCTTTAGGGTGTAATATGCTGCTCAACCACATTGTACCCAATATGCTTGAAGGCACAGGAGAATCCCACAACTCTATGGTGCTAGGCATGACATAAACTTCATTGTCCCTTATGGCAGCTATACTGGTTAACTTGCTGTCTTCCAATACGTCTTCCTTTGAATACTTTGCCCCTGGTGCTATGACTAGGATGTCTGGGTTATACGATATAAGCTGTTCATGGGATATGACAGCCCAATAGGTATCGTCTATATCTGCTGCGTTCTCTCCCCCTGCTGTTTCAATCATGTAATTTTGGTACATTCTTTTTGTAGCAGTAGATAGAACGTCGCTGTTTCCTCCAAAGTAAATTCTATTTTTATTCCCTTCATTGGCATCTGCTATTTCTCGAACCTTCTGGGTTTTCTCGTCGTAATATGCCATTAGCCTCTCTGCCTTTTCCTCTGTACCTGTAGCCTTGCCAATGAATTCTAATGTTTCTTTTAATAAATCCATATCTTCAGGATTTATACCTATGACATTTACACCCATGTCTTCCAACGTATTTATGGAATCCTGCAATCTAATAGGCAATATAACTAAATCAGGTTGTAATGCCAAGGTCCCCTCTAAGTCAAAATCCTTTGCTGTGCCTACGCTGGGCAAGTCTAAAAATGCTGGAGCTGCCAACTCGTATATTGGCCTTGTACTGGCATTGGCCTCCACTCCTACTACTTTGTCTTTTAGGCCCAAGGCTATGAGCATTGAAGTGGATATATAATACCCGCTTACTATTCGCTCTACTCCCTCGTCAAAGGTTACCTGTCTTCCTAAGTGATCTTTTATGGTAATACTGTTTAGACCTTGGTTCTGTACTTCTACTTGCTTTATATTTTCTTCGTCAGGGGCTATGTTTTCATTTTTGCAGCCTACCATTGCAAATAGGATTACAAAAATTAATCCAAATGCTAATATTCGCTTAACTAGTTTTGTAGAATACATGTTGTTCCTCCTCTTCAGGTTTTTGTAAATATTATACTACATATTCCCTAAAAAGAACATGGACTATATCCACAATCTTGACATTCTGAGCAACCGCCACTGTGGATTAATGTCCCTCCGCACATTGGGCAAGTTTCAGGGTCTTCCTTTAACTGCTGTGCTGCCAATTCGTTGATTTCATTCCTTAGCCTATCTATTTTTTCTACCCTAGTTTCCTGTGATTTATCTGTAATCAAAATACCTGCTCTTGCACATCCATCTCTGTAAATTGTGACACCTTTTATTCCCTTTTCCCAAGCGTAAAGGTATAGGTCTTCTACCTCTTCTACTGTGAATTCATTGGGTACATTTACTGTTGAAGATATGCTAGCGTCAATATATTGCTGCCATGCAGACTGCACATCTATTCTATCTTTATAGTTTAGATTTGACGTGGTGATAAAAAAGTCAGGTAAATCATCTTCCTTAGAGATATTATTTATATCCATATACTCTTTGACAATAGGCGTAAATACTTTGTAGTAAGTATCTATATGGTGCAATGACTCGGACTTTCTGGTGTATGATATTTGGAATATAGGCTCTACTCCATTGCTGCAACCTATTAGCGTAGAGATGCTTCCCGTTGGCGGTATGGTCAGAAGTTGACTGTTTCTTAGGCCATGCTCCTCTATAAGTGCCATGACCTCCTCGTTGGCATTGGATAGAAGAAATGGGGATTTAAGCACTTTTTCTTTATTGTACCTTGGAAACGATCCGTATTCTGCTGCCAATAAGGCAGACTGCTTCAGTGCCTCATTTACCATGGTATGACCTATTTTGTGGATTAAAGATATGGACTCTTTGTCGCCGTATTTAACTCCCATTTTTATAAACATATCTGCCAAGCCCATGATACCTAGGCCGATTTGTCTGTATTCCTTAGACATTTCCCTTTGCTGTTCTAGGGGGTGCAATTCCATATTCTCATCAAGGACCTGGTTTAAATATATGACTCCTTCCCTTACCATATCACCAAATTTCTCGTATTCAAAATAGGCAAATTTAGTAAAGGGATTCTTTACGAATTCAGATAAATTGATTGAAGACAAATTGCAGCTGCCAAAGGCAGGCAAGGTTTCCTCTGCACATGGGTTTACTCCCGCAAATTCAAAGGTTTCATCTTCGCTCATGAGATGCCAGCTATTTATACGATTCGTATAAAGCACCCCTGGCTCCGCCATATTCCAATTGTTTGTTGCTATTTTCCTAAATAATTCCCTGGCCCTTACGGTCTTTGACATTTCTTCCCCTGTGGATTCTACTTTAAAATAAAGATTATATTCCCCGTCATTTTGTATTGCCTCTATGAAATCGTCGTCTATATTGACTGAAATATTGGCATAGTTGACCTTTTTCAAGTCGTTCTTCACATCTATAAAATCTTCTATATCTGGATGGCTTATGTCCATATTTAACATCAAGGCCCCTCGCCTTCCCCTCATACCTATTAACCCCGTTACCATTGAAAATAGGTCCATGAAGGATACTGCCCCAGTGGTGGTTACAGCTGCATTGTTGACCTTGGACCCCTTTGGCCTCAATTGTGTAATGCTAAGTCCCACTCCACCTCCATAAGAATAGGTCCTGGCTAAATGCTTTGCAGTGTCGAATATGGACTCGATGTTGTCTTCTACCTTTGGGAGAACATAGCAATTGGACAAAGTGATTTTCCTTCCCAATTTGTCTAGGCCCCTGCCTGCTAAAATACGACCTGCCGGCATAAGTTTTTTGTCCTTTATGGCCTTTTTTATTAGGTTGTTTCCCCCACTTACCCTATCTAGAAAGTTGTCAAAGCTTTCGTAGTCAAAGCGATACTTTTTCTCGTAAATATCCCTTTGCAAATCGGTCATTATCCATCCTTGTTCCCTGAGCCTTGTTCTTTCTTCCCTGTAGATAATGTAGAGTTTTGCCACATCTGGCCTAGTTTTCATCAGTTCTATTTCTACAAAGTCTTGTATTTTTTCTATATTTACGACTTCCAAATCCTTAAATTCTACATAGGCCTTGCTGGCAATCTCCTTTGCCAATTCCTCATCGACACCTATGTCCGACTCTGCCATTGCCTTTTTTACTGCATTTTCAATTTTCTCCTCTTCAAAAGCGACAACATCGCCATTTCGTTTTTCTACGTTTAACATTTTATCCCCCTCTTTATGTATTGGCGTAAAAATCCCCTATCTAAGGATAGTGGATTTCAACAACGTTACTATATATAGTATGTATTTTATGTATTACCTACTACATATACTAATATATCAGAGAAAATATTAAAAATCAAATTAAGATAAATTAACATATTAATTTCAGTAAGGGACTAAAGACCTACAAAAAAGGAACCCTTAGGTTCCTTACATCAGCTCCCATATGTTGTTTGTAAACTCTACAGGGTCTTCTATGGGAAGTCCCTCAATTAATAGGGCTTGATTATATAGTAGATTTGTGTATAATTTTATCTTTTCTTTGTCGTTTTTATAAGATTCTTTTAGCTTGTTAAACACATTATGGTGAATGTTTATTTCCAGCACCTTCTCTGCATTTACCTCTTGGGCATCTGGCATTTGACTTAAAATCTTTTCCATTTCAATGGATAAGTCTCCCTTTGCTGTCAAGCAAACTGGATGGTTCTTTAATCTCTTAGATGGCTGAATATCCACTGCTTTATCTTTTAGAATTTCCTTCATATATTCAAACAAGTCTTTGTTTTCTTCTGTCTCCTTTTCACCGTCTTTTTCCTCTGTTTCTATGCCTAAATCCCCGGTGGAGACGGATTTAAATTCATTGTCCTTGTACTGCATCAATACTTTTATGGCAAATTCGTCTATGTCATCTGTCAGGTATAGGATTTCATATCCCTTGTCTTTTACCAGCTCTGTCTGAGGTAATTTATCTACTCTGTCAATGGATTCTCCAGCTGCGTAGTAAATGTATTTTTGGCCTTCTGCCATTCTCCCTACGTATTCTTCCAATGTGACCATGGACTTTTCCTTTGAAGAATAGAACAATAAAAGATCTTGCAATACTTCTTTGTGCATTCCAAAGTCGTTATAAACTCCGAATTTTAACTGTCTGCCAAACTGTTCGAAAAACAAATTGTATTTTTCCCTGTCATTTTTCAATAGGCTAGTCAATTCACTTTTTATCTTGTCTTCAATCTTTTTTCCTATGAGCTGCAATTGCCTTGTATGCTGAAGCATTTCCCTAGAGATATTTAAGGAAAGGTCCTCTGAGTCAACTACTCCTTTTACGAAGCTAAAGTAGTCCGGCAAAAGGTCAGGAGATTTTTCCATTATAAGTACTCCCGATGAATAAAGTTCCAAACCCTTTTCGTATTCCTTCGTATAGAAGTCATAGGGGGTTTTACTTGGTATATACAGTATGGCATTGTACCTTAGGGCCCCTTCTATGCTCATGTGTATGGATTTCAATGGTTTATCAAATCCAAAATGCTTCTCGGAATAGAAGTTTTCATAGTCCTCATCTGTCAGTTCGTTTTTATTTCTCCTCCAAATGGGTATCATAGTATTTACTGTCTCTACCTCTACATAATCTTCGTATTCATCTGTGGATCCCTCTTTAAGCCTGCTCTTTTTTATGTCCATTTTAATGGGGTATCTGATGAAATCGGAGTACTTCTTTACAATGGACCTTAGCCTATAGTCTTCTAAAAATTGATCGTAGTCTTCCTCCTCTGTACTTTCCTTAATCTTTAGGATTATTTCTGTTCCATAATCGTCTTTATTATACTCTGCTATGGTATAACCCTCTGCTCCTTCAGATTCCCATTTATACGATTCACCCGAGCCATAGGCCTTAGATATTACAGTTACCTTATCTGCCACCATGAAGGCAGAATAAAAACCCACGCCAAATTGGCCGATTATGTCAAATCCATCTTTTAATTCATTTTCCTCCTTAAATGCAAAGGAACCTGACTGGGCTATGACCCCCAAATTTTCCTCCAATTCTTCTTTTGTCATTCCTATGCCCTTATCTATTACTTTCAACATTCTATTGTCTTTATCTACTTCAATCTTTATATGGTAGTCTTCCTTGTCAAATCTAATGTTTTCGTCTGTAAGTGCCTTGTAGTAGATTTTGTCTATGGCATCGGAACCGTTGGAAATCAATTCCCTTAAAAATATTTCCTTGTGGGTATAGATGGAATTAATCATCAAATCCAACAAGCGCTTCGATTCAGCTTTAAATTGTTTCTTTTCCATAATATCTTCCCTTCTTTATTATTCAAATTTATTAGCACTCTATGTCATAGAGTGCTAATAAGAAAAATGTACCATATTTGATTTTCTTTGTCAAGAAGTCCTAGCTATTTTTCATTTCTCAGCCTTTCAAATAGAATGTTTTGCTCTAAGTCTATATGGGCATAGAGCTCAGACTCCAGTTCCCCGAGTTTTCTGTAAGTAGTTTCATAGGTCTGGCAGCTGCTAGGCGGAAGCTCGTAGCTATTTGTCACTTCCCTTAGTTCTTTTAGGATATTTATGGACTCTAAATTATCCCTTTCTGCACGTTTTATTTCTTCCAATAGGCTGATGAGAAGTTCCTCGGAGGGTTCTTTTTCATAATCCCTTATCATGTGAAATAATGCCCTTTCCTCTTTAATAATATGGGATTCCAAAGTAGTCTTTAGGCAGCCAAATAGCTTATGTACTCTCTCTAAAACTTCACCGCTGTCAAAAAAGTGAACCTTAAAAATAGTGAAACCTAACCTCTCTATTTCGGGCAATTCCCTCTTTAAATAAGCGTGATGTTTTTTTAATAGGGTCTCAATAATCTCAGAATAACTTGCATTTTCCCAATTTGCCATTGAAGAACACCTCCTTCCAATCTAAATGTCTCTTTATAATGATACCCTAATGTTTTTAACTTACTCTACTTCTTAAATTTTTCGCAAAATTTTGTGGACTAAAAAAACCCGCACCTTACGGTACGGGTTTTAAATTAATTAGTCTTCAAATGCTTCGCTGACTTTCCACTCTTTCCACACATTACCCACTAGATGTGGTCCTGGTTTTAATGTAGTCTTTCCTGGTTTCCATCCTGAAGGTGTCACTTCTGCTCCTTCAGTAGCTCTAACTAATTGGAACGCCTTGACTTGTCTGATACTTTCTTCAACATTTCTACCAACTGGAGGCGTAAGAACTTCAAATCCTTGTATTATTCCGTCTGGATCTATGATAAATCTGCCTCTAGTCTCTACTCCACTTTCCTCATCATAGATTCCGTATAGTTTTCCTATGCTGCCATCTTGGTCTGATAACATTGGATATGGAATATCCTTGCCTATCATCTTAGATAGTTCGTTGTCATTCCAAATCTTGTGTACGAAAACAGAATCCACACTTACTGACAATACTTCTACACCTAGTTCTTGTAACTCTGGAAACTTTTCAGCAACTGCTGATACTTCAGTGGCTCAGACGAAAGTGAAATCGCCTGGATAGAAACATAATAATACCCATTTTCCTTTGTAATCTTCCAAATTCACATTGACAAAATCGCCTTTATGAAATGCTGGTGCTGAAAATAATGGTGCTGGTTTACCTACTTTAATCATTACCTGTTCCTCCTCATTCTCCATCATATTATTTTCTACTATTTCTTCCTTGGTTTGTTGGACCTTTGTTAATTTTGGCCTATTGCAGCCAACCTTAATTTTTTCGCCCATGTACTCCCCCCTGTTCTTTGTAGAATGTATTCATTACATATATGGTACCACATCATATAAGAATGTCAAGATAAAATAAAAATGATGTTATATGACTTTTCTTTCATATAAGCTTGACAATAATGCCACTTCCTAATATAATTAGCTCAAAGTGAAATATAATGTAAAGGTGAGGATATTATGGATTCGCAAATGATTGCAGAGCAATTGTTAAATCACGGAATAAAACCCTCTTACCCTAGGCTGCAAATATATAAATATCTATATATGAAGCGAAACCATCCAACAGTGGATATTATTTACAATAGTCTAGTCAAAGAAATGCCAACGCTGTCAAAGACCACAGTGTATAATACATTAAATCTTTTTATAGATGCTCATCTGGTGACCTCATTGAACTTGGATGAAAACGAAAAGAGATACGAGATTATTATTCACGACCACTCCCATTTTAAATGCGAGAACTGCGGCAATATTTACGACATCCCCTATGAAAATATTCAGCTGTTGCCAGAGGGGTTTGAAGATTTCCAAGTAAACGAAGTACAAATATTTTTAGGGGGAATATGTCCCCATTGTAAAAAATAGATAGGCTAGACCTATCTATTTTATTTGGAGTTATTGGAATTTATCGTTTTATTGTTTTCCTAGCCTTAAGTATATTATCTATTATTTCTTTTGTAAAATCAAGGTAAATTATCTAAATTTCGACAATCTTTTAATTTATACCAACTTCAAAACTCCTAAAATCATTAGGAGCACTCCTATTAGCCAAGACAAATCTAAATTTATCTTTTCTGCAAATCTTTTTCCAAGTCCCAGGCCAATTTTAATGGACGCCATACCTATTAATAGGGATAAAAAAATTGCTTGAACAAAATTAATCCCTCCTAGACTGCTTCCAAAGCCCACAGCCAGAGAATCCAAAGAAAGAGCAACTGCCAAATATAGGGCCTCTTTATAATCCAGTATCTTGGAGTCGTTTAAATCTGCTTTTGTGCCATCTACATAAATATCTATTATAAACCAAAAATCAAATAGCTTGATCTTTACCTTTTCATTATTTCTTAGCTTTGCCTTTAAATAAGATTTGATTATGCTCTCCAATAGATAGTAAACCCCCAGTATAAACAATATGGCGAAACTCAATATTGAAGTAATGCACTGGGGAAAAATTTTTCGTATTTGAGAACCTAATAATATAGCTGCACCTAGGAATATGGAACAAATCGTATTTAGTATGACTACGGATAAAAATGGTATCTTTATCTTGTTTGTTCCATAGGCCAGGCTGACTACAAAGGCGTCTAAAGACAGTGATAATGCTAATATTAGGCTTTCCATATAAACACCTCTCTATTATATAAACTATTAACATTTTATTCAGAGAGGTGTTATCTGTTACATTTAGTTGTCCTCGTGGTGGTGATTGTCATTGCAGGGTTCGCTGCTTTTCTCCAGTTCCCCTTTTAGGAACGAGACAACAGCTGACTTTGCATCTCCACTTACTCCCACTACGACTTCTATTCCGTTTTCGTTAAATATGTTTATTGCACTACTGCCCATGCTGCCCGATATAATCACTTCGACTCCCATTTCCTTGAGAAAAGTTGGAAGATAGCCAGGCTTGTGGCCTGGATTTGGTATGGACTCACTTTTAATTATTAGCTCTTCTTCTGTATCAAAAATATTGAAATTGGCACAGTATCCAAAATGCTCAGTTATATTTTCTCCTTCGCTGGCTACAGCTATTTTAGGCATAATAATCCTCCTTCTAAATTTTAATCGATTTAAAGGACCAGTTCTCTATCCTCATCCAGTAGTATTTTTACCGTCTTTTCATACACTTCAGCAGCTGCCCTGCCAGATGGGCAATCCACATCTACTATGGTATTTCCGCTGTTTATGGCCTTTACCGCTTCAGGGTCAAAGGGGATTTTCCCCACTAAGGCAAGACCCTTTTCCTTACAGTATTCCTCAATTTTTCTCGTGTTTTCCAGATTTGTATCGTATTTATTCACACATATGGCAGTTTTCGTTCCAAATCTTGATGCCGTCTTTACTATCCTTTCCATATCGCTTATTCCCGATATGGAAGGCTCTGCCACCACTAAAACCATATCTACTCCGCTGAGGGAGGCTATGACGGGGCATCCAATTCCAGGAGAACCGTCTATAATAGCCATCTCCACATCTTTAACCTCTGCCGCCATTTGTTTTTTTACCTCCGTAACTAAAAGCCCCGATGTTCCCTCACCCATTTTTAAATGGGCTGTGGAAAATACCTTTCCCTGGTTTTTATATAAGGCTAACTCCCCCGCTACAGTTGGCTCCATAGTTATGGCATCTGAAGGGCATACCAATTCACATACTGCACAGCCCTCGCAGGCAAAGGAATCCACCTTATATACTTGGTCTACATAAATTGCATCAAATCTACAGCTCTGCCTGCATAAATCGCAGTTAATACATAGATTAGGATCTATTACTGCCTTTGGCAATGCGTAGTAGTCACTTCTTTCGGGCACTACTTCTTGATCTGTAATGAGGTGCAAGTTTGGCGCATCTACGTCACAATCTGCATAGGCTTTTGCATCGGATAGTTTAATAAATGCACTGGCAATTGTCGTCTTTCCCGTACCGCCTTTTCCGCTAAGGATTAATAGTTGTTTCATGGTGCACCTCCTTTTTTACTGTATCTAAAAGGGTGGTAAATAATTCTTTATACTTTTCGCTTTTTCTCACGGCAATTTCAGCATTGGAATTTAATGTGCCTAAATGGTTGTCAAAAGGTATTTTACCTAGTATATTTATATTCCTTTCAATGCAGAACTGCTCCGCTGGGTTTTCTCCTTCTAATGACTTATTTAAGACCACGCCAAAGGGTTTATTAAATAGTTTAACCAATTCGTAAACCATATTGAGGTTGTGGACCCCAAATACCGTTGGTTCCGCAACCAATATGCAATAGTCTGTGTCCTTTATAGTTTCCATGACAGTACAGGCACTGCCAGGAGGACTGTCTATTAAAATTACATCTTCCTCGGCAGATTTGCCTTCCTCCAGCAACCTCTGGATTATGGGAATACCCGAAGGCTGACCTGGGTTCAATATACCAGTATATACGTGGACGCCCTCTGACTTGCCCATTTGCACCTTGCCTATGGACTTATCTATTTCGGTTAAAGCATCTACAGGACATACCATCATACATCCTCCGCAGGAATGGCAAATATCGTCAAATACTATTAACTTATCCCTCGTATAGGCCAAGGCATTAAATCTGCAAAATTCAACACATTTTTTACAGCCATTGCAAAGTTCGTTGTCGACTTCAGGTATCTTTACTGTGACATCTTCCTCTACCACATCTGTAGGCTTAAAAAACAAATGTCCATTGGGCTCTTCTACGTCACAATCTATATAGGTAGAATTTTTCGCTGCAGCAGCCAGATTTACTGAGACCAAAGTCTTCCCTGTGCCCCCCTTGCCGCTTAGCACTGCTATTTTCATTTTAATGGCCTCCGTGATCGTGAAATCCGTCGTGAATTTCATCGAGGGTCTGGAGCTCTCCTGCTATATAGGCGTCAATACTTTCCATTATGGATTTTGATGTGGTTTTATATATTTCTATATTGGCTGATTTTAACGTATTAGCAGCATTTTCTCCACATTGAGGTGTCAATAATACGGCTGCATCTGAATCTATAACCGTTTGGGCTGCCTTGACTCCTGCCCCTCCCGAGCTCATGGCTGCATTGTTTTCTATAAATTCACTTTCTTTAGTTTCAGTATCGTATACTAAAAAATATGGACTTCGTCCAAAGGACGTTCCCACATTGGTTGCTATGTCTTTTTTGCCTACGGGCATTGCTATTTTCATAAGTCTCCTCCATTCAATTGATGATTATCTTATCTAAGGGTTTCCCCTGTTGTGAAATCTCATACCTCTCCTGTGTCTACGGCAGCCTGGCCCACAGCCATTTCCAAAGCCTTCGCCTAGGCCTTCACACAGTTTGTACTCTCCTCCTTCTATGTGGAGTATCTTACATTCTACTAGGGACCTAGCAAGTTTTTTTCTGGCTTCTTTATATATACCTTGGACGGTGGTACGGGCAATGTCCATTTGTTTTGCACATTCTTCCTGAGTAAAACCCTCTAAATCGATTAACCTTATGGTTTCGTATTCATCTACTGTCATATTGATTAACCTTTTTCCGTCGGCTGATTGATCCAAAGGGCCAAATCTATTGCTTTCTGGCAATCCACAAACTCTTCTCCATTTCATTGGTCTGGGCATGTCTTGTATCACCTCCATAACTCTGTGCCATCGGGGACGGTTCTCGGTGGCACATTTTTAATCAGAAAAAACCGGAGCGTCCCCCGGTCAATTCTACATATATTCTATTTTATAGGTCTTCTAGTTGTTTTTCAATATAATCTAATTGATCTTTTAATATTTCTTTTTGTTCTTCCAGTAGTTCCTTATCTGTTCTGGAATAATATGGATCAGCGTAATATCCTGGACCATAACCTGGGCCATATCCTGCACCATATCCTGGGCCGAATCCTCGTCCCCTTCCAAATCCCATTCTAGGACCATAAGCTCTAGCACAGTAGCCCATTCCTCTTCCAGTCATTGGACCATAACCCATTGGGCCTCTACCGTCTCCTCTTGGCATGATTTCACCTCCTATAAGTTAATGACATATGTCCCTTTCAATTAATATTATACTCTGTTTGTGACATATGTCAATAACTTTCCAAAATTTAATTTTTTATTTTGTCGAATATATTATATTATAAAGATTTAACCTTTGTGTTCTATTTATTGTTATTTTGTCATTTATTTTGTCGAATGCATGTTTATTTCAAACCTATGTATGATATAATATCATTCATATACAGTGTATTTGTGTCTGGAGGTGGGTTTTTTGAAACATAGGCGAATATCCCTTGTTTCTGCCATGGTATCTATTATTTTTATTTTGAATATTATGGTTATAGGCATCGTCGCCATAAACGGCATGTCGTCCTATAAAAATATGGCAAAAAAACAAAGTGAAAAGCTTCTGACCCTTATATTTAGTCATACAGAGGATTATCTTGACAGTCTTTTAAAGGATGCTTCCAATTTCAATAGGTTTCTTAGGGATCAAATTACATATAATAATTCTTTTTCAGATGAAGACCTTAGCTCCATCGAGCAACATATACATTATATCATAGAAAATGCTAAGAAAAGGCATCCACAGCTTAGTGCCATTGGGTATGGGGATGAACAAGGAAGGTTTATTGGCTTTAGAATAAATCCAGACCACACTACTAATCTGATGCTAAAGGACAAGAGGACAAATGACAATTTAATTATTTACTCTTCAGACTCTGTAAATTCCGACGAAAATGCTGTCTTTGAAGATTATACAATTCAAGACAGGCCCTGGTATGCCCCTGTAAAGAAAAGTCCAGTGACCCAATGGTCCGATGTTTACGTAAATTACGACGAATTAATGGACCTCACTATTACTGTCATGAGCCCAATATTTCACCAAGACGATTTTGTAGGAATAGTTACCTCCGACGTATCTTTAAATGTCCTAGATGATTTTCTGAAAAACGACGAGTCTATTGCCGCAGGAATTGTGTATATTATAGATAAAGATGACAATATATTGGCTCATTCCAGTGAAGAAAGCCACTATTATATTATACAGGGAGATATACCATCTTATGCACCTTTAAGTGCTCTCAACGTGGACAACCCCGTTATATCTGCTAGTATAATGAACATAATAGACGAAAATATCCACAACTCCACCTTTACATTTAAGCTGGATAAAAGTGAATATTTTGGATACATCGGCGAGCTGAATAAATCCATGGATTTAGGTCTTCGCTCTGTAATCGTCATACCCGAGGACGATATTATGACCGATGTAAAAACTCAGCAATTTCATTCTTTAGTAGGTATCTTTACCTCCATTACATTGACTATAATATTGGGGCTTTGGCTGCTCAGCATCATAATAAAGCCCATAAACAAAGTCACAGGTCTTGCCAAGGCACTATCCAACAGCGATTTTTCTGTCACCATCGACAAGGAAAGTCTCTATATCAGCGAGACTTACGAATTGGTAAATGCTTTTAACCATATGACAACTGAATTGAAAAAGGCTTTTTCCATAGTTAGGGAAAATGAACATTTACTAGAGGCCAAGGTAAATGAAAAAACTGCAGAACTGGAAAAAACCTATAATCAGCTTTTAGAAAAAGAAAAATTGGCATCCCTTGGAAGTTTAGTGGCGGGAATCTCCCACGAGATAAACACTCCCCTTGGTATAGCTGTATCAGCTTGTTCATATTTAATGGACCAAAATGAAAAGTTGGTGGAAAATTTAAGGGACGGGGCACTGACAAAGGCCAATTTCCTCGGATTTTTGGAAAACTCCAAAGAAAGCCTGGACATTATGAGCGTAAACCTTAATAGAGCTGCTGAGCTAATTAGCAATTTTAAGCAGATTTCCGTCGATCAGTCAACTTCCATAGCTACTGGATTTTTCCTCGGCGAATATTTGGAATCTATTTTCCTCACCTTAAAACACGAATACAAAAATAAGGACTTTAAATATAATATAAATTGTCACGATAAATTAGAAATATTTAGTTCCCCTGGGGCCATCTCCCACATATTTACAAACTTGATTATGAATTCCCTAAAGCACGGATTTAAACCTGATACTACCTTAATTATAAATATAGATGTTAAAGATAAAGGCGACAATATCTTCATAAAGTTTAGGGACAACGGAAGTGGCATTCCCAATAAGGATTTAAAACATATTTTTGACCCCTTTTTCACTACTAAGCGAAATGAAGGGGGCAGCGGCTTAGGATTGAGTATTGTATACAATACCGTCACTAGCACATTAGGTGGAAATATCACATGTGGCAGCAAATTAGATGTTGGCACATGGTTTACAATTATATTGCCAAAATCAATATGAAAGGGTGATACTATTGAAGAAATTGGATTTTGATGAGATGAAATTGGATTTTCTCGAAGAAGATGCAGAAGAGTATATCGTAAATAAGGCACCTCCATATAAGGTACTTATTGCCGATGACGATGAAGAAGTACACAAAGTGTCCAGGCTAATGCTCAAGGATTTTGAATTTGAGGGAAGGGGGGTTGAAATCCTTCATGCCTACTCTGGCGAAGAAACCTTGAAAATTTGCAAAGAGAACCTAGATATTGCCATATTGTTTTTAGATGTGGTCATGGAAAGCAGTCACAGCGGTCTTAAGGTGGTGGAAACTTTGCGAAAGGATTATAAAAATACCTTAATTCGAATAATACTCAGGACGGGTCAACCTGGTGAAGCTCCTGAAGACGAGATCATTAAAAAGTACGACATAAATGACTATAGATTGAAAACAGAGTTAACCATGAGAAGGTTCCATACTACTTTATATACTACTCTAAGAAATTACAGGGATTTAGTATACATCGAAAAGCATAGAAAAGGGCTGCAAAAAATCATAGAAGCAGCTTCCAGATTATTTGCCCACAACTCCCAAGAGGACTTTTTGCGGAGCATATTAGAAGAAATGTCAAGCTTTCAGCAGGATAATTATCCCATGGTTTACATCAGAGAAAATAGTCTAAAACCTTCAAATGGATTTGCTTCAGTAAGTCAGAAGAATCAACATATTGTAGTCACTGCTACTGGAAAATACAGGCCATATGTGGGAAAATACATAGATAAGTTGCCTAATTACGAGGAAATACGCCAAGTCATCGAACAGTTCGGCAAGGACCATAATTCTGTCTTTCATCTCAATAGCGGGTTCATTGTCAAGAGTCCAGGACCTTCTAGCACAAATAACTTTATTTTTATTGAGGGTGCTCAGGAAGATTTTGACTTTGACTTAATTGAATTTTTCTTAGCTAATTTTTCTACGGCTTTGGACAATTATCTGACGGCCTTAAATTAATGGATTTACCCATGGGAAACTTGGGTATTATAGTAAAGGACGTTGATAAATATATAATATAGGAGGAAGATGTAAATGGATGTAAATGAAAAAGTACTAGCTGCCTTAAAGAGTGAGGGAAAGCCCATGAGAAGCGGCGAACTAGTTGAACAAACTGGATTAGATAAAAAGGATGTGGATAAGGCCATCAAAAACCTTAAGAAAGATGGCGTTATTGATTCTCCAAAGAGATGCTACTATGCCCTAGCCAGTGAACCTACAGAAGAATAGACTCAAAAAATGCTGCAATGTCAATTGCAGCATTTTTTATAACATTTCTATATCATTTTTTCCCTGAGATTTTGATTTGTACATAGCTTCATCGGCCCGATTCAATGCATCGACAAAACTGATGTCGTCTTCCCTAAAATATGAAATTCCCATGGAAATAGTAGCACCTATCTGCTCTGCTCCCAAATCCACCTTTGCCTCAGATACTGCTTCCAATATCTTTCTTGAAAATGGCCTTACGGAGTTTTTTTCCAAGTCTTTAAGTATTCCAATAAATTCGTCTCCACCCCAGCGAAACAGCGTATCTCCCTTGCGAATATTCTTTTTCACCATATCCACTTTTTGTTTCAGCACCTGATCCCCTGCAAAATGGCCATAGGAGTCGTTTATATCCTTCAGGTTATCTATATCAAACATCATAATAGCAGGTGATACTCCCTTTATCTTAAATTCACTAAAGGCATCGGTCAGCATCTTTTCGCCATATCTTCTGCTTCCTATTTTTGTCAGAGAGTCGTATTGAGCCTCTCTCACAGCCCTCCTTAAGGAATAATGTCTATCCTCTAGGCTCATCAATACATCTTTGGCAAATCTCACTATATAAAAATATATTATGGCTATGAAGGAAAATAGAATTAAAAGCCCAATAGCAAATAGCTTCATATCTATTTGTCTAATAGGGGCAAACAGTATATCCTCATTTACCTTAGAGTAATAGTAAAAGCCGTCTTGTATGCCCATTGCCCGATAATAGTATCCGCCACTTATAAAGGAAATAGCGTCGTCCTCTCTTTTGACGATATTACCATTGGAGAGCAAAGTCTCAATTTCACCGTCGTCTAAAAGCCCTAATTTCACCGTATCAGTACATAATTTGTGAATCTGTCCTGTAAAGTCGTAAATTAAACTATCGTATCCCAATATCACATCACCATTTTGTATAGGCGATTTTACCATAAAGTACACATTGTCATCCATTTTACATATTTCAGATTCTATGAAGTTTCCTTCCAATAGGTGGTTTTCCATATCGCAGTCATAATTCAGTCCCTTAGCTGAATCATACCTAGCTACCAGCTCTCCGTCAACTGTCCTGTCTGCTCTAAGCAAATGCTCCAATATTCTAGCACCGTCTTCGTATTTTGGCTGGGTGTATCCCTTTAACTCCTGAAAATCCATGAGTCCCGACTTGTAATCTACTATGGCATTTTTTATCATTGTCCTGCTTAGGAGACTCTTTGCCCCCTCCAATGCCCTTTGTATGTCATTTTGAAGGGAAGTGTGTTTTACAATAAATGATTGATTAAAGTTCTCCATTATGCTCTTTTCAAGGCTCCTGCTAAGGGGCAAATATATTAAAGAATATATTGCAAATACGCCTACGAAAATAATTAGGAAAAAAATAATACTTACTCTTTTTACAAATATCTCTACTAATTTAGTCCGGTTGCCCGTCTCCTGTGGGGTATCTGTATGTATTCCCATAGAATCACTCTCCTGTGCACTAAAAATATTTGCATTAAAGCAATATGTTGCGCCTTAATAGATTAAATTTCTAAACTAAATTTAGAAATTTAATCTTAGGCTATTAGCATACATTGAATATTGATTAATTTATACCCTACAGAAATAGGACTAAACTACTATTTTTATTATTAGTTAATATATTCTATATTTCCCTCTCTAACACACACTGGGTCTTGATTTGCTCTACTAATGACTGTAGGGCATTTATAACATTGGGTCTAATGTCCCCCCCAACTAAAACATACATAATATCATCTCCAAGGGAAAGCCTTCCTTCATTGAGCCATACCTTGATATAGTATATTCCCGGTAATTTATAAGCATCTTCTATGGCAATTTGAACCTTTTCGTTATCGTAGCTAAACTCCATTCCCTTTACTGATGTCCCTTTATCTATGCCCTCTCTAACCAAATCCCTAGGGGTCTGTCTGACAACTCCATTGTGAAATAGGTACATGCCCACTTCGGCAGCCTTAGGGTCTTTTTTAGCCTCTTCCATCCATTTATCCATGGATGGAGGTATTTTAGCAGTCATATTGTCACCTCCCTTAAAACGCAGGACTACTGGCCCAACTGTATTCATCTATTAAAAATTGTCTAACTTTATCGCTGGTTATATGCTTAATTAATGCATTTATTTTTTCGCCGTCTTTGTTGTCATCTCTAGCTACTAAGGATATGGCATACCCCTCCGTTATTTGGTCCTGCATCTCTACGTATAACCTTTCCTCATCGCCGACTAATTCTAAGCTCTTTGCATAAGTCGGGTACATCACTGCCAATCCTGTTTCTGTATATCTTTGTGCTAAGCTAGTCAAAGGCACTTGATCGTCCAATATGAGGCCCTTTGGATTGTCCTCTATATCTTCGAGGGATAAACTTACTGTTTTTCCATCCTTAAATGTTAAAAGACCTGCCTGCCCCAATAAATATAGAGCCCTGCTTAAGTTAGTCCCATCGTCTGGCAATGTTATGCTACTGCCATTTGGAAGTTCCTCTAAAGTAGCATAATCCTTGGAGTATAATGCATATGTGGCGTGGTAAATAGGCTGCACAGTGACTAAATCTGCGTCATTGGCATCGTTAAAGGATTGAAGAAAATAGTCGTGCTGAATCATATTTGCATCTAATTCTTCGTTCTTTAAAAGGTTATTGGGCGTTTGGTAGTCAGAAAATTCGTGGATATTTAATGTATAACCTTCCTCCTTTAAATCATCTTGAACTAAAAGAAGTATGTCTTTCATTGGGTAAAAGGAAACCCCCACATTTATTTCATTGTTCTCCTGAGGTGCAGTCCCACATGAGGTCAGTGAAATAACAAGAAATAAAGCCGTCAGTACTAATATAAATCTTTTCATCTTTTACATCTCCTTATCTTTTGTCTATTTTTTTGGCAACAACATTGCCAGTAGTTTGAATAAATTGAACGATTAAAATCATCATTACAATTATAATCCACATTAATTTGTAGTTAAAATTGTAATAGCCTTCGCTTATGGCCAAATACCCCAATCCTCCGCCACCAATTATGCCCATTACTGTAGAATAGGACAGCAGGCTAATGCTCGTAGAAGTAAAGCTCAAGACTAAACCAGAGCGTGCCTCCCTCAATAAAAAGTATATAAAATACTGCAATGTGTTGGAACCCAAGGCATAGGATGTTTCGTAGATACTTTTATCTACATCCAGTAAATCCTTTTCCGTAAAACGTGAAAATGTGGCTATTCCTATGAAGCTAAGGGGAATTTTTGAAGCGTTTACGCCAAAGCCTGTCCCCAGTATAACCCTGTTTAGGGGAATAATAACTATTATAAACAGGATAAATGGTATGGATCTGGTGATATTTATTAAACCGGAAACTACAAAGTAAACTGCCTTGTTTTTGAAAATGCCCTGGGAACCTGTGATAAATAAAACAAATCCTAAAATCAGACCCAATATAAGGGACACTGCCATTGCAGTAAACATCATGTCAACTGTTTCATATAGGGAACGAAATATATCGACCTCGAATAATCTAAATGTATCCATATATTGATTAATCATAGAGCAAAGCCTCCCTGTAGGAAAGGGGCATTAAATCCTTTGTATCTAGGGAAATTATATCCCTTACTTTGCCCTTCTCTAAAATTGCTACTCTATTGCATAGGGATTTAATAACCGATATATCGTGGGACACCAATACTATGGTAGTGTCAAATTTGTCATTGATTTCCTTCAGCAATTTTAATATTTCATAGCTCATCTTGTGGTCTAAAGCCGATGTTGGCTCGTCACAAAATACGACCTTTGGACTAGTCATCAAGGTACGAGCAATGGCAACCCTTTGTTTCTCCCCTCCTGACAAATTTCTAATATAGGACTCTTCAAAATTAGACAGCCCAACGAATGATAGGAGGTTTTTTGCTTTGTCTAAATTGTCCTTCTTGCTTCCTCTTCGAAGTCGTGTAGGCAAAAGCACATTGTCTAGGACGTTTAAATTGCCAAGTAAATTAAAATCTTGAAATATCATAGAGGTATCCTTGACAAGTCTATATTTTGTTTTTTCATCTAGTTTTTCACCCATTAAAAATATATTACCTTCATCTGGTGCCATGAAACCGTTCATTAGCCTAAGTATGGTAGACTTGCCACTGCCAGTTTCTCCAACCAATCCAAATATATCTCCCTTTTCAACTTGTAGACTGATATCTTCTATTATTTTAGTTTCCTTTCCATTGATTGTAAACTTTTTTGATATATGCTCCAATTTTATCATGACTTCCCCCAATTTGCTAAATGTAAGGTCTATTATAACAAAAGTTGACACGGTTTGAAACATGATTTTTAATTTACCTTTTTTGTTGAACTAGGTCGATTATTATAATATAGTAAATATAGAGAATCTATCTCAGGTTTGGAGGAAGCATTATGAAATTCATAGAGGAGGCCCAAGAGGGAATCTTGTCTTTTTTTAACTATCCATATATAAACAAAGAGTTACTTAGCCAGATAAAGGGCCCCATAATTCTCCATATCAGCGATACACCTTTGAGCAGCTATAATTATATTTTTAGACTAATAAATATTCTAAAGCCGAAATATATTATACATACAGGAGATATGGTGGATAATGTAAAACTGGAAATTAGAAGGAATAGGCTGGATTGTTACCGCCAAGGAATTGAAAGGCTTACAGAAGGCCTGGAAAATAATAGCCCTTCAAAGATTTTTTATGTAATGGGAAACCACGACCATTTGAAAACTGTTAAGAGGACCACAAAGAAGGGTATAATTCTACCGGAGGGTTCTTTGGAATTAGACGACTTTCATCTGAATGTCAGCCATTATTTTAAGGAATTTCCTTATAAGGCCGATTTCAATCTGTATGGCCATAGCCCTGTGCCGGGGCATCACAGCGAAAATGGCATCAATGGACTTAACGGCCTTTTAAATATCAATATAATCGATTTGTCCAATGGCAATGTCTTTCATATAAAATATCCCATTGGCACCAACTCAGCTAGGGGAATGGAATTTAAAAGAATAAAACTATAAAGGAGGATGTATTATGCTTTTATTTAGGATGGGCCCACGTTATCTATTCATTAGAAGTGAGGACATCGATGGAGTAGCGGACTTTTTGATATCTAATCTTAATGGGCAATTAACCGATTTTGAAAGTGGAATGGCTAATGCTTCAGAATACAGTACTATTTGCTTTATAACAGATACCTATCCTGAAAAAACATATATTGAAGACGCCAAGAAAATAGTTCTAGTTCACGACGGTTCTTCCGTTATTCTGTCTACGATTTTAAACAATCAGGCTTGCAGTCTCCTTAGTAGAGTGGATTATGGCCCAACTTCTATACTTATGCGGATTCCAGGAGATGAAGATAAGCTTGTCACCAGGCTCCAGGAAATATTCCATGGCGTTGTAGTAGATTGGGCTGAAGGCATTGGTGTCGGCGAAAAGGACGATACTATCATATCTTTTACAAATAGGGAACTTAGACATACCGTCTCTGAATTGAAAAAACCTAAACTCCTAATAGAACAGCCTGCAAGGTTAGTTAAAGATAAATTGAGATTGGAAGGTTTTAGGCTGATTACCCAGAGCTTAGAGGAAAGCCAATGGTATGAACTAAGAATAAATATATACGATTCCTATGGAAGATACGAAGACCACTATAATAGGCTGATATTTATATTATCAAAATTGGAAGTTGGCATGATATTGGGAGAAAGCTGGACAAAGGACTACGCAGTTATGCTATATTCTGTCCTAGTTTATCAGGTTAGGCTCTATACGTTTTTAAAGCCTTTGGAGGTTAAAAAGATTTTAGTAGCCTTGGAATATACCATCGACGGCCAAAGGATAATAGATTTTGACTTATATTACAAAAATAAGAAGGTATACTGGAATGAAGTAAGAAGCCCAAAAAATAGAAAAACTAAGGCGGAAGATTCAAAGATATATAGAAAAGACCTATATGGAAAACTCAGCCCTGAAAGCGTAAAAACCTTGGAGAACATGGAAAAGGCCATATTAAAGAGATAAATAAGCCTCTATCTAGCTATGGTAATGCTACAGCTAAGTGGACAAGTAGGATGAGGGGCTGGGACCAAATAGTAGGTCAACTCCAGATATTTTTTGAAGAAATCCTAGAAAGCTAAAAAAATATGGGTTTGTGGATAATTCAAAATCAAATTACCCACAAGCCCCACATTTATACGGCTAGATATTATATTCCAAAATATTAGCTGCAAAATCTTGACAGCTTAATTAAATTGTGTAAAATTTAGATAAACACATAACTTAAGCTTACAAACTTATCTTTTAAAATTAATAGATAAAATAGTTTTAAATTTCATCAAAAATCCTTTACTTGGATGGATGGAACACAAACTATTTCACACTACCCAAACTATTTTATACTACTGTTATATTTCCCTTTGTATATTTTCAATTTCTTCTACAGGTAATTTTGTGTATTTGGCTACTAAGGCCACTTCCATACCGTCCTTTAATAGCTCTCTAGCCATTTCCTTAGCCTTCTTCAACTCTCCTTCTGTTCTACCCTCTGCTCTACCCTCTGCTCTACCTTCTGCTCTACCTTCTGCTCTTCCCTTTGACTCTGCATATTTTATCCTTGAGATTTCATCTAGTCTTGCCTTTTCCCTTGCATAGTATTTCTGCCTTAATAATTCGTCTCCACTTATCTTTTCTAACATTTCTTTGGCCATTTTTATTGTTTCACTCCTTTCAACAAGTTTTTCTAGAAGGGTTTCTGCCCCTTCCTTTCCCGTTTTCTTTATGAAAGTTAACCAAAGCTCTACTTCTTCTAATTCCTTTCCATTTGATTCCCATTCTATAAGATTCTCAAATTTCTTTAACTCTATATAGTGTATTTCTAAATCTTCTGTTAGATTAAATCCTTCTTCTATTTCTCTTATTTTATATATGGTATGGTACTTTTCTGTTTCATGGATTAGATTAAAGTCTA
>Ga0265293_10004967_pt1 | contig 22795 bp, 19 predicted proteins | sample Munlanlewell138R_FD_192505 | JGI IMG/M metagenome (GOLD analysis project Ga0265293, IMG submission 192505) | Leachate microbial communities from a municipal landfill in Southern Ontario, Canada - Leachate well 138R | ecosystem: Engineered > Solid waste > Landfill > Unclassified | place: Canada... | reverse complement strand
CAGAAGACCTGTTCCAGCGCCGCATGGGTATCCAGGCCGACCCGCCCGTAGGTCACCGCTCTTTCGCCTCGCGCCTTGGCGGCCTGGGCCTTGTCCAACGCGTCGAGATTCTTGAAACGAACCGTGCTGGTACGCATCGACGGCAAGGCCACGGGCGCCGCCCCGGTCTCCGGATCGAAACGGGCGGTGCCCATGTGTTGCAGACGCGTCTGTAGCTGGTGCTTGGTGGTATCGGCCATGGCGGTTCAAGGAATCGGTAAGAAAATCGGAACCGCTACATTATCGCACCTTGGGGTGCATGACACCGCGCGTCAAAATAGGATTAGACTAGGCCGACATATGCTCACCCTCGACATCGCCTTATCGTTCTTCGGCATCGCCGTGCTGCTCGCGCTATCTCCCGGGCCGGACAATCTTTTCGTGCTGATGCAATCCGCCATGTGGGGCCGGTCTTCGGGCATGGCCGTCGTGCTGGGGCTGTGCACCGGATTGATCGCGCACACCGCCGCGGTCGCCGTCGGCCTGGCCGCCGTTCTTGCGGCCTCTTCAAGCGCTTTCACGATCGTGAAGCTGCTGGGCGCGGCCTATCTGCTGTACCTGGCCTGGGGCGCCTTTCGCGCGCCCGCCATGGGCACCGCCGCGCCGCGCACTACGCCCAGGCTGAGCAGAACGTCCCTGTATCGCCGGGGCATCATCATGAACATCACTAACCCCAAAGTCTCGCTGTTCTTCCTGGCATTCCTGCCCCAGTTCACGTCCGCGCTTCGGGGCTCGGTCGCCCTGCAGATCGTCAGCCTGGGCGCCCTGTTCATGTTGGCCACCCTGCTGACGTTCGGCGTCATCGCGCTGTTTTCAGGCCTGGCGGGCGAACGAATCCAGCGCTCGGCCCGCGTGCAACGCTGGCTCAACCGCCTGGCGGGCGCCGTCTTCGTGGGCCTGGCGATACGCCTGGGCTTTACCAGCCGCTAGCGCGCCGCCCCCGGCGCATTGCCGTCAACCGCGGCGAACGAATCGATACACGCCGTCGTCGCCCATCCGACGGGCAAGCTTGCCTTCGAAATACAAGGCATGCAAATGGGCCAGCGCCTCGCCCATGGCGAACGTCATCTGATGTGCGTCCAGTTCACGCCGGAAAAGAACCGGCAGGATGTCGAACGCGCAGCGCGGCTCGTCGCAGGCATCGAGCAAGGCCTGCAGCCGTTCGGCATGATGCGCGTGCTGTTGGGCGATACGTTCGTGCAAGCCGCGGAATGGACGGCCATGCGACGGCAGCACCAGCGCCGTTTCCGGCACGTCCTCATATTCATCCAGCGATTTCAAATACAAAGGCAGCGGGTTGGCCTCGGGCTCGTGATCGAACACGCTGACGTTGGTGGAAATGCGCGGCAGCACCATATCCCCCGAAATCAGCACGTCCATCTCGGCGCAATACAGCGAGGCATGCTCGGGCGCATGTCCATAACCCACGATGACGCGCCAGGACCGCCCGCCGACGAAGACTTCATCGCCATGCATGATGCGCCGGAAGCTCTTGGGCACGTCGGGCACCATATTCGGATAATAGTCGGTGCGCTGGCGGATTTTTTGCTGCGCGTCGGGATCGAGCAGCCCATGGCGGGCGAAATGATCGGCCGCCGATACGCCGTTCGGCCCGCCCGCGGCCTGTCCGTTCCCCGCGCGGCGCGACCACAGCCTGGCGGTCACGTAGTCCGTCATGGTCATCCACAAGGGCGCATTCCAGCGCTCGCACAGCCAATGCGCCAGGCCGATGTGATCCGGATGCATGTGAGTCACGATGATCCGCACGATGGGCAGGCCGTCCAGCCCTTGCTCGAAGACCTTCTCCCAATGAGCGCGCAGCTCCGGGCGGTCGATGCCGCAATCCACCACGGTCCAGCCTTCGCGGCCGTCCACGTTGTCCCGCAACAGCCAGACATGGATATGATCCAGGGCGAAGGGCAATGGCAGACGCAACCATCGCACGTCGTCGGCCACCTCCAGCGCCTGTCCGACTTCAGGCACTTGTTCCCCAAACGGGTAGCTCAATTTTCGTTCATTCGGATTCACGGTCTCTGATCTCCAGCGTGGTGTATTGCGTTATCGCCATATTATGGCATCATAGTTTACGTTAACGTAAACTGCCAGTTTCTCCGCAACCCGTCATGACTGAACCGACCTGGACCATTTCCGAATTGGCGAGCGAATTTTCGATTACGCCTCGCACCATCCGATTCTATGAGGATCAAGGCATCGTCAGTCCGACCCGCGAAGGCCGCAATCGGGTCTACCATGCCCGTGACCGCACGCGGCTCAAGCTGGCCTTGCGGGGCAAGCGGCTGGGATTCGCGCTGGCCGATATCCTGACGCTGATCAACATGTACGACGGACCCGGCACGTCGGAGCCTCAATTGCGGCGCTATCTGGGCGTACTGCAAAAACATCGCGCCAAGCTGGAACAGCAGCGGCACGATATCGAACAAAGCCTGACGGAAATCGCGGAGCAGGAAAACGCCTGCCAGGCTCTGCTGCGCAAGCTGAATGCGCGCTAGCCCTGTCGAAGACAAAAAAAAGGCGCCAGAAGTTCTGGCACCTTCTAAAACATCCGCTTCTATAGGGAGGGGAAGAGGAGAAGCTGAAGCGGACGATGAACAAGTGGACAAGCTTGGCGCTTTGGTCGCACTGCCCATACCCAATTAGTCCGCCGCCATTCAAAAAAGTTCAGCCTTCAGCCGGCTTCAGGTGCAAATCTTTGTTTCTACGCAGCGTGTGTCAAGGCAAGCCGCATTTTCTTGAAGGCCGCCGCCTCGATCTGGCGCACGCGCTCGGCCGACACGCCCAGCTCGGCGGCCAGCTCATGCAAGGTCGATCCCTTTTCGTCCTGCAGCCAACGGGCCTGAACGATGCGGCGCGATCTCGGGTCGAGCGACTGAAGCGCATCTTCAAGGCCGGCACCCTGCAGATCGTCCTGGGCGCGGCGCTCCAGCACATAGGACGGTTCCTGCCGGCCCTCGTCGGACAAATACGAGATGGGCGCATACGCGTCATCGTCGTCGCCGGGCGATTCCAGCGCCATTTCCCGACCCGATAGGCGCACTTCCATTTCGCTGACGTCCTCTGGACGAACGTTCAATTCGGACGCGATGGCATCCACTTGCTCCGTATCCAGGGTTTGGCCGTCCGGACGCATGCGGCGCAGGTTGAAAAACAGCTTGCGCTGGGCCTTGGTCGTTGCGATCTTGACCAGGCGCCAGTTGCGCACGATGTATTCGTGGATCTCCGCCTTGATCCAATGCACGGCGAACGAAACGAGCCGGACCCCGCGATCCACGTCGAAGCGCTTGACCGCCTTCATCAGACCGATATTGCCTTCCTGGATGAGATCGGCATGGGCAAGCCCATAGCCCAGATACTGGCGCGATATGGACACGACCAGGCGCAGGTGGGACATGATCAACTGGCGCGCGGCGTCCAGGTCGGACTCGTCGCGCAAACGCCTGCCCAACTCCAGTTCCTGCTCCGGCGTCAGCATGGGCAAGCGATTGACGGCGCCGATATAGGCCTCTATCGTGCCTAGCGCACCTGGATTGGAAATAGCCATTGCCAACGAATTGTTGGAAATTGCCGGCAGTCGGGATGCATGGGTCATGGGCAAATTTATTCCTGTAAAAACCTGTCCTCGTCTAATATTAGCACTCTAAGGTGGAGAGTGCTAATCCTTGTCGCTATATGGATATTCGACTACATTTCCATAGGGAAGTTCCCTGATTTATTCGCCCATCTGGAACAGATTTCGGTGCTCCCGGATCGCATGCCTGTCGGTCATGCCGGCGATGTAATCCGCGATGGCCCTGGCCTGCTCGAGCCCATCGTCGCGACGGTGCTCTTGGGCGAGCAAACGCGGCTGATCCAGGAACGTCGTGAACAGGTCGCGCACGATGCCCCGCGCCTTGGTCATCATCCGCATGACCCGATAATGCCGATACAGGTTGTGCATTAGAAACCGCTTCAATGCATCCGCCTGCTGGCGCATCGCCGGGGAAAAGGCCGCGACCGGAGGCGCAAGACGCACCTCATCGGGATGCGACAACGACAATTTCCGAATATTTTGCCGCGTCGTCTCCGTCAAGTCGATCACCAGCGTATTGATCATCGCCCTGATCACTTCGGCAATGAGGCGCTTCTTTTCAAGATTGGGATGACGGCGCGTCACGCGGGCGTAATGGGTGGCGAAAATCTCCACCATCTGCAGTTGCTCGATCGTGATCAGCCCAGAGCGCAGCCCGTCGTCGATATCGTGGTTGTTGTACGCGATCTCGTCGGCCAGGTTGGCGATCTGCGCTTCCAAAGAAGGCTGCGTGCGATTGAGAAACCGCTCGCCGACGTCCCCCAACTGTCGGGCATGGTGCGCCGAACAGTGCTTCAGTATTCCCTCCCGGGTTTCGAAGCACAGGTTCAGGCCGTTGAACGCGGCGTACCGCTCTTCCAGTTCGTCCACCACCCGCAGGCTTTGCAAATTATGCTCGAACCCGCCCACATCGGGAACCAGCTCCATCATGCAGGCGTGCAATGCGTCCTGCCCCGCATGGCCGAACGGCGTGTGGCCCAGATCGTGCGCCAGGGAAATGGCCTCGGTCAGGTCCTCGTGCAAACCCAGGTTCCTGGCCAGCGTGCGGGCGATCTGCGCGACCTCGATGCTATGGGTCAGCCGTGTGCGAAACAGATCGCCCTCGTGGTTGATGAACACCTGCGTCTTGTACTCCAGGAGACGAAACGCATTGCAATGGATGATCCTGTCCCGATCGCGCTGGAAGGCGCTGCGGCCCATCGGCGCTTCCTCCTGGTGACGCCGCCCCCGCGTCTGATCGGGATTGCATGCATAGGCAGCCAGTGTCGCCATGGCGCGTCCTTCAGGCAGATTCGGCCACAGTGCCGCGCAGCACTTGACGCACGCTCTCCAGATCCACCCGCACCAGCTCCGCCTTGCCTATTTCGGGCAGCAGCACGAAACGCAGCTGTCCGCCTTCCGTTTTCTTGTCCACCTGCATGAGGTCGATCCAGCGCTGGGCATCCAGGTCCGGCGGCGTCACCGGGCACCCGATCGCCAGCGTCAAGGCCCGGATGCGCGCCACGCTCTCGGCGGGCAAGCCCAGCACGAGCCCGGACAGCTGCGCCGCCAGCACCATGCCGCACCCCACGGCCTCACCGTGCAACCATTGCCCGTACCCGAGACCGGCCTCGATGGCATGCCCGAAGGTATGGCCGAAGTTCAGGATCGCCCGCATGCCCGATTCGCGCTCGTCCTGCGACACGACATAGGCTTTCAGCTCGCAGGACCGCCGGATGGCATAAGCCATCGTCTCGGGATCCAGCGCGCGCAAGGCAGCTACGTTGTTTTCACACCACGCGAAAAAATCCGCGTCGATGATCGCGCCGTATTTGATGACTTCGGCCAGCCCCGCCGAAATCTCGCGGGCGGGCAGCGTAGCGAGCACGTCCGTGTCGATCTCCACGCCTATCGGCTGGTAAAACGCACCGATCATGTTTTTTCCCAAGGGATGGTTGATCCCCGTCTTGCCGCCCACCGACGAATCGACCTGGGCCAGCAAGGTCGTCGGCACTTGCACGAAGCGCACGCCCCGCATGAAGCTGGCGGCCGCGTAGCCGCACATATCCCCGATCACGCCGCCGCCCAGGGCCACCAGGACCGCCTTGCGGTCCAGGCGGTTTTGTAACAAAGCGTCGAAAACCACATTCAAGGTCTTCCAGTTTTTATGCGCTTCGCCGTCCGGCAGATTCACGCGCACCAGCCGCTTGCCCGTGCCGCGCAAGGCGGTTTCCACCCGGTCACCGTACAGGGCGGATATCGTGTCGTTGCTGACCAGCGCGATCGCCGTCGCATCGGCCGGAATGCTTTCGGCCAGCTTGTCCAGCCGGCCGGCCTGGACATGGATGGGATAGGAGCCTCCGGGAGTCTCGACCTGAACCGTACTCATTGATCAGCCTCGTAATGTTGCAATAGTCTGGCGAGCTCGCGCGACGCTTGGGCCACTGGCATGCTGCCCGTGTCGAAAGTAATGTGCGCGACCTCTTCGTACAAAGGCGCGCGCTGCGCCAGCAGGCTGCGCAGCTTTTCCTGGGGATCGGCCGTTTGCAGCAAAGGGCGCGTATGGTCGCGCGCGACGCGGCGATACAGCTCGTCGGCGCTGGCCCGTAGATAGACCACGATCCCCCTGTCCCTCAAGTACCGGCGGTTTTCCTCGGCGAGGACGGCGCCGCCGCCCGTGGCCAGGACGATGTCCTTGCGCAGCGTGCAGGCGTCCAGGCTGGCCGTCTCACGCTTGCGGAACCCCACTTCGCCCTCAATGTCGAAAATCACCGACACCCGCACGCCGCACCTGGCCTCCAGCTCGTGGTCCAGGTCGACGAATTCGCGCTGCAGCAGCCGAGCCACATGACGGCCTATCGTCGTTTTGCCCGCGCCCATCATGCCGACCAGGAACAAAGGCCGGGCCTGGCTTGTCAAAGCCGGAGCAGGATCGCTCCGCGGATCGTCCGTCGCACAAACAGAGGCATCTGAAGATAAAGGTTCTTTCATTTGTGTATTATCCCACTTGCAATCCGTTCATGCGTCTGTATCGTTGCATAACCTGGTTACATAAACCCGCTGCGCAAACCATAGTCTGACCCCCGTTAGACTTAAAATCGCCCGTAATGAGCTCTTCTACCCAATCCTCGACTACCGACCCCGCCTCGCGCCCGTGGTTCGTCCGCTTGATCCTGAAACTGGTTGTTTTCGTAGCCGGTATGGGGCTGTGCGGCGTATTGCTCGGCTCGCTCGCCCTGGCGCTTGCCTGGCCGAACCTGCCCGACCTGAGCGCGATGATCGACTACCGGCCGCGCGTGCCCCTGCGCATATACACGTCGGACAAAGTGCTGATCGGCGAGTTCGGTGAAGAACGGCGCAACGTCCTGCGCTTTCACGAGATCCCGGACGTCATGAAATCGGCCATTTTATCAGCCGAGGACGATCGGTTTTACCAGCACAGCGGCATCGACTGGACCGGCGTGGCGCGGGCCGCGCTGGCCAACCTGACGCAGATGTCCAAATCCCAAGGCGCCAGCACCATTACGATGCAGGTTGCCAGAAATTTCTATCTTTCTTCCGAAAAGACCTACACCCGCAAGTTCTATGAGCTCCTGCTGACGTTCAAGATCGAGGCCACGCTGACCAAGGACCAGATCCTGGACCTGTACATGAACCAGATCTACCTGGGACACCGGGCCTACGGCTTCGCCGCGGCCTCGCGCACGTATTTCGGCAAGCAGCTGGCCGACATCACACCCGCGGAAGCCGCCATGCTGGCGGGCATTCCCAAAGCGCCATCGCGCTTCAATCCGATTGCGAACCTGCCACGTGCCACCACCCGTCAGCATTACGTCTTGGGGCGCATGAAAAGCCTCGGCTACCTGACCGACGAAGAATACCAAGAGGCGATGAATCAGGAAATCGTCATCAAGTCGGCTCCCGGCACGCCGGCGGGCGGCTATGCGATCCACGGCGAATACGTCGCCGAACTGGCGCGGCAGCTGCTCTATGGCGTCTATCAAGACAACATCTATTCGCGCGGCTTCAACATCTACACGACGGTGAGCTCGGCAGACCAGGAAACCGCCTACCGCGCCGTGCGCAACGGCATCCTGAGCTACACCCGCCGGGCCGTCTACCCCGGTCCGGAAGAGCAACTGGACCTACCCAAGGACATAGAGAACGACCACGCCGCGTTCGACGCGCTGCTGGACGAGCTGCAAGACAAGTACCCCGATAACGACGACCTGCTGACCGGCGTGGTGCTCAGCGCCGGCCCGAGCAAAATCACCGTGGCCCGCACGGCCCAGGAAATCATCGAAATCACCGACAAGGGAGCGCTGCGCGTCGTGGCCCGGGGGCTGGCGGCCAACGCGTCGGACAAGCAGCGCATCCAGCGTGGCTCGGTTGTTTATCTGACCAAGAACGACGACCACTGGGAAGTCATCAACATGCCGACGGTGCAAGCGGCGCTCGTCGCCATGCGGCCCCAAGACGGCGCCATCCAGGCCATGGTCGGCGGCTTTCATTTCGAAGGCGGCAAGTTCAATCGCGTCACCCAGGCCTGGCGCCAGCCGGGCTCCGCGTTCAAGCCGTTCATTTACGCAGCCTCGCTGGAGCGCGGCCTGACTCCCGGCACGCAAATCTCGGACGAGCCTTTCGTCCTGACCGCGGCCCAGACCGGCTCGCGCGCCTGGACGCCCAAAAACTACGGCAACACCTACGAGCCCATGCTGACGATGCGCCAGGCGCTCTACAAATCCAAGAACATGGTTTCCATCCGCATCATGCAGGCCGTGGGCCCCAAGTACGTGCAGGACTACATCACGCGCTTCGGCTTCGACCGGGCGCGGCAGCCGGCGGTTCTGCCTCTAGCTCTGGGCGCGGGCAGCGTCACGCCCTTGCAGCTGGCCGGCGCGTTCTCGGTGTTCGCCAACGGCGGATATCGGGTTCCGCCGTACTTGATCGACCACGTGACCGACGCCTCGGGCAAAGTCATCATGCAATCCAAGCCGACCGTGGCGGGCGATGCGGCGGCACGCGCGATCGATCCGCGCACCGCTTACGTCATGAACGACATGTTGCGCGGCGTGGCGACGTCCGGCACGGGCGCGCGCGCCAGCCGGGAACTGGGCCGCCATGACATCGGCGGCAAGACCGGCACGACCAACGGCTCGCACGACGCCTGGTTCGCGGGCTTCACGTCCCATACGGTCGGCGTCGTGTGGATGGGCTACGACCAGCCGCGATCGCTGGGCACAACCGAAACCGGCGGAGGGGCCTCGCTGCCCATCTGGGTCAGCTACATGAAGCATGCGCTGAAAGACAAGCCTGAAGTCCCCATGCCTCCCGTGCCCGACGGCCTGACACGCGAAAGCGGCGATTTCTATTTCTCGGAATTCCCGCCGGGCCAGGCCATCGCGCGGGTCGGCCTGCCCTCCGCGTCGGATCAGCTGTACCAAGGAGGCGGCAACGACGGCATCGGCGACCTGCTCAATCAACTTGGCAACAACGATTCGACGCCGTCGAATCAACCCGCCCACATCCCGTTCTAGCCGGCCCGCCCCGCTACAGCTTGACGGTAATGGGATGGCCGCTGGCCTCGGAACATATCTGGGAAAGCGCCTCGGCCAGGTCGGGGCCACCGCGGGTATCCTGCCAACGCGCCCCGTCGAACCGATAATGAAAGCCGCCGCTACGCGCAGCGACCCACATTTCCTGCATGGGGGCTTGACTGTTGATCACGACGTGAATGTCGTTATCGAAGATCAGCGTCAGCACATTGCCGCTACGGTGCGCCTCGATATCCAGGTCGAACAACGCAACCCAGTCGTCCGATTGGCTTTCCAAACTATCGAGTATCGCGCTGCTGCGCTCAAGGAATTCGGTTTCAGTCATAATTGCTACTTATCCGCCTAGGGAGTGTTTTCATGCAAGCGCCACGTTTCTCAACACCTGCTTCTTCCATGCTACGCATTGTAGCCAGCCTGACGTTACTTTCCAGCCTGGCCGCCTGCGGTTACAAAGGCCCATTGTATATGCCGCCGCCCCCGCCGCCGGAAGCCGCGCTTACCGCCCCGCCCAGCGCCGCGAAGCTCGACCCGAGCGCTCCCGTCAACCAAGGCGACTGATCCCGCTGCTTGCCGTCGCCCACTGAATTTTCCATTTCGCCATCACCATGACCGTCGCCCCCCATTTCCAGCACAAGAACGGCGTCCTTCACGCCGAGCAGATCCCCCTTTCCGACCTCGCCGAGGAATACGGCACGCCGCTGTACGTGTACTCTCGCCAGGCCCTGCTGGACGCCTGGCAGGCCTATAGCGACGCCGCAAAGGGCCGCGACGTCCTGGTCTGCTACGGCATGAAGGCCAATTCCAACCTTGGCGTCCTGAACGAATTCAGGAAGCTGGGCTCGGGCTTCGACATCGTCTCGGGCGGTGAACTGGCGCGCGTGCTGGCCATCGGAGGCGATCCGGCGCGCGTCGTCTTTTCAGGCGTCGGCAAGCAAGTCTGGGAAATCGACGCGGCCTTGGAGGCCGGCGTCAAGTGCTTCAACGTCGAATCCGATGCCGAGCTCGAGCAGATCGCCCGGGTCGCGCAAGCGGCAGGGAAAACCGCCCGCATCTCGCTGCGCGTCAATCCCGACGTGGATGCGCAGACGCATCCGTATATTTCCACAGGCCTGAAGGAAAACAAGTTCGGCATCGCCATCGAAGACGCATTGGCCGTCTACGAGCGCGCCTCCGCCTTGCCATCGCTGCAGATCGTGGGCCTGGACTGCCACATCGGATCGCAGATCACCGAAGTCGATCCGTATATCGACGCGCTGGAAAAACTCATCGTGCTGATAAAGGCGCTGGCGGACAAGGGCATCGACCTGCAACACCTGGACCTAGGCGGCGGCATTGGAATCCGCTATACGAATGAAACCCCTCTGACGCCGACCCAGCTTCTGGACCGCGTATTCGCCACCTTGCGCGCGAACGGGCTGGACCATCTGCAGCTGGTTTTGGAGCCGGGCCGTTCCCTGGTCGGCAACGCCGGCGTCCTCCTGACCCGCGTGCAGTACCTCAAGCACAACGAGACCAAGAATTTCGCCATCGTCGATGCGGCGATGAACGATTTGATTCGCCCGACACTGTACGATGCCTGGCACAGCGTCGAGGCAGTGATGCCACGCCCTGCGGACGGCGACACACCGCGCTACGACATCGTCGGGCCCATTTGCGAGAGCGGCGACTGGCTGGCGCGCGACCGTTCGTTCAACCTGGAACAAGGCGATCTATTGGCCATCATGTCCGCGGGCGCATACGCATTCACCATGGCCAGCCAGTACAACACGCGGCCGCGTGCCGCTGAAATCCTGGTCGATGGAGACGCCGCCCATGTCGTCCGCCCGCGCGAAACTCTGGAAAGCCTGTTTGCGACGGAAACCACGCTCGATCACGGCGCGTCATGACCTCGCCGGTGAACGCAGCCCCGACGGCTGCGCTCAGTAGCCCTTTTTGCGCAGACTGCGCGCCAGGGTCTTGCCCGCCCTGGGCGGAGGGCGGCACAAGCCGCATACGTAATCGTGACGCAAGGAATGAACGTGCGTCACGAAGGTGCCGCCGCATTGCGTACATGAGCTGAGTTGAACCATGTCGCTGTCGAAATACCGCAGCAGCATCCATGCGCGGGTGAAGCTCAGGACCGGCTCGCCGTTATCGCCCGAACTATCCTTGGCAAGCTCCCGATACAAACGATAACTGTCGACCAGCGCCTGGGCTCCACGGCTTGGGGTTTGTTCGACGATATTCCGATGAATTCCATGAAAAGCGGACGAATGAATATTCGGCAACCACGTCATGTACCAATCCACGGAAAAAGGCAGCAGTCCCTTGGGCGGGGATACTTCCTTGATCTCGCGGTATAGCCTGACCAACCGATCACGGCTCAGCGACGTCTCGATCTGCAAAACCTGCAGACGCGATCCCAGTTCTATCATCGATGCCGCCAGCACAATTTCGCTGGCTTCGCGCCGCACGCTTTTCGTCCGAGGAATCGTTTTTGGAGGCGGTGAAGTATCGCTCATGGCACCACTCCGTTCGCCGTCGTCCGGTCGGCGCCTTCTTCGGATTGACTCGACAGCAATATCGTCGTGTGCATCTGCTGCAAGTTTGCGTAGGGTGAATCGTCGTTCAAGATCGAAAACACCTGCTGCTTGTTCATGCGCAACTGGCACAACAATAAGTTCGTATTGCCGAGCTTGACCAGCTGCTTGGGCGACAATGATAACAAGGCACGTGCGTTCTCATCGCTCAGGCCCAAACGATATAGCGCTGTCGCATAGTCTTCCCTGAGCATCCGTTGCGCCAGCAACAAATAGGCAAGGTTCAACTCCCTGACATCGTCCAGTAAATTCGCCGTTTGCATCGCTTTCTCCAAAAGTCAAACAAGTCCTACCAAACGGTGATCCGTAGCCTCGCAACCTCTGATGCGAGCCGGAACGATCAATTCAACGATCCACTACAAATGAAATAAAAATAAAAATACAAAATAAACGTTTTGTAATCTTTAGGTTACATGCATGCCTGCCGCCGACTGCTACGTCGCCAACCACGCCTAGTGCTCTCGGCGAGTCATTCAAGAATGCCGCCGTAGTTCTGTTTCAAGCAATTGAAATTTATATATTTTTCTTACGTGGCCTGCCTCTGCGAACAAAAGCGATGAATCGCGCTTTCCATCCATCAAGGAGACCCGCGGCGCCTTGTATCTCAATGCTTGTCCCGGCTTTCTTGGTCGGGAAGCATCAATACGTTTGTGATTAAAGTACGCTCAAGCCCATCCCGCGTCAATTTGGAAAGGAAAGCCGCCTGGCCGAAATAGGCGTCACGGACGGGGAGCCCGCCTGACGTGCGCACCATAGGTCGTAAGCCGCTTGCTGCACGATCCATACGTCGGCGGGGCCGCCTATACTGGCGCCCAGCCATGCCTCCAAACGCAACGCCATCATGGGTGAAATGGCGGCGCGGCCATTCAACACGCGTGACAACGCCGCGCGCGTCACGCCCAATTGCGAAGCGGCCTCTGTCACACTAATACCTAAATACGGCAAGACATCTTCGCGTAGGATGCGGCCTGGATGAGGAGGTTGAGTGTTTGACTGCATGATGAAAGTACCCTTGAAGTGTTCCGACTCACCATCACCCGCGGCCAGCTACACATGATCGCTCTGTATGACATTCTTCCGAGTTCGGATCCAGAAGCAACTGAACCCATATGAATACATGTTGTTACACGGACGATTGTCTCGATGTGGCTATGAAATTGGGCTTAACTTGTAAAGCATATAAAGGTAGCATTGAAATCATTGCATTAATTATTGAAATAAGGCTTATAACCACCCGTATCTATGATTTTTAAGGGCGGGAGCCAAGATGAAAGGCCTGCCGACGACTTCCTTCGCTTCCGTTCGATTGCTTTTAAAGGATAAACTTGAAAATGTCGCCACGCCTGAAATAAAAATAAATATAGCTCGCGAAGCCATCGCCAAACAGTCATACAATCTCTCGATTCGGTATGATTTTTGATCGGCCTACCTTCGAGGCGTAGTCTGGCAAGCACGAAATAGGATAAAAGTTTGGCCATGCGAAAGGCGCTTGTTGCTGCGCTGCAACTGAAGCTGTCCGCCCACGATGCCGTACAACGTAGCGTGGCGCGGTGGTTCTTCATCATCGGTGTGCCAGCAGCCATCATCGCGCTGTCACTGCTGGCGTTGTTCATGCTTCAGAATCGGCACACTCAAACGCCCCTCGCCGTCGTGGCATTCAAGCACTACACCACCGACGACACAAGCATCGACCCACGGCAAGCCTTATCCCTGTTGAACGACCTGCCCACGCAAGACTCCGCGCGATCCCTCGCCCAGAGCTGGGTGTTGTTCGACCTTCCGGACGGCATAACGGACCATCGGAACGCCATCCACCTGCCGTCGGGTGAAACCCAAGCCCTGACGTGCTGGAACAGCCAAACCTTGGACCTGCTCGGGCAAGCCACCAAACAAGAAAACGACGGCGACGTGCTTGCTTCCGCGCGGGGATTTACCTTATTGCTGCAGCATGCCCCCTCTTCCGTGCTGTGCCGGATATCCTTCTCGCACGGCAGCGCCTTCGTCATAGAGCACTGGCCGACCAAAGATCTTCGGCGATCCTCTCAGCGGCTCAGCCGCAGCCTGGGCTTCCTGGAAGGCGGGCTCCTGACCATCGCGGGCTTCCTGTTGTTCAATGCCCTGATACGACGCGAGCGCGTGTATTTTTTATTGGCGCTGTGGCTGATAGGAAATTTGCACTTGAGCGCCTACGCGCTGGGCTGGGAAGGTCTATGGCAAGGGCTGGGCGTCGCTCCCCAATACCTGGGGCGCATGCGCTCGATTACGATTGCCGTCTATTGCCTGCTGACGTATGGACTGTTTGTCGAATTATATCGGCATGAATCCGTCATCCAGCGTTACCGCCGCGCGCTGACGGTCACGTGCGCCGTATTGCTTGCTCTGCTTCTGGGCGCGTTCATCCTGCCGTTCTGGCTATTGACACCGATGCTCTGGATCGTGGGCGGAAGCGGCGCCGTCGCCATCAGCATTTTTTTGGGCTCCTTGTTCGAACGCGTTCGCAGCAACAGGACACGCTGGTTCTATCTCGCCACGGCGTCAGTGACGGCCGCGCTGACCCTGTCCGTGCTGATGGGCACCAGGCATAGTCCTCAGTCGATCGACACGTTCCATAGCGTGGTGGCGCTGCTTTTCTCCAACGTCTTCATCGCCCTTGCCGTCGTCTGTCGATCCCGCCGCCATCTCGATGAGGAAGAGCAGCTGACGAAGGCGATCATCGATGGCGGCGGCGAAGGCGCCGAGTGCGCCACCCGAAGCGGATCCGCGCCTGAACAACGCAACATGAGCGCCGAGTCACGCCCTGACATCGACCCGCTGACCGGCCTGCTCGACCTTGCCGGTATTCAAAAGGCGATAACGGAACGCATCGCGCGGCCGCAAAACGGCAAACTCTCGGCTGTGGCCTATGTGGATCTGCAGCAGATCAAGCGAATCAACAATCTGTTCGGCCACGCGGTAGGCGACAAAGTACTCAGAAAGATCAGCAGAAGAATTAGACGGGCGCTGCCCCATTACGCCAAAACGGGGCGTGTCGGCGGCGACCGGTTCGTCATTTTCTATCCGGGCCAATCGACCAACTCGTCGGTCGCGTCGGCGCGGCAGGTCCTCGACAGCCTGAATGGCTCGCCCATATCAGCGGCCGACCGTATCTTTTCGATCAGCGCGGCCATCGGCCTGGTCGACATCAGGCCGGGCATGACGGCCCTGCACGCGATATCGGCCGCAAGCTTTGCATGCAACGACGCGCGCAAACAATCCTATCCACTCGTCATGTACGACCACCAGTCCAAGGAGCTCACGCCGCAAATCGAAGCGCTGCGCATATTCGACCAGCTCGAAGTCAACCTGAACCCGCCCGGTCTGAGCTTGGCGATGCAACCCATTCTGGCGCTTTCCGAGCCCGAGCGATCCCTGGATTTCGAGGTGCTGCTCAGGGTGAGGACATCATGCGGCGCCTTGCTTTCCACGAAGCGCATCATCGACGCTGCTGAAAGCAACCACGCCATCACGGCCATCGACAAATGGGTCGTTTCCACGACGCTGAAATGGTTTGCGGAAAACGAAAGCCGGCTGGCGAAAACCAGATTCATCAATATCAATTTGAGCGGCGTATCCTTGAACGACGAGGATTTTGTCGAAGGCCTTTATGAAACCTTGAGCCGATACTCTCATCTCGCCACCCGCCTGTGCATCGAGGTCACGGAAAGCATCGCCTTGCAAAACGCCAGCCAATCGCGCGCGTTCATGCAGAAGCTGCGCAAGTTGGGAGTACGCATCGCCCTGGATGATTTCGGGGCGGGCTACAGCTCCTTTTCCTACCTCAAGGAATTGCCCATCGACATCATCAAAATAGATGGCGAATTGATCAAGGACATGCTAACCAGCACGACCAATACGGCCATCGTGCGCACGATCGTCCAGCTGACCCACAACCTGGGCGCCGCCAGCATCGCCGAATGGGTGGAAGACGGCGCGACGATCGACGCGCTGAGGGACATGGGCGTCGACTACGTGCAAGGCTACGCCGTGTCCCCGGCGATCTCGCCGGACAGCATCCTGGCCGCGGCATCGATCTTCGACCTGATGCCACGCCCGCAAGCCGCGGCGTTCCCGGACAAAACGTGAAAAGCGTCCGGCTCAGCCACCCAAGCCGCGCACGAATATCGATAGCTGCTCGACCGTAGCGCGAGTCCGCTTATTGGAATACATTCTGGCGTCCGCCATCGCGATCGCCTCGGTCAACGACCCTTGCACGTCGGACCGAAGCGCAAGGCCGATGGATACCTGGATGCCGACGGCGGACAGCTGCTGGTTCAAGCGCTGCGCAATCAGCTCGGCGCCCACAGGCGTCGCGTTTCGCAAGGCAATCGCGAACTCGTCCCCACCCAGCCTGGCCACGATGTCCGTGCTGCGCAACGCGCCATTCAAGGTATGGGCCGTCTTTTGCAAAAGAAGGTCGCCTGCTCCATGGCCCTGCGTGTCGTTGATATGCTTGAGCATATCCAGGTCCAGGATCACGATGGCGATGTCTTCATCCATGGGAATCGCCTCCAGGCTTCTCAAGCCATGGACCCAACCGGCCCTGTTCAGCACCCCGGTCAACGGATCGATGAAGACGTCCCGCTGCATTTCCCGGATCATCCTTTCAGACGATGTCATCCTGGCATACATGGCCAGCGACGCACTCAGGACATCGATGCATAAACGCACCTGCTCGAGCAACGCGGGTGGCCCCTCGGGCGGGGGCGTTTTTGCCAGGCCGACCAGGAAATACGCCGCTTCGCCGCCCGCGGCCAACGCGTGGACGTATACGTCGTTGATCTCGCGCGTCCGCAATTCCGGCCAACGGCGCGCCTCCTCGGCGGTGACGGCCCGGTGAAACATGCCGCCCTCGGACTTGCCCCGCGCCGTGTCATCGGCAAGCGTATCCAGATACGCCGCCAACGCATCGGGCTCGGGCGCGATGGTTGCCAAAGGAGACGCTCCATTACCGGGGGACGGACCAATGCGCCAGACGGCGACGGCCGGCAGGAATAACGCCAGGAGCTTCAGCTGAGCCGTCAGCGCGGCTTGCGCCAGTGAGCGCAGCGCCGGATGCTCCGCTGTTTCCTGGATGACCGAGTACATAGGATCGGAGATGAAGCCGGCGGGTTACAGCTCGCCGTAGGAATGCAGGCCCGAAAGGAACATGTTCACGCCCAGGAACGCGAAGCTGGTGACGATCAATCCGACCAGCGCCCAATAGGCGGCCATGGTGCCGCGCAGCCCCTTGATCAAACGCATGTGCAGCCAGGCGGCATAATTGAGCCACACAATCAGCGCCCAGGTTTCTTTCGGATCCCACTGCCAATATGCGCCCCACGCATCGGCGGCCCACAACGCCCCGAGAATCGTCGCCACCGTGAAAAAGGCGAACCCGACTGCGATGGCCCGATACATGATGTCGTCCAGGACTTCCAGGGACGGCAGACGGCGGGAAATCGGGCCTCGCATGGCCAGAACGCCGCCCACCAATATCGCGCTCAGGCCGAAATAGAGCATCCAGGTGGGCGACAGCTCTTGCGATCCGAACATCAAGGGTTCGGCGCACAGCAACGCCCCCAGAATGAACAGCGGCATAAGCTTGGCGTAGGAGCGGGTCTGGCCGTTTTCCTTGACCAGATAGGCGAACCCGACCATAGCCGACAGGGCGAACGTGCCGTAGCCGATGAAATTCGCCGGCACGTGCAGTTTCATCCACCAACTTTTCAGGGCCGGCACCAAGGGCTGGATCTGAAACGCATCCCGGGTCAGAGAGTACCAGAGCAAGAACACGACGGCCGAGCTGACGACCAGCAAAACGAAGCCGCCCAGCGCGCGCGTCGCGTAGCGCCTTTCGTAATACAAGTAGAACAAGGCCGTAATCAAGGCGAACAGCACGAATACCTCGTACAGGTTGCTGACAGGAATATGGCCGATATCAGGCCCCAGCAGGTGACCTTCGCGCCACCTCACCAGCAAGCCGGTAACGCCGGCATAGACCGCTCCCCAGCAAAGCACCGTGCCCAGCCAGGCGGCCGTATTGCTGAATATGCCTATCCAATAACACACGGTAGCCAGGAAAAACAGCGCGCACATCCACAAGATGGCGGACTGCGATGAAAACAGATACTTCAGGAAGAATACGGTCTCGGCGCGGCTGATGTCTCCTTGCGACAGCCCGCCGCCGTTGCCATAGAGCCAGATGGCAAAGAGGGCCGTCAGACCGCTCGCGATAAGCAAAGAGCGCATGGGGCGCCACAGCCAGGTCAGCCAGGTGACGGCCGGCACCGTGCCGCAGAGTATGGCCTTCTCGTACCCGTCCATGCTGTTGCCATACGCCGTCAACGCATACGCGGCGCCAGCGGCAAGCACCAAAAAGAAGACGACGTCGGTCCAATCCAGGCGGCCGCGATGGCCCCGGGCATCGCCGCTGGCCGTCATGGCATCGTTCCACGAAAGGCCGTGTGCCGTTGCAGCAGTCTCGGTCATAGTCAACTCTTTCCTACGTAGTCAAGCGGCTCAATGCCGCCTTGAAACGTTCAAATTCATGATTGAAGTCCAGCGTACGGCGCTGCGAGGTCATCGCCGCCAGCCACGTGCTGCCCGCGCCCTGGGGCTTTACCCACACCCAGATGCGGCGGTCGCGGATATAGAACATGGAGAAAATGCCTATCACCAATAACAGACAGCCGATATAGACCGTGTTCTTGCCGGGCGTGCGCGACACTTGAAACACGCTGGCCTGGGCATGCTCAAACGATTTGAGCGTCAGAAACACCGGCGCTGGATAATCCGGCAAATTCGCCAATGCCAACAACGCCGATTGTATCCACTTATCCGCTTCGGCGGCCGATTGACCACTTTGGTCCGCGGGTGTCATACCCGCATGCGTGCGGGCTATATCGCGCAACTCCATAAGCGACAACTGGACCATGGGCACCGCGAAGCCCAAGATCCGCTCTCTTTCCTCTTCCGGCACCCGCGCGATCAAGCCATCGAAGCCGGATTTGGCAAAGGCGTTGAGCGATCCCGAAGCAGCCTGGCGCAGCAAGGGCTCGGGCAGCTGGCCGTCCGCATTCTTGGCGGCGAAACGCGAAGCCGCCTCGTTCACCCAGTCGGGATTGGCCAACGCCGCACGCAACAACATGAATTCTTCGACCGAATTGTCTGCGTCCGCCGGAATCCGCACATAGCGAAACTGCTCGGCCGGATCATTGCGCACGCCCGCCAGGAACACCCTCGCGCCGTCCAGCGTGATGGGAAGCATATAGTTCGTGAACTCGCGCGCCTGACCGTCACGGCCGATGATACGATACTGCACGCTCGGACCAACGTTCGTCAAATGCTCGTTGGCCGCCGCGGCGGCGCTACCGGTCACCGCGGCCACGTGCTCGATCACCGCTTTGGGCTGCGGAGCCGCGTCACCGGACAAATCCTCGACGTTGATGACGCGCAACCCCGTGAAATCCAGGGTCAGCTTTTCTTCCTCGGCGCCTACCTGCACCTCGGTCTGCGTCCCGACCACGCCGTGCACCGAGAAAGTCTGCGTGCCTGTGCCCGACAATGGGTAACCGACCAGTTCCAGGGTGCTGCCGCCGTCGTCGAAGCTGGATTGATATACCGTGACGCCCTTGTAGCGCAAGGGCTCGTTGACTTCGATGGTCTGGCTGAACGCATGGCCGGTTTCCGGATCGCTGACTTCGACTTCGCTCTTGAAGCTGCTCGGCATGCCGGTCGAATAATAATCGACGATGAATTTATTCAGCTTCAGGGTAAACGGCAAAGGCTGCACCAGGACGCCTTCGTCGACGCTGATGATGCCGTTGCTGGAGCGGCCGCCTTCGGTGACCAGCATATTGGCCCGATAGCTGGGATTGTTCAAAGACAACTTTCCCTGTTCCGGGACTTCCGAGATCAGCATGTTTTCGGTCACGGGCTGCTTGCCGCCGAACCATACTTGCAAGCGCACGGGCAATTCGCTGTCCAGCAGGCCTCCGATGCAAATGATGACGATGGCGGCGTGCGCGAAAATGTATCCCAGGCGATTGCTGGCGCCTTTCTTCGCCGCGATCAAAACGCCGTCGCCATCTTCGCGCACGCGGCAGGCGTAGCCTTGCCGGACCAGGCTGCGCTCGATGCGCGCGCGGCTTTCGCGCGCGGACACGTCGGCCTGCAGCTCGATCCGATGAGGAAAGGCCCGCAAACTGCCTGTCCGGATGTATTCCCGGAACGAGCGCGCATCCTTCAGCATCTTGGGCGTGTTGCGGATCAGACAGAGCGTGGTCGACACCACGAGAAACGCCATGATCAGCAAAAACCACCAGCTGTTGTATATGTGCCAGATGGAGAACTTGTCGAACAGCACGAACCAGAACGGTCCGAAGCGGTCGACGTAGCTGCTGGGCGCCTGGTTCTGCTGCAGCACCGTGCCGATGAGGCTGGCTATGCAAATGAACATCAATAGACTAACCGCAAAGCGCATCGAAGCCAGGAGCTCGAATAGATCGGAAGGAAAGCGGCGTAGCGAAGAGGAAAGTTTCACGAATTCAATAGTAAAAAAAAGGGGATGCCGACTTAGCCTCCCCTTTTGCTTTTGACGCTGCAATCGAGGCAACGTTCGGTTCTTGCAGTTCTACTTTAACGCAGACCGGCGGCGTAATCCGATACGGCTTCGATGTCCGCGTCGGACATGCGGTCGGCGATGTCCGCCATGACCGGATTGTTCGCACGGTCGCCGCTGCGGAACAAACGCATCTGCTCGGCGATGTAGCTGGGGAATTGGCCCGACAGCCTGGGGTACTGGCCTGGAATGCCCGCAGCAGTGGGCGAATGGCAAGCGGCACAGGCCGGCACGTTGCGGCTGGGGATGCCGCCGCGCCAGATGTGCTGGCCACGCTCCATGGTATCTTCGTTGGTGGCCGTGCCGGCCTTTTCGAAATCGAGAGGCTGCAGGGACAAGTAATAGGCAACGTTGCGCACGTCTTCGGGCTTGAGCAGGCTGGCGAACGGCGTCATCAGGGAAGGCGCGCCGTTTGCGCCGCGCCGCGCCGCTTGCCCGCCTTCTTCCTTGGGAGCGAAATCGACCAATTGCTTGGCAAGGTATTCATGGGCCTGGCCCGCGAGATTCGGGTTGGCCGGTATGGTGCTGTTGCCCGCTGCGCCGTGGCAACTGGCACAGGCTATGATGCCACGGGCGGCATCGCCGTTCGCGTAGAGCTGTTCGCCCTTGGCCGCGTCAGGTTTGGAAACACCCACATCAGCGGCGAAAGCGGCAGGCAGGGAAGTACAGCCCAGCAGAAAACCACTGGCCACTATGATTCTGGAAAGCGTACGCTTCATGAAAACCTCGACGATCGCAATTCGATCCGGGTGTTATAGACACCACGATGACAAGGACCCTCTTGCAAGCCAGTGCAGGCCGGCGCGCAAAAGGGCGCAACAGTTCTAAACCCGCGATTATACAATAGCGTTAACTCAAACTGACCCAGGTAAGCTCGTGTCCATACTGCATCGCGCCAAATTTACCGTCTCGGCCGCCCGCCTGGACCAGCTTCCAGCGCCTTCGACCGCCGAAGTCTGTTTTGCCGGACGCTCCAATTCCGGCAAATCATCGGCCATCAACGTGCTGGCCAATCAGCGCCGCCTAGCATTTTCCAGCAAAACACCCGGCCGCACCAGGCTTATCAACATGTTCGGCATTCCCGACCCCGTCACGCCCGACGCTTGGCTGGGCTTTCTGGTCGACCTTCCGGGCTACGGCTACGCCTCGGTCGCGCGAGAGGCCCGCGAAGAATGGGCCGACGTCCTGGGCGGCTACTTGCGCGAACGCAGCTCGCTGGCCGGGATCGTCATGCTGATCGACATACGCCGCGGCGTCACCGAGCTGGACCGGCGCCTGGCCGCCTGGATCGCTCCCACAGGAAAGCCCGTGCTGGCCCTGTTGACCAAGGCCGACAAGTTCGCCTATGGGCAACGCATCAAGGCCGTGCATGCCGTCAAAAAGGAGTTGGCCGACATCGGCGCATTGAATGCCATCCCCTTCTCCGCCACGCACCGCATCGGCCTGGAAGACGCCGCTGCCCACATTGAAAACTGGATCTCACCCAAGGTAGTGCCATGACTCGTTTCCTGCCCCCCGCTTCCTTTCCCGCCACGCGGCTGCGCCGCAATCGCCGCGACGATTTCTCACGCCGCCTGGTGCGTGAAAACACGCTCACCGCCGACGACCTGATCTATCCGGTTTTCGTGATGGAAGGCCAAGGCGTGCGCGAGCCGGTCCCGTCCATGCCCGGCGTCGTCAGGTATTCGCCCGACACGGTGCTGCACGTGGCCGAAGAATGCGTCCAGCTGGGCGTTCCCGTGCTGTCCTTGTTCCCAGTCATCGATTCGGGTCTGAAGACCCCCGACGGCGTCGAGGCCGCCAACCCCGACGGCCTGGTCCCCCGCGTGGTTCGCGCCCTGAAAGACCGTTTCCCGGAGCTCGGCGTCCTGACCGACGTGGCCCTGGATCCTTACACCAGCCACGGGCAGGACGGCGTCATCGACGACGACGGCTACGTCCTGAATGAGCCCACCGTCGAAATACTGACCCGCCAAGCCCTCATACAGGCCCAGGCGGGCGTCGATGTCGTGGCCCCCAGCGATATGATGGACGGGCGCATCGGCGCCATACGCGGCGTTCTGGAGGCAAACAGCCTCATCCATACACGCATCATGGCGTATTCGGCCAAGTACGCCAGCGCGTTCTACGGCCCGTTCCGGGATGCGGTCGGCTCGGCGGCCAATCTGGGAAAATCCAACAAAGCCACCTACCAGATGGATCCGGCCAACCGGCTGGAAGCCCTGCGCGAAGTCGCGGCCGACATACAGGAAGGCGCGGACATGGTCATGGTCAAGCCCGGCCTGCCCTACCTGGACGTCCTGCGCGAGATGAAGGACGCATTCGGCATGCCGACCTACGCCTATCAGGTCAGCGGCGAATACGCCATGATCAAGGCCGCGGCGGCCAACGGATGGCTGGATCACGACAAGGTCATGAT
>Ga0265293_10004966_pt1 | contig 22797 bp, 22 predicted proteins | sample Munlanlewell138R_FD_192505 | JGI IMG/M metagenome (GOLD analysis project Ga0265293, IMG submission 192505) | Leachate microbial communities from a municipal landfill in Southern Ontario, Canada - Leachate well 138R | ecosystem: Engineered > Solid waste > Landfill > Unclassified | place: Canada... | reverse complement strand
AGCTATATTTAATTCGTCACGGACAATCGGTCAACAACGCTAACTGGGATCGCAAAGACCAGCCTGAATATGAACGCTATTCAGACCCGCCCCTGACAGAATTAGGTGTCCGTCAGGCACAGTCCCTGGCTCAATTCATTGCCTCCACAAGATCTCCGTCAGAAAAAATTCAAAATGTCGGCGAGTATCGCCACAGCATCAATATCACGCACCTTTATTCCAGCTTAATGATTCGCGCTGTTCATACCGGCACCATCATCTCGGAAACGCTTGGCCTTCCCCTCGTAGCCCTGCCGGTGGTGCACGAGGTTGGAGGCGTCTATTTGAAAACCAAGGTAGATGGCGTGACAGAGATCAGCTTTGAACACGGTGTTTCGCCTGCTTACCTGCAGGAAAATTTCCCAGCGCTTCAACTTGACCAGCCTATTGAGGAAAAAGGTTGGTGGCAAGGCGGTCAGGAGCCAGTAACAGATCTACTTTCAAGGACGAAACGCGCGCTTCAATTTATAGAAGAGCAACATCTTGGCACGGACGATAAGGTTGCGATCGTGACCCACGGCGGTTTTTTTAATTACATGGTACGGACGTTGTTTAGTATCAGACTGGATGAACAGGATAATCGCAACTTACCTTTCTGGTTTTCATTTTGCAACTGTGCCATAAGCCGGTTTGATTTTGCAGAAGAGAGGGTCACGCTAATTTATCATAACCGAACTGACTTTATGGATGAAGAACTAATTTCCTGTTAGAAATATAATGACCATTAGCGTCGAAGCCTTGATTATCTTTCTGTTGATTATGATCAATGGATGCTTAGTAACTGTTCAGGGTGATTGTTTCAAAATATGTGAGAAAAGCGGGAAAAAACCGCTGGGTAAGATTCTTCACAACAGTTAACACGTCTGAACCTCTGGTAAAATAAAAAACAAGAGGGCCTTAATTCAAGGTCATAAAATAAATGCCCATATATGCAAATATACTGATTATCTTGGTTTTGTTCGGTTTCAATGCGCTATTCGCGATGTATGAAATCGCGATGGTGTCTTCCCGAAGGACCAGGCTGCATCAACGCGCCGATGAAGGCCAGAATGGCGCTGCTATCGCCATTAAGTTACTAAAGGACCCCAATCAGGAATACCTGTCGGCTGTCCAAATCATGATCACATTGATTGACACCTTGGCTGGTGGTATTGGTGGCGCCAGTCTGTCCCAGCCATTGGCTGCGGTTATCGACAATATAACTTTGTTGGCTCCTTTCGCTGACACATTGGCTTTAATCATAGTGGTTATCGCGATCACATATTTTTCAATTGTCCTGGGGGAGCTGATCCCCAAGCGGGTGGCTGTCAGCAGACCTGAAGATGTGGTCACGCGAATGTCCCCGCTGATCAATTGGATGACTCGCGTTTTGAAACCGCTGATCAGGCTGTTGAGCGCTTCGACGAATTTTGGCATCAAGGTTTTCAACATTGATGTGAGCAAAGAACCCTTCATTACAGAGGCAGAATTGAAAGGTTATATCCAGGAGGGCCGACAGACAGGAGTGTTTGACGAAGCCGAAGAAGTTATGGTTGATGGTGTTTTCCGCTTTACCGAGCGCAGGGTGGACGCCATCATGACCCCACATACCGAGCTGGATTGGTTGGATCTCAACGATGGGCGCGAGGTGATGGTAAAGGAGATGCTCGAAAGCCCTTACTCGCGGCTGCCAGTCGCGGAAGGGGACCTCGATCGCACCGTTGGAATCGTTAGCGCCAAGGATTTGATGGGCGTTGACCTTTATTCGGACAGTTTTAACTTTAAAGATTACATCAAAGAACCCATGTTTTTCCCTGGAAATATGAAAGCGGTCAAAGCCTTTGAACATTTTCAATCTACTGGTATTCACCAGGCCATGGTGATGGATGAGTTTGGTGGCGTTGAAGGTATGGTTACGCTTTATGATGTGCTTGAGTCGATCGTCGGTGATATTCCAGAGGATGAATACGACACCGAGCCTGAAATCGAAGTCACAGCCCAAGGTTCACTGCTGATGGATGGGCTTGTTCCTGTTGATGTCTTGAAGGAAAGGCTGGGCGTGGTCGAATTACCTGAGGAATATAAGGCGGGCTACCAGACTTTCAGCGGTTTTGTGATGAACCAGATGGGCAAAATCCCCAGAGTCGGCCAACAGTTTGAATGGGACAAATTCACCTTCAAAATTATCGAGATGGATGGTCACCGCGTCAAGCGGGTGGAAATCAGCACAGATGACGACACGCCTCTGGATTAGGATGAAGACCAGCGCGTGTAAATCGCATGTGAAAGCACATGCCCAGCGCTTTCGTCAATGCTAACCAACTCGCCGCTCTCCAACTTTCCTTGGTTGCCTACAATTTGCTCAATCGCCTGATGGGTCACTATTGCTGAAGCGGTGATGGCATATGCGGTCATAACAATAAATTTGGCATCGTTTGCCAGGATGCCATGGCAGGCGTCGATCAGTTCTGGTACTCGCTTGAAGAAATCCCACACCTCTCCGCTGGACCCCCGCCCGAATTTGGGCGGATCCATAACAATTCCATGGTAGGTGTTGCCGCGCCGAGCCTCCCGTTTCACGAACTTAAGCGCGTCTTCCGCGATCCAACGCACCGGCTTATCCTGCAATTTTGAGAGCTTGAGGTTCTGGTTAGCCCAGGTGATGGCGTGCTTGGACGAATCCACATGCGTGACCTCCGCGCCAGCGGCGGCGCCGGCTACTGTGGCAGCGCCGGAATAACCAAACAGGTTCAGCATCCTGAATGGCTTCTTGCTGGCTTCAATCTGGCCTCTGGTCCAGTCCCAATGTGTGGCTTGTTCCGGGAAGATGCCAACATGGCGTGACGAAGAGAGCTGCAATTGGAAATTTAGGTCTTTATAAGCGATCACCCAGTTCTTTTCCATGGGATTGAGGATATTCCACTTTCCGCCGTACTCTTGTTTTTCTTCCACCAGAGTTGCGTTGGCCTTTTTCCACTCGCTTGATGGCAAACTGCGAGGCCAGATCGCCTGGGGGCGCGGGCGGATAAGCAGGTATTTCCCAAAGCGTTCCAAGGTTTTACCGTCACCGCTATCAAGCAGTTGATAATCCTTCCAATTGGGGGAGGAGGTCAGGATAATATTTTTTGGCATATTCATTGCGACTCGCTATCTCAGTTAAGGTTGATAAATCTAAAAATTAAATATACTAGAAAAGACACTACTCCTGCAATCTCAAGAGCCTTTAACCGGAGTGGATGCTTAGAGGGAATAGGGCCCGTTTGAACAGAACGCGCAAATATTAATTGGATGGCCGCCAGCATCAACCAAAGCGCAATAATCCAATAGGGCACAGGCCCCAGCAGCAGGAAGGTGATACCCCCAGAGATGATCAGGATTGAAGAGATCAAAGTCAGCCAAAATTGGGTTGTTTGCTGCTGTGGGCTTGCAGTCCGCGCTTCTTCAAACCCAAAGAGCAGATAAAAACTGGTAATGAAAAGTAAGGGGAAAAAGAGCTCAATAACGGATGGCGGCTGCAGACCAGCCCAGATGCTGTTCAAAAAGAAAAAGGCACTCAAGAAAAAGTTGCGTTGGCTCAGGCTGAGCATGACTCGGTTTGAAAAACGAATGTTGGGGTGATAAAGGGCAACCGTGAATATCACCGCCACTACTAAAAGGATAACATTTACTCGGTTGAGAGCAAATGGGCTGACCAACGCGATGACCAGGCTCAAATAGAGCCCAATACGAGCATTCAAAAGACTGACCTGACCAAGTGAGATGGGGTTTGGTTCATCCCTTGTGGGTGAGAACATATCTTCAGGGGCGTAACTGAGATGTTTATAAGCCTGAGTGAAGGCGAAAAAAGCCAGATTTGAAGTGAGGCTGAGCGCGATTGTGTGGTAAAGAGTCGTATCACCAACCAGGCTCCCCAACAGGCTGCAGAAAAGGACAAATGACAGGCCTGCGGGTAGCCCAAACAATTGCAGATAAGCAAACCTATTTTTCTGTTTCATCCCTGATTCAGTATACCAAAAGCGAGCAATCGGCGAAGAAGACAATCCCAAAAGAGCAAAGTGGCGTTAGAATGGTTTAAGGAAAAGGAGAGCCTATGAGCTTTAACGATTATATCGATAGAAGGTCAAGCGAGAGTTTGAAATGGAACTGTTATCCCAACGATGTTCTGCCTCTTTGGGTGGCGGACACAGATTTTAGAAGTCCACCTGAAGTCATAGACGCGTTGCACCAGCGGGTTGACCACGGCATATTCGGCTATTCGATACCGCCAGAAGGGCTTGACCAGGTGGTTATCGATCGGGTCAAAAGGTTGTATGACTGGGATATCTGCCAAGAGCATATCGCTTACGTTCCAGGTATCGTGACCGGGTTTACGATAATGTTACGGGCATTATGTGAAAAAGGCGATGCTGTTATCTTTCAGTCCCCTGCCTATCCACCTTTCATTGGATCGCCCAAGGCATCCGGGTTGGTTGGCATCCAGAATCCTATGTATCGCGATGACCAGGGCATCTATCGCCTCGATTTCGATCGGTTTGAGCGTCAGATCATCGAAAACAAGGTCAAGGTCTATATCTTATGCAACCCCCAAAACCCGACCGGCAGAGTTTTCTGCAAGGAAGAACTTCAAAAATTGGCTGAAATCTGCCTTCGCCATAATGTGACCATCTGTTCGGATGAAATCCATGGCGACATTATTTTTGACGGACGAAAGCATACTCCAATTGCCTCCTTAGATCCTGAGATCTCCAGGATTACCGCCACCTTTATGGCTCCCAGCAAAACTTACAATATCGCCGGTCTGCATGCCTCGGTTGCAATCATCCCGGATGAAGGTTTGCGGACCACCTATGAACAATACAGGCAATACCTGATTGGCAATCCCAGTCTGCTGGCCTTAGTGGCAGCCAAGGCGGCCTATGAATACGGCAATGGTTGGCTCAGCGAACAAATAGCCTACCTGCAGAGTAATCGGGATTTTATTGATGACGCTATTACTCAGGGAACACTTCCTGGAGTCAGCTGGAGCAAGCCTGAATCGACCTTCCTGGGTTGGCTGGATTGTCATGAACTGCCGGTTGAGGGCGGACTGTTCGAATTCTTTATGGAAAAAGCCAAGGTTTGTTTAAACGACGGCAGTACCTATGGAGAGGGAGGTAAGGGCTTTCTGCGCTTGAATTTTGGCTGCACACAAGCAGTGCTGAAAAATGGCCTGGAAAGAATGTCCTCAGCGATTAGAGATATCTAAAAAATCTCTGATTACATTAATCTTACAACGACCGTTTGAGGGAGCCTCTGCGCCTCAGGGCGGATAAAGCAGCCGTATTTTTTCAATAAGGGCTGGACGCTTTTCATTTTTACGTCACGTCACGGTATTGTGATCTCAGAAGGTTCTGGTGAAAATAAGAAAGCCAGCGCTATGAACTGCACCCCAAAAGTTGGACAATAAATCCAACGGAGGAGGTGCAGTTTTTATGTCCAAGTTTAGTATAGAAGAGAAAATCAGAGCAGTACGATTAATTGAGGTGGGTTCAAGCATCACAAGCATATCCCAAGAGACTGGCATTAGCAGGCAAGTTTTGAGAAACGCTTTGAGGCATTATCAAAGACATGGACCAGAGAGCCTTAGCCATCATAGATATGATTGGACTGCAGAAGAAAAGTTCGCAATTCTGCGACACATGGAAGAGAACCACCTGAGTTTTATAGAAACGAGTATACAATTTGGAATCAAAGGTAGTTCCACTGTGTGGAGTTGGTTCCAAAAATATTTGAGGTGCGGCATGGCAGGATTGGAAGGCAAGAAACGAGGTAGGCCAAAGAAATGGCGGCCGCCGGATGAGACGATGACGCGTGAAGAGCAGTTGGAAGCTGAGAACTTGTATCTGCGGGCGGAGAATGCCTACCTAAAAAAATTGAATGCCTTAGTTGCGGAACGGGAAAAGAACGAACAAGAGATCAAGCAGCAGTTGTCTCGCAACTAAGGCCAGAATTTCCTCTTGACCTGCTTCTGAGACTGGCCGAACTCTCCAGAAGTAGTTATTACTATGCTGTTAAACGGCTAAAAGCAGCCCAGAACTATGTTAAGGAACGGGAGGCCATTAGTTTAATCTGCCAGGAACATAAAGGTCGATATGGCTATCGAAGGGTGACCTTGGCGCTTCGCAAGAAGGGCTTCGCAACCAATCACAAACTGGTGATGAAACTGATGAAAGCAGAGGGGTTGACTTGTCAGTTGAGGAAGAAACGTTATCGTTCTTATGCAGGACAGATCGGAAAAGTGGCACCCAATCTACTCAACCGAAACTTCACCTCGATGCAGCCCAACCAAAAGTGGGCTACAGATGTGACTGAATTCAAGTTGTTTGGAAAGCGGCTTTACCTTTCCCCTATTCTGGATCTGTTCAATGGCGAAGTGGTTAGTTACAATTTATCCAGGTCAGCTTCGTTTGAGCTTGTCATGACCATGCTCAAGAAGGCTTTTGTAGCTTTACCTGACAATCTTGGTTTGATCTTGCATTCTGATCAGGGCTGGCATTACCAGATGCGACCTTATCAAAATATGTTGGCAGAAAAAGGTGTCCGACAAAGCATGTCCAGAAAAGGGAACTGTTACGATAATGCGGTAATTGAAAACTTCTTTGGCATGCTCAAAAGCGAATTCTTCAATTCCCAGACTTTTAATTCCATAGAAGACTTTGAGCAAAAGCTCGTAATTTACTTGGATTACTATAATAATGACAGAATCAAGGTTAAACTAAATGGACTGAGCCCTGTGGATTACAGAACTCAGTCCTTTGTTTTTACTTAATTTCCGTCCAACAAACGGGGTGCACTACACTATGGCTGGCTTTTGGGTGTGAGTTGTAAACCCCTTAATCTTGAATTAACTTGACGTCGGCGGCTTGTTTTCCACGTGGGCCGTCCTCAATGGAAAATTCAACTTTCTGCCCTTCTTTCAGACGTTTGAAGCCTTCCATCTGGATAGCAGAAAAATGGACGAAGACATCCTCGCCATCCTCCAAACCAATAAAGCCGTACCCTTTGGGCGCGCTGAACCATTTAATCGTTCCGATTGTTCTTTCTGACATTTGTTACTCTTCTTTCTGTAAAACTAGACTTACCTAAACTAAGGCGATTTAATGTATCACTCTCCCTCATTTCCGTCAAGACTTGGCATTGTTTCTGCCGGTATCATTATTTAGAAGAATTGTGTCTGTTTGAGCATGTTATGCATAATTGTTTGATTATGACCGGCTGGCTATAGGCGAAGGTATAATTAGATGGAAACCAAGGTAGAAGATGTCCAATCAAACAAACCATAGCAATAACCCAAAATATTTGAGCACCAAACAGTATAAAGACTCCGGGAATTTGGCATCCCGCATCCTGATCCATGAAAAATTCAGCACCGGGCAGCAACCCTGGTATGATTTTGTTTATGAAATAGCTGAAATCAAGCCTGATGATACGGTTTTGGAGCTGGGGAGTGGGCCCGCGGCCCTCTGGCGCGCCAATTTGAACCGCCTGCACGAGAATAACCGCATCGTGCTGAGCGATCTTTCCCTGGGAATGCTGAAAGACTCTTCAACCATCCTAACAAAAGACCGACGCTTCCAGTTTGTCTGCATGGATAGCATGTCCATCGCCTTTCCTCCGGCAAGTTTTGATCTGGTTATCGCCAACCATATGCTCTACCACATGCCTTCCGTTTCCCAGGTGATTTCGCAGGCAGCAAAGCTGCTTAAGAGCGGCGGAAAATTCATGGCTGCTACCAATGGACCTGATCACATGGTCGACCTTGACAGGCTGCTTGAAAAATTCTCGCGCCGGCTCGACATACCTCACAGTATGTCAAGCGGCTTCAATCTATTGAACGGGGAAAAACAGCTGAGGGAATTTTTCTCAGAAATCGAACTTCATATCTATTCCAGTGACCTCTGGGTGAAGAACGCGCAACTGCTCACCAATTACGCCTATTCAACCCCTCTCGTAAAAGAAAACATGGGTGATGAGGGAAAGCCGGAGATGACGGCCTTCTTCCAGCGTCGGATAGACCATTACGGTGGAATCTCAATTCGAAAGCAGACCGGGATTTATCTGGCGAAGAATCCTACCGGAAACATCAACGTACAACCGTAACAATTATCGTAAGGACGGATATGGCGACACAATAAAGCGCAAAGCCGATCAAGCTGTGTTTTTTCAGATAGCCTAACAGCCAACGTATCGAAAGATAACCAACCACGCCTGCTATCACGAACCCCAGCAGCAAGGCTGGCAGAAATTCAAGAAAGAACTCGGCTCTCACCAGGTCGATGACAGAAAGCAAGCCAGCAGCCAGCATGATCGGGATCGAGAGCAAGAAAGAATAGCGCGCAGCGGCTTCGCGGTTATAGCCCTTGAAGAGCCCGCCCGAAATAGTTGCGCCGGAGCGAGAGATCCCTGGAAAGATCGCCAGTGCCTGGAAAACCCCGACAAATAGAGCATCCTGCCAGGTCAATTGATCCAGATCTTTTTCTTTCCTTGTCAGGATTTCTGCTAATACCAGCAAGATCGCCGTGCCAAGTAGCAGAATAGCGGTAAGCTGCGGGCTGTTGAAGGCCTCTTCAACGCGGCTCTTAAGCAGCAACCCTGCCAGCCCGGCAGGGATTGTGCCCAGGACGATATACCACCCCAGGCGGCTTTCGCTCTTCTCAAAAGGCGCCTTGTCTTTAATTCCATTGATAGCCGACTGAAAAATGGCGACCAGGTCTCCCCAAAAATAGATGATCACAGCCACCAGGGTGCCCAGCTGCACCAATACGTTGAATACGAAGGCTTTTTCCGGGTCCAGCGTCCAGTTGAACAGGAATGGCACGAAAACCAGGTGAGCGGAAGAAGATATGGGCAGAAATTCGGTCAAACCTTGAACAATGCCCAAGACGACAACTTGAATGAAATTCATGGATGCCTTTCGGGAGTGCGGAGGATGTTTAATCTGGCCATTGCCTGATCGGCGAAGGTCTGCAGTCGCCCCTCAATGGTCGCCTGGCGCAGGTCACGCGCTAACTGCAGCAGCGTGTGCAGGTTGTGGATCGAAAGCAGGGTGGCTGCCAGCATCTCTTTGGCGACGATCAGGTGACGAAGATAGGCACGGGTGAAGATGCGGCAGGTGTAGCAGCTGCACTGTTCGTCGATCGGTCGTTTGTCTTCGGCGAAGGTTGCGTTCATCAGGTTGAGCCGCCCAAACATGGTCATGGCGCTGTTGTGGCGTGCCAGGCGGGTAGGCAGGACGCAGTCGAAAATGTCCACCCCACGCAAAACGCCTTCAATCAGGTCTTCTGGGGTGCCGACACCCATTAAGTAACGTGGCTTTTGGGCTGGGAGGATCGCGTTGACCACCTCAATACTGTGATACATTTCAGTTTTGGTCTCACCAACCGAAAGCCCTCCGATGGCGTGTCCCGGGAAGCCCATGGAGCTGATAGTGCGGGCGGATTGTTCACGCAGGTCGTCAAATATGCCGCCCTGAACAATTCCAAAAAGTGCCTGATCATCCCGTTTTTTGGCTTCAAGGCAGCGCTTCGCCCAGCGATGGGTGCGCTCCATTGCCTGTTCAATATAGGTGCGATTGTTAGGGTCAGCACATTCATCGAAGGCCATGATGATGTCCGCGCCGAGATTTTCCTGGATTTTGATGGAACTCTCTGGAGTCAGACGTTTCATCGATCCGTCGATATGAGACTTGAAAGTGACACCATCTTCATCAACTTTGCGCATATTCTTCAGCGAGAAGACCTGGAAGCCGCCCGAATCGGTCAACATCGGTTGGTGCCATTGCATAAACTCGTGCAGCCCACCCATTCTGGCAACCAGTTCATCTCCGGGTCGTAAAAAAAGGTGGTAGGTGTTAGCCAGAACTAAGATGGCGCCAAGCTCTTCCAATTGGGCAGGGGTGATGGCTTTGACCGTCGCCTGGGTGCCAACAGGAGCAAAGACAGGGGTCTGGAGCGTGCCGTGGGGAGTAGTAAATTCACCTGCCCGGGCGTTGCCGTCTGTTGCGATGATTTTATAATCAAATCTGGTGTTCAAATGGCTGGCAGTTAGATTTTCGTTTTCGTACATATCATCCTTTGAAAAAGCTACCCAATTGTACCTGTATTATCTCCGCACATGTCGTGGTCACATACGTGAAATAATTGTCTTTTTACTGCAGTAGGTGAGTAAAGAATTCCTCTGGATGCGTTATCATTTAAATCGACTGATCGATAGGAAGAGGTGGTGAGTAAAACCACCTCTTATCAAGAAAAGGACTCAACCGAAAGCCGGCATTACGTTTCTTTAGGATAATAAATTTGTTTTAGCAAGATCAGGGTTGCTTCTCCACAACAGAATCCTTTTCCCGACAGTGGTCTAAATATTCTTGAATGCGGTCAAAAGTTTCCTGGCTGATATAGTGTTCAATGCGGCAGGCATCCTCCAGGGCGGTATCCTTGCTGACCCCAATCCAGATAAAGAAATCAACCAGACCGCTATGGCGGTAGTAAATCTCTTCGGCAACCTCGCGTCCTTTGGGCGTGAGAAGGATCAGTTTCCTGTTATTTACTTCCAGGTAGCCACTTTCAACCAGATTTTTGACCTGCTGGCTGACCGTTGGGCGTGAGAACTCTAACTGCCGGGCGATATCGATGGCACGCACGCGATTATTTTTCTTCTCAAGAATGAGAATCGTTTTCAGGTACATCTCTGCGGATTCTTGTAAACTCATGCGCTCCCTCTGCCCATAACAATCTAATAGTAATTTCCATTTTAGCATAAAACCCTTGACAGGAGAGTTAGGTTAGGCTAACATCACTTAAGTTAGGTATGCCTAACTTAAGTATGACCTATTTCTACCGAGCCAACTTTAGAAATAATTACATTTATCAGGTGCCCCTAAAGAGCAAAACTGTACGCTCTGTAAAACGGGAAAAAGAAATAAGTATCAATGGAGAAACCAGACAACTAATGAAGACTTTACGAGATGTTCGCATTGGAGAAACTGTTCGTGTGCTGAAAATTCATGGACAGGGAAATATTCGCCGGAGAGTGATGGACATGGGCATCACCAAAAATGTGGAAATTTTCCTTCGTAAAACTGCGCCTTTTGGGGATCCCATCGAAATAAAAGTACGCGGTTATGAGCTCAGTTTGCGCAAAGACGACGCGAGCATCATCGAAGTTGACTGATCAATTCCATGGCAACCCTTTCTACGTCTGTAACCGTAGCTCTTGCCGGAAATCCTAATTCCGGGAAAACCACACTTTTCAACGCCCTGACAGGTTCAAATCAATATGTTGGTAATTGGCCAGGTGTAACGGTTGAAAAAAAAGAAGGCAGGCTTACCAAAAACCTTAATGTGGTATTGGTAGATCTGCCGGGTATCTACTCGCTCTCAACCAATTCTCTGGAAGAAGAAATCGCGAGAGATTATCTGCTCGAGTCCAGCCCTGACGCGATCATTAATATCGTGGATGGGACCAATCTGGAACGCAATCTTTACCTGACAACTCAGCTGGCAGAATTGGGCATTCCGATGGTGCTGGCAATCAATATGATGGATGAAGTTAAAAAGACTGGCTGCAAAATTGACAGCACCGCTCTCGGCAAAGCCATTGGCTTACCGGTCGTAGAAGTTTCCGCTTTGCATTCGACGCAAATCGATGATCTTGTGAGCGTTGCAATCGAATTGGCACAAGAAACGCGAAAAGTCCCACCTTTACACCGCTTCAGCGGCAGGGTGGAGAATGCTTTAGGGCGTATCGAAGAAGTCGCGCTTAGCGATTTCCCAGAATACATGCGGCGTTGGTGCGCTGTCAAACTTTTCGAACGGAATGAACTAGTGAGTGCAGAATTAGGTCTGCCTAAGGAATCAATCACCTATATCGAGCAAATCATCCAGCAGTGTGAATTGGAGTTCGATGATGATTCTTATGGGATCATTGCGACTGACCGGTACGATTTCATCACAGAGGTTTTGAAGAAAGTTTATGTACGCGGTGAACTTTTGAGATCCAACCGGATTGATCAGATTGTGACCAATCGCTGGTTGGCGCTGCCGATTTTCGCTCTGATAATGGCAGTGGTGTATTATGTCTCGGTAAGCACCGTTGGCGCGGCGATGACTGACTGGACCAATGGGACGCTTTTTGGAGAAATCATCCTTCCCTGGGTGAGCGCTTCTCTGGCAGAATGGAATGTGGCTACCTGGCTTCAGGGTTTGCTGATTAATGGAATCCTTGCCGGGGTGGGTTCGGTTTTAAGCTTTCTGCCGCAGATGGCGGTCTTGTTCATGTTCTTGACAGTAATGGAATTTAGCGGATATATGGCCAGAGTAGCCTTCATCATGGATCGCATTTTCCGAAAGTTTGGGCTCTCGGGAAATAGTTTTATTCCGATGTTAATCAGCAGCGGTTGCAGCGTGCCTGCAATCATGGCGACCCGGACGATTGAGAGCGAACAGGACAGACGCATGACTGTCATTACAACCTCTTTTATTCCGTGTGGTGCCAAGCTGCCGGTAATCGCGATGATCGCCGGAGCGTTCTTTGGAGAAAATGGTTGGGTGGCTTTTGGAGCGTATTTCTTAGGCATAATGGCTGTGGTCGTTTCGGGGCTTATCCTCAAGAAAACACCCTTGTTTCAGGGGGAACCTGAACCTTTCGTGATGGAATTGCCATCTTATCGTTGGCCTTCGTTTAAAAGTGTGATAACCACTACATGGGATAGGGTTTCAGCTTTTGTTAAAAAAGCAGGAACAGTCATATTGTTAGCCACCATGGTCATCTGGTTTGCGACATATTTCGGCTGGTTGGATGGGCGCTTCCAGATGCTGGAAGCAGCGCAGATAGACCACAGCATCATGGCTGCCATTGGCAACTCGGTTGCCTGGCTTTTCAGCCCTCTGGGCTGGGGCGAATGGCGCCCGGTGGTGGCGGCGGTTAGCGGGTTGTTGGCTAAAGAGACGGTGGTGAGCAGTTTTGGTATTTTTTATGGCTTTGCAGAAGTCGCTGAAACAGGACAGGAAATTTGGGGCAATCTGCGAGCTGCATTTGCACCCCTCACTTCAGTATCGTTCCTAATTTTTGTGCTTCTTTCAGCACCATGTGTTGCCGCGATAGGCGCAATTCGTCGGGAAATGAACAGTCCAAGGTGGACTGCCTTCGCTGTTGGGTATATGACTACCTTTGGGTATGGTATCGCTCTTATTGTCTATCAACTGGGGATTTGGTTTCAGGGTAACAGGTTTTCCATAGGAACTGGATTGGCTTTGTTTTTAGTAGGCGGCATGATCTGGATGATATTTAAGCCGTCACCTTATCCGCGGGAAACTTTAACGCCTGAAAAAGTGGGAGCCGAAAGTTGAAATGTTAGCTACGATAATTATCAGCGTTGTATTGGCAGTGATTGTGGGCTTGATCATCTACCGTATCATCAAAAACGCCAAATCAGGTCAAGGTCGTTGCGCCGGGTGTGCTTACGCGCAGACCTGTGGGATTGCGAAGCACTCTTCAACAATAGCAGACTGCGACCGAGCGAAAGAAAAGAGCTGATTCGGCAGAATATTAAGCGGTTGCTTTGGCAGCGCTTCACAACCGTTGCCTTTAGTTAATCTCCAGTCGATCGTGATCGTGTACTTATTAATTTTTCCAAGCAAGTGATATACTCTTATCTCGTGGATATAAATACTTACTCAACCTGGCTGGAAATCGACCTCACCGCCTTGAAGCAAAACGTGGCTGAAGTGATGAAGATGACCGGTCGCGAAGTTATGGCTGTAATTAAGGCTAATGGTTACGGTCACGGCATGCGCCCGATCGCCCAGGCCTGCGTGGCTGGCGGCGCGACCTGGTGTGGCGTTGCCCGCATCGAAGAAGCCCTGGCTTTACGCCGGGCTGGCATCTCCAGCCGAATCCTGGTTTTGGGCTTCACACCGGCCTCCAAGATACCAGATGCGATTGAGCACAACATCACCGTTTCGCTGTTCAACTCAGAGCTGACCCAAACATACCTTGAATATGTTCGCATCCACGGTGGGCTCCTGCGGGCACACGTCAAAGTAGAAACGGGGATGGGCCGTCTGGGCATGCCGATCGAAGTGGTCGCGCCTTTTTTACGGGCTTTGAAAAATTCACCTATTCTGGTGGAAGGCATTTTTACCCATTTTGCCAAGGCCGATGAGCCTGATTCCGATTCTACGCCTGGCCAGATCAAAATTTTCGACCAACTTTTGGCCGATCTCGACGAACAGGGGTTGAAGCCGGAAACAGTTCACGCAGCCAACTCAGCAGCGATCCTCAATTTTCCCTCATCCTATTACAATTTAGTCCGCCCCGGCGACCTGCTATTGGGGATGTCGCCTGTCAAAGGAAAACCACTGCCGGCTCAATTTAAGCCAATCCTGACCTGGAAGGCCAGGCTAATTTCTGTCCGTACGTTTCCAGCGGGGCATGGCATCAGCTATGGTTCCGCCTACGTCACCAGCAAAGAGGAACGTATCGGCGTTATGCCAATTGGCTACGGTGACGGCTTCCGACGTGTTGACGGTCAACAGGTCTTGGTTGATGGCAAACGGGTTAATATCGTTGGGCGGGTATGCATGGACCAATGCATGCTGCAGCTGGATGAAGTTCCCGAAGCCAAAGCTGGCGATGAAATTGTGCTGGTTGGTCGGCAGGGGAATGAATTCATAAGTATTGATGAGGTAGCCCAACGCTGGAATACAATCAATTACGAAGTCGTTTGTGGGCTAGCAGAAAGATTACCCCGAATCTATGGTGAATAATGACTGATCTGATCCTGGCTGAATTTCATTCGCATTCTAACTACTCTCCAGATAGCCTTTCGACGCTTGAGCAAATCATTAAAACTTGCCGGGCGAAAGGTATCGGCAAGATTGCCATCACTGACCACGGTCGCATGGCTGGTTCTGTGAAAGCACACGAGATGGCACCAGATTTAGTAGTTGTCAGTGAAGAGATTCTGACCGATGAGGGAGAGATTTTGGGTTACTTCATGACCGAAGAAATTCCGGACGGTCTGCCGCCTTTGGAAGTGGTGAAACGGCTGCAGGATCAGGGTGCCTTCATCAGTGTTGCCCATCCCTTCGACCCTTGGCGGGGCTGTTTCTGGAAACCAGGAACATTAGAAATGTTAGTTCCATATCTGGATGGCGTGGAAGCCTTCAACGCGCGCTGTTTTGATCAATCCTATAATGAACAAGCCGGCGCTTTTGCCAGTGAGCATGGTCTGAATTGGATGGTTGGATCGGACGCTCACACTTTGCCGGAAATTGGACGGGCGGTTTTGGAATTGCCGAATTTCAATTCAGCGGAAGAACTGCGACAGGCGGTAAAGTCGGCAACATTTTCAGGGGAATTATCCAGCAAAATCGTTCATTTGCACTCCACCGTTGCAAAAATCGTCAATAAATTTCGAAAGCGATAATCTAACAAGCAGACCCCATTCTGTTAGCCATTTCTTTGGCGATCCTAAGGTGTGACCCCCTGGAGCGTATCGAATAGCTATGCCAACAAAGAACTGATCAACCAGATTGCCAGCAGTAAAAAGACAACTGCCATGCCGATCTTGACTGCTCCGGCATGTTTCTTCAGAAAAGCTGTGAATTGTTTTGAGGTCGTCCCATAGAAGGCTAAAATGAAAACGATGATCAGCGGGACGATGAACATCAAGTTGTACAACACCAGGAAGAACACCGCCTGTGCGCGCATCTCCGGGATAGTGCTCATTGAAATAATCACAGGCAGGTAAATCTGACCTGTACAGGCTAATTCCAAAATCGAAACAACCAACCCTACAAAGAAGGCACTTAAAAAGTAGCTGCTCGATTTACGTCCTTCTCTCACGGTGGCGTTGATACGCTTTCGGAGAGGTTCGGGCAGCTTGAGCGCCATATCGTCCAGGTCGCCACCACGAGTCTTGAAATAATCTCGAATACTAAAGAATGCCAGGACCAGACAGAAAATCGCGGTCAGGCCGTAGACGACCTTGCTCAGAACATTCATATATTCTTTGACCAGGTCCAGGACTTTATAAAATCCAAAACCAACGGCGAGGTAAGCTATAAACACGCCCAGTGTGAAACTGGCGCCAGTCAGAAGGATTTCTTTTCCTTTTCGCCCGCTGAGTGACAGGTAGGAAACGAAGAAAATGATGGTTGCAAAGGCACAGGGATTGAGACCATCAACCAGCCCAGCCAATACAACCGCGATCCAACCCAACTTCTCGAAGCGTTCCATCAGAGTCTGGCTGCCTTCATCCGGGTTATATTCGTTCCAAAATTTAGTTGAGCCTGTGGACGCCATATTTGCCAGAACGGGCTCAATCGTTTGCGGGTGGATTTCTTGTTCACCGATCCAGGCGTAATCACCGATGAAAACTGCAGGGGTATGGATATCGTCTGTTCGCCCCACCCGTTCTGCCATCCAGGCTGCCAGTCCAGCTTCATCGTAGATATTGATTTCCTGGATGATCAACTGCGGATATTTCCCTTGCAGGTAAGCAAGGTCAGCTTCCGAACGAGTGCATTCCTTACAGCCAGTCTGATAAAAATAAGCCACATAAATGGGGTCATCGGCAATGCAGGCATCTGGATTATCGATGGTACATGCATCTATAGGGGTATCGTCAGGCTGCGGCGTGGAGACGACCAGCTGATCGAAATCGACCCCTGCGATCACAGGCAGCGGAATTGGATCGCCCTGGATGCCTTGTTCGATCAGCCCGCGCAATTGTGCAATAGTTTCCTCTTCACCAGCCAAAACTTGCTGACCAACAATTACAACGGGAAGGTCACGGCTGTCGGCTGATGTTTGCAATTGTTCTTCGGTTGCCAGTAATGCTTCATAGTTCCGGGGCACGCCTAATTCGATCAGCCTGAAGTTGATTTCACCAGGATATTCATTTTGAAGGGGTATGATGATTTCTTCGATAACCTTCAGACAGTGGCTGCAACTGTTAGAGTAAAAATAGAGCACCTGGACGCGAGCATTGCTCACCTCCGTTGTGTTTGTGCTTATCCCGGGGCCTACACCCTGAGGTTGGTATGGCGACGCACTGACGGGTCTAACAAAGAAAGCCAGCAAGAGAATCAATAAAAGCGACAGGTTTCTGATTTTCTTGATAATTCTGGTTGTTTTTTTTGCCATAACTGAAAAACTATCCTTATCTTTTATTGCCAAAATCATATCGTGCCTATTCTAACACGATAGCGTAACGATATTGTTTCGCGGATTTTCAGGCGATTTCGATTTCAATCAATGGGAAACGGCTCTCAGAAAAGAGTTTCTTCAGAAAGGCTTTTTGGTTATCTTCCAATCCATCCAGCACCATCCGCACGTGAAAATCCCCGTTCTTGGAGGTCGTGTTGACGGTTTTGAGGATATTGCCGCCGGCTTCTGAGATCAAACCGGCAAGGTAAGCCAGCCCTCCCGGGCGGTTGGAAGTGTTGTTTCCATAGACCTGGATCGAGGTCCAGCGTAAAGCAGAGCTGGATATTCCAGACAGCGACATCGCGTTTTCAACTTCATCCAGGAAGATGGAGCCGCCGCCAATAGCAGCGTACAGATCGTCCAGGTTAGCACAGGCAAGCAGACCGAGCATGGATTCGAGACGATTGGGTTCCAGGGAGGCTACATCGCTGAGGTCAAGGATTCCTTGCCTGATCAAAATGGAATGGATCTTCTTCTGCCCTTCCTTACTGGCGGCTTTCAGGTTAACTCTTGCCAGGACGTTGCGGAGTAAGCGAGCGGTAGTCGGGCCGCAGTGGTTCAGCCAATCTGGATCAGGTTGCTTGTGTGGGCCGTCACTGACCACTTCGACGACATCTCCAGGGTTGAGGTTGTCGTAAATGTGGCGTTCCTCTCCGTTTACCAGCACTTTATGGATTTTATCCAGGTAATATTCCTGTATTGCCGCAACTCCATCGAGGACTGTGCTTCCTTCTTCCAGGAAACGGGTTCCACCATAAGTAGTCAGGATCTGTACTGGTCGGTATCGGCTGATGTCCTTGTTATTGTTGATCGCATAAATGATTCCCCAGGTGTTTTCACCTTCCATCTCCTCTGTGGCGATAGCGATTTCGATAGCGCCGGTACCCGGAAGGTAAGCGGTCACTTGCAATGCCCGGTAGCCATTTTGTGGAGATGCAATGTAGTCATCGAAGCGATCTTGATCGAGGTTACGCTGGAAATATTTATTCACCCTTGCCAGCAGGCGGTAACAGGGCATTTCGTCTTTGCCACTAACCAGCATACGGAAACTGACAATGTCATTTACAGCAGAAAAATCCTCAAGAGAAGTGCGATGGTTGAGCGCCATCCTTTGAAGTTTATCCCAGGCTTGCCAGTAGCCGTTAACCGTAAAGTTGATCTGGCCGTCGATCCCCTCGGATTCCATAATCGCGCCCAGTTCACCCAGGTAATAGCGGATAAAGTTGAGATTGAGGCGAGGGTCAGCATCGATTTTGGCTTTGACTGTCAAAAAAGGATCCGGTTCAGCATAGGGGAAGGCCATGTCTTCGATCCAACGTCGCCAACGATAACAATTCAGAATTCCGGCCAGCTTGCCATAGGCGCGGATAGCTTCGTTTGCCTTGGCCCACTGTTTGGCCGGCGGTTGGTATTGGAGTGTCATCATATTGTGGGATTTGTCTGCCAGCTTAATCACGAAAACCGCCGGGTCGCGAAACATGGCAATTTTTCGCAGAGTTTCCAATTCCCTGCTGGAGCCGTCGCGCGGATTACTGATTTTTGTGAGACCATCAATGATATGAGCGACTTCGCCACCAAGTTCACCAGGAAAAAGTTCTTTGATCTCTTCTAAAGTTTCGCCCTGGTCTTCGACAGTGTCATGGAGCAGGGCGGCTATGGTCCAGGATTCGATGTTGACCAGCTTGTCAACGAAGGCCGCAATCCAGGCGCAGTGAGTTTCAAAATAGGGTTCACCAGAAAGTCGCTTCTGACCGGCATGGACTTTCTCGCCCCACTCATAGGCGCGTTGGATCGCTTCCGTGCGGGGAACGAACGGGCCTACGTTAAAATCATCCGTAATGGGGGGGCGAATCTCTGAGACGTTCATGACACGAACCAAGGCACTGCTCCTCTCTGTCCAGACAAAAATGGACTATCGTTTTATTATATCGTAAGCTCATATCGTTGGGGGAAAAGATGCTTAAATACTTAGCGCTTCAGGAAGAGGATCAAGGCAATCTGAAGCGCGGCTGCCAATCCGTAAATAATCCAAAAATAATTCTTCCTGGTCTTGTGATGGAAGGCTTTCATGCCAACCAGACCGCCAATCGCTCCACCGAAAGCGCCCAGTGCGAGCAAAACCCGTTCAGGCACACGCCATCCATGGTGTGTAGCTTGATACTTATCATAGCCAAGCAGCAGAAAAGTAATCAGACTTATTGGGATGAGCAGACGTTCCATATTTTCAACCAATTTTCGCTATCAGCAGGGAAATTATAGCGTATGATTGGATAGATGGAGCTTGGATGGATCAAATTCAACGTCTGATTCCACTTGAGGCGGTGGAAACCGAGATTACCGTCGTCAACTCACGGTTTATTGTTAGTCTGGCGCCGGTTAACAGCGTCGAAGATGCACGCGACTTCATTTTTGAAATTAAGAAGCGCTACCCGGATGCCAGCCATCACGTCCCTGCCTTCGTGATTGGGCATGGGAAAAGCATTATTGCTCATTGCAGTGATGACGGCGAGCCTTCGGGCACGGCGGGCAGACCCGCCCTGGCCGTCCTGCAAGGAAGCGGGCTCGGCAATGTGGTGGTGGTTGTAACCCGATACTTCGGAGGAACAAAACTGGGTACTGGCGGGTTGGTCAAGGCTTATGGAGATGCTGTTCGGGAAGTGCTCAAACAGGTCAAGTTTGCAACACTGCTGCCTACAACCACACTGGTGCTTGTGACGCCTTACCGGTTATATGACCAGGTTGTGCGGCTGATGGAATCTCACGACGCTGTGGTACTGGAGACTGAATTTCTCGAAGATGTGATCGTGACTTTGAGGCTCAAGGACGAAGAGGTGCAGGCATTTACCAACATGCTTGGCAATCTCAGTTCCGGGCAGGTCGAACCGATTGTGGTGGATCAAAACCCTGAAAGTGTCTTTCCGTTAGACTGACTTAATAGAGTTGCTGCTGAGCCGTATACAATTTGTAATAAAGACCCTTTTCTGCCAGTAATTCAGCGTGCGTACCTTCTTCTACAATTCTCGAACCTTCCAAGGCGACAATTTTGTCGGCATTACGTACGGTTGAGAGCCTGTGAGCGATGATGATGGTTGTTCGTCCTTCGATCAGACGGTCAAGCGCTTGCTGGATCAGCAATTCGGTTTCGGTGTCAACCGACGAAGTGGCTTCATCCAGTATCAGAATTGGGCTGTTTTTCAAGACGGCCCGGGCAATAGAAAGGCGCTGTTTTTGTCCACCAGAAAGTTTGACGCCGCGTTCGCCGATAAGCGAGTCATAACCGTTGGGCATGTGATCAATAAACTCGGCCGCATTGGCAATTTTGGCTGCCTGGATAACTTCTTCTTCCGTAGCATCAGGCCTACCAAACAGGATGTTATCGCGGATAGTTCCGTGGAAAAGGAAAACATCCTGCAACACCATGCTGACCGATTGATGCAGTTGGTCGAGGTCAATCTCCCGCACGTCTACGCCATCGATGCTGACTGCGCCGCTGACCACATCATAAAAACGCGGGATCAGGCTTACCAAGGTGGTCTTGCCTACACCCGTAGGCCCAACCAGGGCAACAGTCCCGCCTGCGGGGATATCGAGGTTGATGTCCACGAGCACTTCTTCACCCTCAACATAATGAAAATTGACGTCCTTAAACTGGATGCCGCCCTGAATAGGTTCGGTGAAGATGTGAGGCTCGGCCGGGGAGGCAATTTCGGGAGACACTGTCAGAATTTCTGCAATTCGCTCGAAGCCAGCCAAAGATTCCTGAATAGCTTCCATAGAGTTGCCCAGACTGCGAACGGGCGTGTAAAAACTGTCGAGGTACAGGAAAAACGCGACCAGGTTGGCGATGGAAAGCGTGCCGGCGATTGCCATGCGGGCACCAAAGAAAATAATGAGCAGCTGACCGATACCGGCTGCAAAGTCAAAGATGGGGTTGAAAATTGCCATCAATTTCAACGCACGCAGGTTTTTATTCAACACTAACTGGATGCTGTTGTCTACTCGCAATAGTTCATCTTCCTCACGGGCAAAGGCCTTTACTTCCCTAATGCCTGAAAGGCTGTCGTTGAGCACGGCGTTCAGCTCTCCAACCGAATGTTGACGGTTTCTAAAGGCCGGGCGGACCAGTTTGCTGTAACCGATCACTGCAATGATGATCAAGGGAATAGGAATAAGCGTCAACAGAGTGAGCCTAACGTTCATGGAAAGCAAAATAACGGTCACCCCAATCAATGTGATGGTGTTGACTATGATGTCAGGCAGTGCGTGCGCAATCATTCGTTCAAATAGATCTGTGTCGTTGATAATTCGTGACATCAGCTGACCGGTTTGCTTGTCCTCATAAAAACGCAAAGATAGCTTTTGGATATGCTCGTACACCAGGCGGCGTGCGTCCGAAACGACTCCCCAGCCAGCTTTATGCGCGGCATAAGAACGTGTAAACTGCATGAGGGCGCGTGCGATGAAAATTATCAGTGCGATGATCGAAATGCGAGTGATAAAGTCAATCGTACCCTGGTCGAGTGGTTGGGTTGTCAGGCGATCTATAAGCAAACGGATGATCCAGGGAATAACCAGTTGGGCCGCAACTAAGCCCAACATGGTAAATGTGGTAAGTAAGATCAATTTCCAATATTTTTTGGCAAGTTTGCCCAGCAAGCTAAAGGGTTTCACTGTTAATTTCCTTGTTTGAGTGAGATGATGACTGTGGCATTGTTGCCCCAGCGGGGGATTGGTATTCCCCAGGCTCTGCGAAATTGCTGATCTTCCATCCAAAACAGTCCTGTTCCGGCGTTTACCCAGGAGTTGATAAAACCCCAGGGAGTGTGAGTTTCACCGCTGAAGTGTTCGGGGTCGTAAGCCGCGAAGAGCATGGTGTGACCGCTGGCACTTTTAACCGCGTTGTAATTCTTTGGCAGATCCTTGTAATAGATCGCAGGCGAATTCCCGTACCACCAGTAGATTGTGACCAGGCTGGTAATGTCTTCGGACTGGGCGGTTGCCCGTAGAACCTCTGGGCTGAGGTGCACTAATTTCGCTTTTAACGGGAGGTTGTGTTTTTTCGCGAGAAAACGCAGCAAGCGTACTTGCAGCGGAGGCGTGATGCCCGATTTTGGCGCCAGCCGGTAGAAGCGCCCATGCCACCAGAGGTGGTTGACCTCATCAATGGTCTCCTGAAGGTCGAGTTTGACTTCTGTCAGCAGTTCAATGGCTGCAACCATGGAGTGCACAGCGCAATCGTTCCCGATTTGAAGTGTTTGCAACCTGGCAAGTTTGGTTTCTGGCATTGCTCGCAGGCTGGTCTTTTTCATGATGACAATTTTACTATCTAATCAACCACTGCTGCTTGAACAAGCAGTTTTTGTAACTATGACCCCAAAGAGAGATCTTTAGGATGAAAACTTTCTCATCTGTAAGGTACTGAGCCAGCAGATGGTATCCACTCCAGTCACCGAGTTGGACAGCGATATTGTCCAAAAGGATAGGAGGAACGAATCTGATTTTAGCATCTAAATCAGGAGAATTGGAAGC
>Ga0265293_10004965_pt1 | contig 22802 bp, 11 predicted proteins | sample Munlanlewell138R_FD_192505 | JGI IMG/M metagenome (GOLD analysis project Ga0265293, IMG submission 192505) | Leachate microbial communities from a municipal landfill in Southern Ontario, Canada - Leachate well 138R | ecosystem: Engineered > Solid waste > Landfill > Unclassified | place: Canada... | reverse complement strand
GATTCCAAGTTTTGAGGCAAGAGTTGATGTACATCCTACAATAAAAGATTTTTGGGGAATACCGGTTTGTAGGTTCACAGGAAATTTGAATATCAAGGATGGTGAAGGTACTGCATTTTTGGCTGACAAAGCAGAAAAATGGTTGCGTGCTGCCGGTGCTGTCCAAACATGGAAAAAGGGGATTATTACCGGACATAGGGTTACATCTACTGGGCAGCATCAAGCTGGGACTTGCCGTATGGGGGATGATCCTAAAACATCGGTATGCGATAAGTTTGGCAGGGTACACGGGGTTCCTAACTTGTTTGTGGCAGATGGCAGTCTGCATGTCACCAATGGTGGTTTTAATCCTGCATTAACTATTATGGCTTTAGGATATTGGGTTGGAGAATATATTGCCAACGAATGGAAAAAAGGCAACAGATTTAAATAAGAAGAATGATAAAGTCGAAAAAAAATCGAAAATTATTTATTGCCTTAGGGACGATTTGTATGGTTGTTCTGATTGGCATGATTCCTCTTTTCAATTATTGGTACACAGCACCTCCTGAGAACACCTGTGCATTATGTCATGAAGCAAGAGAACATGTGTATTCTTTTCAACATTCTGCTCACAGAGAATTAAATTGCACAGAATGTCATGGTACAGCATTTACCCATGGAGTAAATAGCTTGGTTGATAAAGCCGGTATGATTTGGTTACATTTTTTTAATAATATTGAAGACCCACAGATGACAGAGATGCAAAGATTAGAGATTATGAATAACTGCAAAAGGTGCCATGAATCTCAGTATGCAAGGTGGGAAGCAGGGAAACATGCAGCAACTTATGCTGATATTTTTCTGGATAGTGTTCACAATAGTACCGAACAACTTAATTATGACTGTTTGAGATGTCATGGTATGTTTTACCATGGAACAATTGAAGATTTGGTTGAGCCGATTTCTACCACAGGCCCCTGGCATTTCAAAGAGGAAGGAAGAGCACAAATGCATGCAATACCATGCATGGCGTGTCATACCATTCATACGGATGGATTGCCTGTTAAAGCCGAAATCTTGTATGCCGATTCCGGTGATTCCTTGCAGTATGCTCACTATCACAGAACTTATGGAGTTGGTATTTATGATCGTGCTGAAAAAACTCATTTTACGGTGGATGAATTGCCAAAGCCGATAATATATTATGATGAAAATCCAATTTCGATATCTGATGAACTTTCAACCAGAAATTGTATACAATGTCATGCGCCCAATGCCAGACGTGAGTCGGGAACAAGTGACGATAGAACCCCAAGGGGTGTTCATGAAGGTTTGAGTTGTATTGCTTGTCATGACCCACACAGTGGTGAGTCGAAAAACAGTTGTATAACTTGCCATCCGGCTATCTCTAATTGTAATATAGATGTTACTTTAATGAATACCACTTATCACGATAAAAACAGTCCCAATAATATTCATTTTGTATCTTGTGCTGATTGCCATGAAAATAGTGCATCAAGTAGATAGTAAAATAGAGAAGAAAGGGTAATTACTAATAACAGTTTAATTTTTCAATCATGAAAAAAACAATAAAGGTCCAGTTGTCAGCGATGATGTTTTTGCAGTATTTCATTCAAGGTTCATGGTATGTAACCATGGGTACTTATTTAGGGCAAACTTTACATTTTACGGGTGTTCAAATTGGACTTGCTTACAGTACCGCTGCCATTGCAGCCATGGTATCACCCGTCTTTATAGGTGTGATTGCTGACCGATTTTTCTCACCCAATATTGTCTTGTCCTTTCTTAATATCGTTGGAGCACTGATGTTATTTGCCTTAACTAAAATAACTGATTTTTCCTTGTTTTTCCCTGTGTTGCTGATTTACTCTATTTGTTTTATGCCAACTATGTCGCTGACAAATGCTATTTCTCTTGAAAATTTATCACATCCGGCTAAGGAGTTTTCAAGAGTTAGACTGTTTGGTTCGATTGGATGGATTGCAGCAGGCTTGATTATTAGTAAATGGGGATTAGAACCTTTTGCCACACCTTTTCTGATAGGTGCCTCTATTTCATTGTTCGCAGGTTTCTTCGCCCTAATTATACCAAGCAAAAAGCCTGTAAAAAGTGTAGAAAAACTTTCAGTATCTCATATTTTAGGATTTGAGGCATTTAAACTCATGAAAGAAAAATCCTTCTTGGTATTACTGCTGATTTCAACCTTAATATGTATCCCTTTGGCATTTTACGATTCATTTACAAATTTATTTATAACGAATATAGGTATTCCAAATGCAGCTGCAGCTATGAGTTTAGGACAAGTAGTTGAAATTATTTTCCTCTTTTCTTTTCCTTTTTTCTTTGCTAAATTAAAATATAAAGGTAGTATAAGTGCCGCCGGTATAGCCTGGATAGTGATGTATGGATTTTTTGCCTTAGGAGCATTGACCGGCAATAATGGATTTATTTTTTCCGTACTTCCATTACATGGTTTCTGTTTTACATTCTTTTTTGTTGCCGGACAATTATATGTTGATGAAAAGGCACCAGCTTCACTTCGCAATTCAGCACAGGGTTTATTGGCATTTGCTACCTACGGCGTCGGAAAATATGCAGGAACCTTAATAGCCGGAAACGTAGTAAATACTAATACAAGCAATGGTGTTTATAATTGGGTTCTTATTTGGCTGATACCTTTGTCAATCACAATTATTGTGTTAGCAGCTTTTATCATTTTCTTTAAAGAAAAAAGAATAACAAATTAAATAGATATAACAACTAACTTGATCTGCATATGCAACAACGAAAATTAAAAATGGGAATGATAGGTGGCGGAAGCGACGCATTTATCGGAGCTATTCACCGTAATGCCGCCTTTATGGATAATTTGATAGAATTAGTATGTGGCGTTTTCAGTATTAATCCTGAAATTTCACAAAGTTCGGGTAGATCATATTTTCTGCCTGCTCATCGCATTTATGATTCGTATCATGAAATGTTCGAAAAAGAGATGGAACTGTCTGAAGAGGACAGGATGGATTTTGTAACCATAGTTACACCTAATAAATGGCATTTTGAACCAGCCATGATGGCTCTTGAAAGAGGATTTCATGTGGTAATAGACAAGCCAATTACATTTTCTTTAGAGGAGGCAAAACTATTAGAGGCTAAACTTAAAGAAACCGGATTGATATTAGCTTTAACACATGTTTACTCTGGATATCCGGCTGTTAAAGAAGCAAAAGCACGTATTGCAAACGGAGAGTTCGGTAAATTACGCAAAGTGTATGTGGAATATACACAAGGTTGGCTCTCGCAACGCATTGAATTGGAGGGAGGAAACAATGCCGGCTGGCGCACAGACCCTAAACAAACAGGAAAAGCCGGATGTATGGGAGATATAGGTACGCATGCATGGCATTTAGCTGAATACGTTACCGGATTAAAAGTGCAAAAAATGTGTGCACATTTGAATACCTATGCTGAAGGAAGATTGGTAGATGATGATGGAACTGCTATTCTACAAATGGAAAATAATGTTACCGGTGTTCTTATGGCAACTCAGATTGCAGCAGGGGAAGCGAACAATATTAGATTACGTGTATATGGTGAGTTAGGAGGATTAGAATGGCAGCAAATGGACGCTAATTGGTTGGAATTGAAATGGAGAGATAAACCTGCTGAAAGATTGTACATGGGCAGTAATGAGTATTTACACGATATTACCAAATGGAATCTGCGTACGCCCGCCGGTCATCCGGAAGGATTTATAGAAGCCTTTGCCAATATATATAGAAACTTCGCCTTGACATTAGTTTCAATAAAATACCCTAATCAATACCCAGCTTATATTGCTGACTTCCCCTCTATAAATGATGGGGTTAGGGGTATGCAATTCATTGAGACCGTTGTTGCATCTGGCAAAGACAATAAAACCAAATGGTATGATTTTGAAGATTGAAATTAGATAAATGATGGTATGATTAAAAAATATCTGACAAACTATAAGACCTTAGTCGTTTTATTGCTAATCTATGCAGTAGTAATGGCTGTAGCTACTTTTGTAGAGTATTATTTTTCTACTGAAATAGCACAAAAGTTTTTTTATCATGCTCCTCTTTTTTTTCTTATTCATTTGTTGCTCATTATCAACTTCATACTATTACTTATTAGGGATGATTATATCAAAAAACGAAGATGGGCACTATTAATAATACATTTTGCATTTATAATTATACTTTTAGGTGCAAATGTTACTTTCTGTTTTGGTAAAGAGGGGGTGATTCACTTACGTGAGGGGGAACAAACTAACCAAATGACGGTCTATTCAAAAGGACAGGAATATTCGGTGGATTTACCTTTTAGCCTGAAGCTTGAAAAATTCAGAATGATGAATTATCCGGGAACCAATATGGCATCATCTTACGAGAGTGATTTAGTGTTGAAACATAAAGATATAAGCAAAAATGTAAGTATTAGCATGAATAAAGTGTTAGATGTTGAAGCTTATAGGTTGTTTCAATCCTCATATGATCAAGATGAAAAGGGTACTGTTTTAACCGTAAATAAGGATATTTTTGGTAGAACGGTAAGCTATATCGGGTACTTTTTTTTAATAATAGGATGTGTGTGGATGTTTTTTGATAAAAAGTCACGATTTAACAGACTTAATAGTGAATTGATGAAATTGAAGAGTACGGAAAAAACTGCTTTACTGATTTTCTTTCTTGTACTGATGAATATTCCTGTTGCTGAAGCAAATCAGGTGACTGATAGTGTGAAAACAAATGCGATTTCTCGGATTATACCTACGGAGCATGCCGAAAAATTTGGCTCCTTGGCAATTCAATATAGGGGAAGAGTTGCTCCGCTCAATACTTTATCTTCAGAACTACTGAGAAAGATTCATAAGAAAGAAAAATATAAAAAATTCAGTTCAGATCAATTTCTGTTAAGTCTTTTAGCTATGCCTCAGGAATGGTTGGAAGAACCACTTATACCGGTTAGCAACAAAGACCTGAAAGAGTATTATGCATTCGACAATCCGTATATCTCATACAAACAAGCATTTGATACTTCAGGTAACTACCTTTTTTCAAAGAAGCTCAAGGAGGCATTGATGAAATCTCCTGAAAGCAGGAATGAGACGGATAAAGCATTACTCAAACTCAACGAAAAAATCAGTCTTATTTACCAACTATTGTCTTATGATTGGCTGAAAATATATCCGACAGGAACTTCAAAAGATAAGAATTGGTATGCTCCGAGTCATGTTCTTCTTGACATAGAGCAAGCAGACAGCAATTTTATTAAAGGTTCATTTGCAGGATATTTATCTGCAATAAATGAATCTCTTCAGACAGGGGATTGGTCAGAGGCAGATGTAGCTTTAGAGCAAATTAAACAATTCCAATTCGAGAATGATGCATCGTTGGAAATTAGCAAAAACAAATTCAAGTTAGAGTTGATTTATAATCAGCTCAACATTTTTTCTACAACTATGATTCTTTACTTGATTGTTGGAGTCGCCTTGTTGTTTATGTCTTTGGCAATAATTTTCTATAAAAACAGATTCACCAAACTATCGTTGGATATTCTATCATTCACTGTCTTAATAGTGTTGCTATATCATACATTCGGATTGATATTACGTTGGATTATTGCGGGGTATGCTCCGTGGAGCAATACTTACGAAACGCTTGTATATGTGTCATGGATAACAATATTTGCCGGATTTGTCTTTATAAGAAAACATGTATTAGCTTTACCATTAGCATCAATATTTGGTGGTATTATATTGCTTGCAGCATCGCTCAATTGGTTAGATCCACAAATAACTACTCTCGTTCCTGTATTGAAATCACCATGGCTTACGTTTCATGTTGCCGTACTGGTAGCCGCCTATGGTTTCTTTGGATTAAGTTTTATGATGGGAATAACCAATCTGCTACTTTCCGCTTTTAAAAATAAGCATGAATCACTCTCTTTGCGAATCAAGGAATTAACCATTATCAATAATATGTCATTGTTGATAGGATTGGTCATGATAATTGTCGGTACCTTTTTAGGAGCTATATGGGCAAATGAATCCTGGGGAAGGTATTGGGGATGGGACCCAAAAGAAACATGGGCGTTGATTACTATTGTAATTTATACGATTGTAACACATATTCACCTAATTAAAAAAGATATGCCGGATTGGGTAATTAATTTATTGTCTGTTTTAGCTTTTTTCAGCGTGTTGATGACTTTTATTGGAGTTAATTATTTCTTTGCAGGCATGCACTCCTATGCTTAAAAGCCAATTTTGCAGATCATTTTTTATATATGCTTAAAGGCGTATGTTGAAAAAATGTTACTTTCTGTTGAAAAACGTGTATGAAAGAAGGACTTTATAAGCTTATCTTTGTGTTGGAAATATTAAGAATTCGGAGTTTTCAATCTTGTTTAATTTAATTAGTTTTTTATCATGAAGAATATTTTTATAAGAACTGTTTTTTCGATTGTGTTGTTTTTGTCTTTGACTGTTGTTGTGTCGGCAGCTGAAGTATTATTGGCAGAGTATGATTTTGGTGTTGGTAAAACGCCTGTACAACAGGCCGCGGGCGTTAGCTTTAGTGACGATTTTACAGTTTATAACAAAACTGAGTATAATATCTCGGTTGACCGGACTGAGGACGGTTTCTTGACAGTGCGTTGTTACGGAACGAGTGTGGGTAATAACCAAATTTATGGATATTTCTCCATCAATCCTGATGAGGGAAAAACCATAAGAATAACAAAATTGGTTATTGAGCATCAAAAAGTTCCGGATTCAAATACGAACAGGTCACGTTGTTATTTGTTAAATTTTGGCGGTGGGGAACCTAATTACATCGACAGCCAGTATATCCTTACCAATTTGATTCATACCGGTAGTGGTAGTGGTGGAAAAGAAATACCCGCTGATTTAACTGTGGAGACAATCATTCCAAACGTAATTGCTGATTTTAATAATAAGTCCTACATGTCTCTTTTTGCAACGCAAAATACTAACGATAACACTAATCTTTCACAGTGGAAAATTAAAAACCTTAAATTTTATGGTGAAGTGATTGAAGGTACGCCGGAAGTTGATGCTTACGTTTTCTCTCCTCGCTTTAATGCCACAGAGTTTATTAATCCCGGCGGAACCTTTGATGTTGAAGTGAGTGAAAGCGCTGAAGCTACCGGATGGACAGCGACTTTAAGTAATGACATACAAACTTGGAATTGCGAGGTTGTGAGTGCAACTTACAGCAAGATAAAGTATGACCTTACCAATGGATGGCAGCTTAAAGTAAAAGCTCCTATTGGAATTCCGCCTGAATTGATGCACTTAAATCTTACATCAAGTGAAGGTGAAATAGGGGCTGAAAGAGCAGTAAGCGTGGTAGACGATTTTGATACAAGCTTCTATATTTTGCATATGAGTGATCAGCATTATCAGCGGAAAGTTGCTAAAAATGCCAATGGAACCGATGAAAAGAGTTCAGGATCTCAAGAACAAATTATCTGGACAACAGAGCCGGTTAATTTGATAAATCCTCGCTTTATTGCCATTACAGGAGATAATTTTCAGAATTATCACGAACCGGATTTACATGTGAATTTTGCTGAAGCAAAACAAAGAATGTTGGATTATATAGCCGGTTCTTCAGGTTATCAGGTTCCAATACTACTCGTAAATGGTAATCACGATATGGGGTTTGATTCATATGTAGATATTGAAGAATACCGCCAATTATATGAACAATACTTTGGAGGTCCCAGGGTATTTGGCCGATACATAGGAAAGTTTTTTGTGGCTGGTGCTGAATGGGTTACGCCTCAATATACAAATTGGGTTAAGAAGGTTTGGAACGATGCTTATGCTGACACTTCTGTTGGCTTTAGACTGTATCTGATGCATTATGTAACTGCTGAGCCCGGAGTTAATACACAAGTGCCTGATGCTGAAAAACCTGCAGATTTAATGTTAATTGGGCATGGACACAGTCACAAAATTCAGCAAGCTCCCCCCCAATTCCCTTATTATGCATTGATGGCTCCATCCATGTTCAACACATACTATAAAGCGCCTTTTCATAATTTTGTGAAATCAGGTGATAAATGGACCTGTCCGGATGTGCCAACTTATACCAGCAATAATAAAGCAGAAAGATTATATGACGATTGGGGCGCTCCGAGAGTAGCTGCTTCGTATGCAGAAGAGAATGACGGCACCTCAATCTCTAATACTGTTACCATCACCAATAAGAATAAGCTTAATTATTATGACGGGAGAGTGAGATTCTTGATGAAAAGAGGGAGTTATGACGTTGTCGGCGGTAACAAAATAGCAGCATATGATTATGGCGATAACAGTACAGCTGTTCTCGTTCAGGTTGATATTCCTGAAGCAACATCATCTGCAAGTACTAAAGTAGTATCAATTGCAAGTAATTCAACAGCAATTGCGAGTCCTTCAGTTAACACTAAGAAGCTAGCTATCTATCAGAATCAGGCTAATCAAACAATAGTTTTACAAGCCAATAAAAGTATGGATAGCAATATGTATGTACAGATTATGAATTTATCAGGTGTAACTGTTAAATCAGACTGTCTGCCGGCTTCAGGGAATAGCTTTATTGACGTGTCAGGACTAAAAAAAGGTGTTTATTTTGTAAATGCATCAATAGATGCTGCCAGTATTACTGAAAAAATTATTTTGTTGTAAAACATTTTTATTTCAAACGATTAACAGATGCTTTATGCTTAAATTTAGATTGCTTGTTAAAAACATCTTAATTGTGATTATGTGTTGTGTATTTGTGCTGTTGGGTACAAATACACTGGCGCAAACTTTAGATGATAATAGCAGGAAGCCATCGAGCAAATTTGATTCGATAGTAGTGTCTTCAGGCTTACTTAAACCAACCGGGTCCACTTTTGTGTTCGAAGGTAAACATATTGAGTTGACAACTTATAACAACACCAAAAATAGTTTGGCGGGCTATATACCCGGCTTATATGTTACCCAAACAGGTGGTGAACCCGGAGCTGAATGGACGAGTATGCTAATCAGAGGAAAACGAACTACTGCTAACGGTTTGAATGCACCTTATATCTTGATAGATGGATTTGAGCGCGAAATGAATTATATGGATGCTAGCGAGATTGAGAGCATTACTGTTCTGAAAGATGCAGCAGCAACCGCTGTGTATGGACTGAAAGGCGCATCCGGCGTTATTGAAATCAAAACGAAAAGAGGCATTGTAGGTAAACCGCAAATTACTTTTAATTCGCAATTAACACACAAAACTGCTTTGAGACTTCCTCAGCCATTGGCGGCCGTAGATTATATGACCTATTACAATCAGGCACGTGTTAATGATGGTGGAGCTGCCGATTTTTATGCTGCTGACATTATTAGTGCTTACAGCAACAATCCAAATATGTATCAATATCCGGATGTAGACTGGTTAGCCTCTTTCTTCAACAAAAACTCATTTAAACAACATTATAACCTTTCTATCGAAGGAGGATCGAATATAGCCAAGTATTTTGTGAATTTTTCGTACATCAATGATATCGGTAATTTGAAAGTAGACCCTACTATCAACAAATATTCAACAGAAAATAAATGGGATAAATATGCTATCCGTACTAATGTTGATGTAAATATTACTGATAATTTAACTCTGCAGGCAGGAATCTCGGCTATGTTTGGTTTTGTAAATAATCCCGGCAATTCTAATGGATCAACTATGTATGCCAATTTATTAAGGTATGTTCCTGTTGCTCACCCAATAATCAATGAGGATAATTCAGTTGCTGGAGCCCAGGTATATACCAATAATCCATACAAAACATTGAATTTTTCGGGTTATAATGAGGTTATGACACGCTACGTAACCACAACAACAAGATTGCAATATGATTTGAGTGCATTGACTAAAGGTTTAGCTGTATATGGATCCTTTGCATATGATAACAACTATGCTTATACCTCTAATCGATTGAAACAGATAGCAACTTATGAATTATTGATTGATCCTGTCACCAAATTACCCATTTTAGATGCCGATAATAATAAAACTTATAAACAATGGGGTAATAATACGCCATTGACTTTGTCAGGGTCTTCGGGTGGATATTTCAGAAGAATGAATGCTGAGTTAGGATTTAATTACAATAGAACTTTTGGAAAGCATGAGATATTATCGCGCTTATTTGGCTATAATTATGACTACCAGAACGATAATGTTTTAGCCCATGCAATGGCAGGAGTAAGTGGTGGTTTAAATTATGCTTATGACAATCGGTACTTGTTAGATCTTGCAGCCGGTTGGAGTGGAACTGAACAGTTTCCAAAAGAAAACAGAATGTTTTTATATCCCGCTATCGGATTAGGTTGGGTAGTGAGCAATGAAAAGTTTTTAAAGGATAATACCGTAATCAGCTATTTAAAATTACGCACTTCATTTGGATATACAGGCAGTGATAAAATCACCAATAATGGAACAGAACTATATTACTACTATGTTTTATCGTTGGTGAAAGGTGGAAATGCATTTTTTGGGGAAGGAAACCCAAATTTAATTACTTCTGGAAATTTCACTACCGGATATCAAGAGGGAACAATTGCTAATCCAACCTTACGTCCTGAATCAACCGAAAAAATGAATGTGGGTGTAGATGTGGCTTTCCTTAAAAATCGCTTGACTTTAACAGCCGATTATTTTACAGAATATACTAAATATATCTTGGCTATTAGTAAGTCGATGCCCGGGATGATGGGTATTCCTGCTAACAAAATGATGTTGGATAATATTGGAGAAGTTGCTAACTCCGGTATTGAACTACAAATAGAATGGTCAGATAAAATTGGTTCATTTGGATATTACCTTGGTGCCAATGCAACTTTCACTAAAAACAAAGTTATCTATCTTGATGAAGAACCTGGTTTGGCAGAACCCATGACCGGATATCCTTTAGATGCATACTGGGGTTTTGTTACTGATGGATTTTTTCAATCTGATGCTGAGGTGTTAGCATGGGCTGATCAATCCTCAGTTGGAAAAACCACTCCAGGTGATTTGAAATATATCAATCAAAATCCGGATGAAGACAATACCATCAATGACTATGACAGGGTATTCCTTGGAACTACCGGTATGCCCGATTGGTTTTATGGTATTACCTGGGGCATGAATTATAAAAGATGGGAGTTGTCCGGGCTTTTACAAGGTGTTACAGGATTAAATAAAGTATATAAAGATGGTATAAATCGCCCTTTCGCTGATAATGGCAATATTTTTACACAGCACAAAGACAATTTTTGGACAGATACTCATAATGAAAATCCATCTTTTCCAAGGCTGACCATTGATGGAAGTAGTAGCACAAAAGGAAAATCGGATTTTTGGATTAAAGATGCTTCTTTCTTACGACTGAAAAATGTAGAACTGTCATATACCTTACCTACAAATTGGATTGCGGATAATTCAACTATAAGATTTTACTTGACAGGTGCTAACCTCTTGTCGTTTGATAAATTAGATGGACTAATCGATCCGGAAGTATCACCTAATGGATTGGCATACCCAATTAATAGAATGTTTTCATTTGGACTTAAATTGAAGTTGTAATTTTAATCAGTTCAACTATAATTTTAAAAATTGAAAATTAAGCATATGAAATATTTTTCTTATATCATTTTGGTTCCTTTGCTGCTTCTTACAGCCTGTGAAAACCATCCCTTTAATCAATATCCTGCAGAAAATGTGGATTTTAATAGGATATTTTCTGATTCCATACGAACTATTGGTGCCGTAAGTGCCGCGTATTCTAAATTAACTTATGTGAGTCGGTACTTTCGTTTGGATGATGCAATGCAAGCCTCCGTTACCGACGAGGCCAAACATGCTACTTCTTCCACTACCGGGGCAGTTGATAATTTTGTGAATGGCAGATGGTCCCCTAACAACATTCCGGATCCGGGTTGGATTGACTTATATGAAGGAATACGCCATTGTAATTTGTTTATGCCTTTTTGGGAAAATGAAAGGGAACGCCTGCCTCTCTCTGATGAAACCTATGAACGAACTTTTGGAGAGTTAATTTTTTTAAGGGCTTATTATCATTTTGAATTGTACAAACGTTATGGTGGCATACCTATCCTTACTAAAGTTATTAATCCAGGTGACAATATCCAAATTGGTCGCGAATCCTATAAAACTACAGTTGAATTTTTAGTGAATGAATGTGATCGAGCCGCCGATTTGCTACCTTTGAACTATAAAGATTATACATCCTATTACGGCAAGGCTACAAAAGGTTCAGCCTTAGCTTTGAAAGCTCGTGTTCTTTTATATGCTGCCAGTCCTTTGGTAAATGCTGCAACAGATTTCACCGGAGGAAATGATGAAAACGTGTGGATGGGTGATTATAGATTAGATAGATGGAAAGACGCTGCAGATGCTGCATCAGACGTGATAGCAATGAATGAATATGAACTTTATGAATTTCTACCCGAAGGCGGAGGGGAGTATTCATTTAGCTATTTCAACGACTCATATCAAGCCACTAATCGTGAATTCATTTTTGGACGACTGTGGTCACAGGACAATAATATGGAAAAAAATAATGCACCCATGGGCTATCAAAACGCATTAGGTTTGACTTGTCCTACCCAAGATTTTGTAGATGCTTTCTTGATGAATGATGGAACTCCATTCGATTGGAACAATCCTGCTCATGCTGCTGAACCTTATAAAAATAGAGATCCTCGCTTGTCTTTGTTTGTGTTCCATAACGGAGTGAAATGGTGGTATACTGATAATCGAGCATACAATCCTCAAAAAACCTATGGATTAATCGAAACATTCGTGGGTGGAGCTGATGACCCCTACTCTTTGACAGACGGTATCCGTACAGGCTACTATTTAAGGAAATTCTCAAGTCAGTTAGCTACCATTTTTGGAACGGAATATAAAGTAAGCCATAATTATGGCTTCTTCCGCTATGCAGAAATTTTATTGAATTTTGCTGAAGCAGCAAATGAGTTCGGTGGTCCTAACTATCAAATCAATGGACATGATGCACGCTGGGCTATCAATCAGATAAGAGCAAGGGCACAAATGCCAAATGTTGATGCTGCTGTAACGCAGACTGAACTAAGAGATTTGATACGATTAGAAAGACGTATTGAACTGTCTTTCGAAGAACATAGATTTTGGGATATTAGAAGGTGGAAAATTGCTACTGATTTAAAGAAAAATATTGATGGTATGAAGCTCATTAACAATTATGATGGCACCTATACCTATGAACGTCAAGTTGCCATAGAGCCAAGGGTTTTTGAATCCAAGCACTATTTCTACCCAATACCACAAACAGAAAGGAATCGCAATCCTCTATTAAAACAGAACCCTGAATGGTAATCATCTGATTTTAGAAATATGAAAAGATATTGCATATTATTTAGTTTTTTAGTATCAAGCTGGTTGATGTATGCTCAGACAACAGTATCCGGAATTGTAAGGGATGAATCGGGTGAATTGTTGATTGGGGTGAGCGTAAGAGAAGTAGGCAATTTGTCGAATGGTACAATTACTGACTTTAATGGTTCTTTCAGGCTCGTTCTGAAAGGAAAGAATCCATTGCAGTTTTCCTACGTAGGGTATGAAACCTTAGATGTTCAATCCGGAGACAACATGGTTGTAGTTATGAAACCCACTGCTATCGAGATGCAGGAGGTAGTTGTGGTTGGATATGGTACGCAAAGAAAAGAGACAGTAAGTGGTGCGATAACTACTGTAAAAGGTGAAGATTTGTTGAAAACAACTGCCTCTAACTTGTCTAATACTTTAGCAGGTAGAGTGTCAGGAATAACAACCCTTATGGGAAGCGGCCGACCGGGCTTGAATGAATCCACCATTTACATTAGGGGTGTTTCCACTTTGAGCAGTGGTAATACGAATCCTTTAGTGTTGGTTGATGGAGTGGAGCGTGATATGGGCTCAGTAGATGCAGATGATATTGAAAGTTTTACTGTGTTGAAAGATGCAGCTGCTACAGCTGTTTATGGTATTAGAGGAGCTAATGGAGTTATCTTGATTACCACCAAAAGAGGAACAGAAGGGAAAGCAAAGATCTCTGCTACGGTTCAGCATTCGCAAAATCAACTTATTCGATTGCCTGAAATTTTAAATGCCTACGAATATGCATTCCTTCGAAATGAAGCATTGTTGAATGATGGGCTGCCATTAGAATTTACATTGGATGATTTACAAAAATATAAAGATCATTCTTCGCCTTATACACATCCGGATAATAATTATCCGCGTGACTTCTTAAGAAAGTATTCTCCAAAAACTCAAGTCAATATCAATATTAATGGGGGAACAGATATCATTAAGTATTTTGTTTCAGCAAATTATTTGAATGAAAAAGGTTTAATGCAAAGGTATGCCAAAGCATCAGACCTTGAAAAGTTTGACACTTTTAGAGAATTACCGGATGACTTGAAAAGAACATTCTCAGATGTACCTTATGATCCTAACCCCTCATATGATAGATTTAATTTGAGAACAAATTTCGATATTAAAATTTCGAAAACTACCAATATTGCAGTAAATCTGACCAGTAGAGTAGAGAAAATAAAAAACATCGGGATTGGACAATCTGATAAACAAGAGTTTTTTACACGCATTTTCAGAACTTCACCTCAGTTATTTCCACTGATTACACCCAATGGGAAGTTTGGTGCGCAGGGCGGGGATAACCAGTCGCCTTTGGTATATCTCACTTCTGCTGGTTATCAGTTGGATAATAAAAACACCATTGAGGGAACCATCAGATTGAATCAAAAATTAGATTTCTTGTTAAAAGGCTTATCAGCCGATGGAGAAATAAGCTTTGATAATTTCGTGAAAAGTGGATGGTCCTTGAATCATAGACCCGAAATTGGACGTTATACCAAAACCGGTGTTTATACAATGATTACCTCCGAAACTGACTGGTCAACTTCAGCACAGGCAAAAACAACTAATCGTCAACTTATCTCTCAATTGGCACTTAGGTACAATAATACCTTCGCTTTAAATCATAATGTTGGTGCTTTACTACTGACTAAACAACGTCAGTTTTATGCAGATGCAGCCCTACCAAGCCATCAACTTGATTATGTAAGCCGTGTAACCTATAATTATAAGCGTAAATATATTACAGAAATGAATATGGCTTATAACGGATCTTCAAACTTTAATAAAGAAAACCGATTTGGATTCTTTCCTTCTGTTTCTTTAGGATGGGTGGCTTCAGAAGAAAGTTTTTGGAAACATTACTTAAGTGCCGAAGTAGATTATTTTAAACTTAGAGGTTCAATTGGTGAAGTGGGTAACGACAGATTAGGATCTATGAATTACTTTTATCAAAATTCCTATGGAGATGGATCACCCTATAATTTCGGTACAGCTGCTGCTGCGGTAGGCACTACCGGATATTGGGAAACACAAATAGGAAACCCGTTGGTAACTTGGGAAAGAGCCTTAAAAGGAAATATAGGCGTTGATTTACGAGTTTTTAAAGCTGTGAATTTTACGATAGACTATTTCCATGAATACAGATATGATATTTTGGCTAAGAGAAATACTTATCCCTTAGCATATGGTTTTAATTATGCCTTGCCGGCAGAAAACCTCGGGGTTGTTCGTAATCAAGGTGTTGAGTTTAGTATGAATATCAATGAGAAAATTGGAAACTTCCAATATTGGGTAGATGCCAATATTACCTTTGCGCGTAATAAAATCATTGAAATGGATGAAGTTGCATATCCGGATGAGTTGGCATATAAGAGACAAACAGGCTTGCCTGTTGGTTCAAGATTCGGTTATATTGTTGAAGGTTTCTATCAAAGTTGGGATGAAATTAATGATCCGAATACGCCGACAAATTTATTGAATAGTGCCCGACCCGGAGATTTGAAATATTCAGATAGAAATGGAGATGGCTTTATCAATGATTATGATATAGGGTATATAGCCCCAGGAAAAGTTCCTGAACTTACCGGAGGACTTACCTTAGGAGCATTCTATAAAGGATTTTCTATCGACATGATGTGGCAAGGAGCTGCCTTGTCAACCATCTATTTGGGAAACTCCAGCGTGATGGTAGAATTTAAAGATGCGGTTGATAACCTAAAAGGTATTCACAAAGAGCGGTGGGCGTACTATACGGACCCTTTCACCGGTGAAGAAATTGATACGCGTGCTACTGCCAAATTCCATAGATTAACTACAGATAACAGTTATTTCAATAAACCCTCAACGGATAGATATCGCCGTTCAGACTACCTGAGATTGAAAAATATTGAATTTGCTTATACCTTGGATACAGAATTAGTTCAAAAAATAAATATGTCTAAATTGATGCTTTTTGTTCGAGGTAATAATGTGTTGCTATTCGACAAATTAAAAAACTATGGAGTAGACCCGGAAGCACCGGACGATACTATTTTCTTCTATCCTCAGATTAGAACTTTTACAATGGGATTTACTGCTAATTTTTAAGACTATGAGATTGACTTATTTTTTTAGAATTCTATTTGCTTTAACCCTGATTACCTTTGTTTCAGGATGTGATTTAGGAGATATTTACGATTCAGATGAAATTGCTACCTCTAACCAGGATGAGGAAGCTACCTATAATGATCCTGCAAAAGCACAGGTTCTGTTAGATCAACTGTATGGGCTTATTCCTACTTTCACTAATATCAGATTTAACGGATATTTAAGTTGTTATACTGATGAAGCAGCAGATGTAAGTGCATTGTCGTTTAATGTGGGAGCATGGAGCCCGAATAATGTACCCGGTTTCAATGATATGTGGAGTGGTTCTTATCGGGCAATTCGTACTGCTAATAAATTTTTAGAAAATATTGGCAAAATGCCTCCAAGTGACCAGTATGCTTTTACTGAATCTACACGTGAGTATATGATAGCGCAGGCAAGATGTTTACGAGCTTTTTACTATTCTGAATTAATAAGATGTTTTGGTGGAGTACCTATTATAACCAATTCATTCACTGTAAATGATACTTTACAAATAGAACGTCACTCTCTCGACTCTGTAGTTAAGTTCGTTGTTGCTGAGTTAGATTCTGTTGTTCCTCAATTACCAACATCAGGTGCTGGACAGTCCTATGGAAGGGTAACAAAAGGCGTGGCCATGGCTATTAAATCACGTCTATTATTATACATGGCGAGTCCGCTTTTTAATAGTGCCGGTGCTGATGGTACAGGAAATCCGCTTGTTTGCTACGGTTCAGAAGATAAAGAACGATGGGTACAGGCTTTGGATGCAGCTAATGCACTCATTAAAACAGGTACTTATGCTTTGTTTACTAATACATCGGTAAGTAATACGCGTTCAGTATATGCGAATGTCTTTTTCTTAGATAGAGGCAGTACAGACATAAGAGAACGCATTTTTTCGTTTCAGAAAGCCAAAAACAACAATTGGAATCAAACTTTTCTTCCGCTGACTTTCAGAAGCTCAGCCGGATGGCCTCATGTCTTTCCTACCTATAATGCACATATTGCTTTTGAAATGCAGGATGGTAAATTGCCTCTCGATAATTTGATTGATAATGGAGATGGTACATATGAGGAAGTAATCAATTCCAATAGTACTATACATGCGTATAATCCTACTGAACCCTACCAAAAAAGAGATCCGAGATATTATGATTGTATATTGTTTAATCAGTCAAAATACCGTGATTTAACCTGTGAAATTTATATACCTTATGAAGGGCATGATGAGGTTGGTGTTGGAAAAGACAATGAAACTTTTGGAATGAAAACTGGATTTTATAACCGTAAATTTGCTAATCCACTTTTAGATATTAAAGGTGCGTCTCAACAGGGATTTGAAGATTTCCCAATTTATAGATATGCAGAAATATTATTGAATTATGCAGAAGCTATGAATGAAGCTTATGGACCCGGAGCCGGAGATAAACCATCTTCCGCCTATCCATATAGTGCTGTTCAAGCTGTTAATATGGTTAGGGCAAGAGCAAAAGGAAAATCAATAGGAAAAGAAAATTACAGGCCGACACTGAATACAGGTATGCCTGCGCTCCCTAATACTATCTCACAAGAAGATTTGAGAGAAGCTATCAGACAAGAAAGACGCATTGAATTGATATTTGAGGGACATAGATTTTTCGATGTAAGGCGTTGGATGATAGCTGAAGATACTGAAAAAGATATTTATTATTATGATATTCGCAAAAAGAATGATGACACTTTTGTGTATTTTGTAAAAAAATTACAAACACGTGTCTTTGATGCACCGAAAATGTATTTATTACCTATACCATTTGCCGAAACTCAGATAAATAAGGATTTAAAACAAAATCCGGGTTGGTAACATTTTAAAAAATAATTATTGTATGTCTAACAAATTAAATTTGAATTTATTATGAAACATTTTTTATTAAAATTAACATTGCTCACATTTATGTTGGGCATTATTTCATTTGTTCCCGCACAGGAAATACTGTTGGGTGAATATGACTTTAGTACCAATAGTACTGTACCTGCATATCAGGCTGAAGGAGTAGAATTTAGTCCCAATTTTGATATTTTCAACGAGACAGATTTCAATATTGAAATTAACTTGACAGGAGATGGTTTTCTCAAAGTAAGTTGCTATGGAGAAAATGTTGGGAATAACAAAATTTATGGATATCTGAGTGTTACACCCGACCCGGGCAAAACAGTTCGTATTACTAAAACAGTAATTGAACATACCAAAGTGCCTGATAGTAACACCAATAAAACTCGTTGTTTTTTAGCGAATTTTGGTGATAGGGACGAACCTACCTACTTAGGTTCAGAATTTATTTTAGCTGATGTTATCCACCAAAATGGTGGTAGAGTGATTCCGGCTACGCTGACAGTTGAAACGATTGCACCTACTGCTATTGTTGGTTTTACATCTAAGTCGTATATCTCATTGTTTGCTACGCAAAATTCTGCAGATCAAGTAGACCTGTCGCAGTGGCTAATTAAAAACTTGAAATTCTACGGAGAAATAATATCTTCCGGAGATATTTCAGCTACAGGATCAATTGACTTTGGACAAGTTACGGTTGGAAATGAGAATGAACAGTCTGTTGCAGTGAGTGTAATGGGTGGTATCGATAAAAATGTAAATGTAGAATTATTGGATGAATCAGGAGCATTTATTTGTTTTACTGACATAATTGAACCCATAGATGCTACTGCGGGTGCTCTCATCTACGTAACATTCAGCCCACAGGAGCCGGGAACTTACAACGCTCAATTGAAGTTCTCTTACGACGACAAAGTAGCTTATACTGATTTGTCCGGTATCTGTCCGGCATTAATGGAAACATTTACCGAATTTGTTACCGATCCGGAATTGATGGATGAAATGGATGGAGATCCGGTAAATGATTATGATCAAGAAAACTATTTGACCATGCCGGGCTGGGGTTTTAACGAAGGAGTGCTTTGGCATAAGTCAGGTAAATATGGTTTAGGACTCGAATTAAGAGGATCAGATGAGTATGTTGCTCAAGCAGTAACACCCGAGTTAGACTTGTCAAGTCCTTTTGCACTGACTTTCATGGGCAAAAAAATGTTGAATGAACCTGAAATTTTGGGTGACTTGTATGTGCTATTAGATGACGAAATCATATTTTATGATGTGTCACCTAATAATTCTTTCAATGGAAAATTTGCCATTGGGTTTGTTGGAAAGGCTGACAGCAAACTCACCTTTAAAGGTATTCAAAACCCTAACAGCCAGGTTGCAATTGATGAGATTGCCGTATATCCAACCGATGAAGCTACACTCACATTGCCTGCGCTATCTACTAAGTATGTCAATACAGAATTGTCTGACGTAATTAGCTTTGATATCCCATTTACTGCCTATCAACTTAAAAGTGATTTAACTGTTGCCTTGAGTGGGAATAGCAATGATTTTGAAGTTTTAACTCCAACCATTAGTAAAGAAACTGCTGAAGGAGGTGCCACTATTCAAGTTAAATATACTCCTCCTACAGAGGGAACTTTCAAATCTGCAAAAATAGTAGTTCAAGGTGGTGGCTTGATGAGCCTGAGAACAATCCAATTCGAAGACGCTAAAGCTATGGGAGTGTCAAATCATACGATCAGCACAAAACTCTATGGTGCTAAAGGTAAACTACATGCGGAAGTTGAAATGCCATCTACCATCGCTATTTATAATATAGACGGAAGATTGGTAACTACACAAATGATAACAGGAAATGCTGAAATACCCTTGATGTCAGGTCTGTATATTGTAAAAGTACAAGTAGGCAATGAGCGAAGGGTTGAGAAAATCAATGTTCAGTAAACTGATGTTCGCACTGCGGGTATATCTTATTATATTACCCGCAGTGTATTATGCTATTATTTTTTATTCATAATGTTAAAATGATTTATATGAAAACAATTACATCTAAATTTTCATTGTTGCTTACCGGCTTTATGCTGGTATTTAATGTCTCTTTTGCAGAACAATTACTACTTACCTACGATTTTGAAGACAATTCTGATGAGCCTTCTTTCCTTGCAAGTGGGGTTGAATCAGTGGGCTTGGGGATAAAAGGCAGTAATATAACTTACACATTAGAAGAACAGGATAGTAAAGGGTGTATGGTTATGCGTACAGCAGCCACAAGTGGTCATAATGCTGATCATTATGTATATATTCCTATTACAGCCTCTGCAGGAAAGGTGATTTTGTTATCCAAAACCGTAGTAACACATAGAAGAGGAAATGCTAATTTGCAAAACTTGAGAGCCATGTTATATCCAAATTTGGAAAGTGGCACCCCAAGTCCACAACCCAATCTTATTTATAAACCCAGTGGCGGGTATGGTATAGGTGGATCAGATTATACTTGGAAAAATAATGAATTATTCATGACCAATTATAATTTGAATAATGAAACACCTTTTAAGATTGTCGGAAATTCCTATGCCGGATTATGGATGAATGCTAAGGCAGCAGGTACAGGTGAATGGTTTGTGGATGAAATCTCTTTTTACGGAGAAATCTATGCTGATGGGGAATTAGTAGTTGCTAATGATCTTAATTTCGGTGTTAATAATAAAATTAACACTCCTAATGTTTTGACTCTTTCTGTTTCCGGTTATAATTTAGCTGATGATGTAACAGTTTCTATTGAAGGTGCCGGTGGAGTTATGTTTGAGATAGATAAAGAATCTATTACAAAAGCAGAAGCACAGAGCGGTGTTGTGGTTGAGGTTACTTACACCCCTACAACGCAGGCATTACACGAAGCAGACTTAGTTTTCTCATATGGGGAAAAAGAAGTGATTGTTAAATTGTCGGGAGCCGTACCACTGATTGACGAGACCTTTGACTCAAAAATTAATGATCCATTTGATATGAATGCAGAATTAACCGGAGATTTGGATGATTACACTGTACTTCCGGGATGGATATCCACTAATGTAACTAAATGGCATTTGGCAGGTAATCCAGTGTACTCCAATGCCCCAATGCCTCGTGCTGAAGGCGGTAATCCATCTTATTACACAACTCCTGCTTTAGATTTATCTAAGCCATATAGAATAGATTTTGTCGGCAAAAAATATCATGATGATTATCCGGGTAATGCCTATATTGATGTAGATGGTGATTTAGTTTTTGATTTTGCATTTCCAGGTACCGGATTCAATGCTTATAATGTAGATGGTTTAGTTGCAGATGAAAACAGTAAGATATCATTTGGAGCGAAATTATCGGAAGGACAGACTATAGTTGTGGTGTTCGACAATATTAAAGTTGCTAATACTTTTTCACCTGCATTGTCAATTCCATTGTTAAAAAACGTACAATTTGACACTATCAATAAAAACACAAGTTCAACCATACAAGTTCCTGTTAAAGGATATAATCTGACTTCAGACTTGACTGTTTCTTTACCTGCTACCAATGAGTTTGAATTATTAAGTGCCACTACCATTTCCAAGGAAGATGCAGAAACAGGTACTGAAATAAGCGTGAAATTCAATCCTGCTGAAGAAGGTTTATATACTGATTTTATTCAAGTTTCTGGAGGTGGACTGTCAGGAAACAGTGCCGTAAGAACGCTCAATTTAATAGGTGAATGTGATTTTTCCAGTGGTATTAACAATGAAAAACTGGATGCAGCCAAAATAAGTTTGTCAGATCAGACACTTTCCGTCACGATTAGTGGTAATGCTCAATTGAGGCTTTATAATTTTAGCGGCATGTTGTTGAATCAACAAGAAATTATTGATACAATGCAAATGCAGCTTGTAAAGGGTGTTTACATGGTGCAATTAATTTCTTCAAATCAGCATATTACTAAAAAAATTATTGTTAAATAATTCATTATAATGTATTTCTAAATTATATTTATTAATCCCAATGAGGCTGTATCAAAAGTCAATCAGCACACTGATGACACTGACAAAACGGATGAAAGCAGATTTAATATATGCTGATATTAAAAAATATATAAAAATATTGTAGTATTTGTCCGTGTAAATCTGTAAAATCCGTGTTGTCTGTGTGCTTTTGATGCAGCCTCGTTGCAATTTTAATTCTCTACACTATGTATAGATTTGCTTTACTTTTTGCTTTCTTCATTATTTTATCAAGTACATTGTTTGCTCAAACAAAAATTATTGAATATCCTTTTAATGATCATGACAGGGCGACAAATATCAATTCTGCAATTGTTGTTAGTAATG
>Ga0265293_10004964_pt1 | contig 22802 bp, 20 predicted proteins | sample Munlanlewell138R_FD_192505 | JGI IMG/M metagenome (GOLD analysis project Ga0265293, IMG submission 192505) | Leachate microbial communities from a municipal landfill in Southern Ontario, Canada - Leachate well 138R | ecosystem: Engineered > Solid waste > Landfill > Unclassified | place: Canada... | reverse complement strand
CTGAAACGGTTCGAGATTTACCAGAAGATGCTCTCCGATTACTTCCATGAGCCACCAGAAAAAGCAGTGAATAGAGTCGAGGAATTTGAACATGCAGTGAAGGAGAAATTCATCAAAGAACCGGCACAGATGAAGCTGCTCATTGTCGTGGACAAGCTCCTTACTGGTTTTGATGCTCCCCCTGCAACCTATATGTATATCGACAAATCCCTTCAGAATCATGGCCTTTTCCAAGCAGTGTGTAGGGTCAACAGACTTGATGGGGAAGATAAGGAATATGGGTATATCGTAAGCGTAATCTCATCGCTTCTATTTTAAAAATGTAAGTTAAAGGAGAATGTTACCCATAGGAGATACTGACTATGGGTAAAATTAATAGACTCAGTGATCAAGAGAAAGAGAATCGATATGAAGTACTTTCGGCTTACCGTTTGTGGTGCAATAAGACAGGGCAACATAGCTCCCCTTTAAAGTATGCTCAAAGTAGCGGTACGAATCATGCCTACCTTATTAGTTGTTTAAAATGGGAATATTCAATTACGAGTAAGCGAGTAATTGCTAAAGGAGGCTTTGCCAAAATTGAGAAAAAGGAAACATCGATTCCCCCTGACTGTGAACCGGTGAGGATTCTTTTCAAATCCTGTGCAATCGAAGTTACTCCACACAGCAGTAAGGCAGCTCTTTCGATGGTACTCTCGGCTTTGGAAGAGACTCATGTTTTTTGACTTTGATCTGTACGACTACTATGTAAAGGTGGGACCTACCGATATGCGTAGCGGAGCACTGAGTCTAGCCGCCTTGGTAGTCGATCATATGAATCTTAATCCTTTGTCTAAATCGATGTTTCTCTTTTGTTCCAAAAGTCGAAGTATTCTCAAGGTTCTGGTATGGGATGAAGGGTTTTGGCTTATGACTAAAAAACTCAACGGCGGAACGTTTCGTTGGCCCCAGGATGAAAGAGAGTCTATACAACTCTCTGTTGAAGATGTAAAGCGTCTCTTACAGGGCCAAGATGTGTTTCGTAAACTTCCTACCAACGAAGGTAAATGGGCCTTTTGAGAAGTCATAAAGGCCTAAAATAAACAGGTAAAAATACAACATAATTTGTTAGGATACTAGTAATTACCTTGTAAATGTGCTATTATTTGGCATGGAAAAAACACCGAATCAAGAAGCACTTACTACCCATTCTTTAGAGGCTGAAAACCGCCTTTTGCATGACCGAGTTACCACCTTGGAAGAGCGTGCTGCAGTCTTGGAAGATGAACTGCAGAGTAAGACAGTTGAAGTTGAACATTGGAAAAGGCTGTACCTTTCTGCTACCCAAAAACTCTATGGTAAAAAGAGCGAGGTTGCCATAAGCGGACAGTTGGTGTTCTTTGATGAAGCAGAGAATGAAAATACTATTGATGTATTGGAACATACCGACTCCGATGAGCAGCTTACTCAAAACAAAGCTACCAGTTCTACTAAAAGATTGAACCGCAGTCGCCTTCTCACTTGTGATGCCGATACCCCTGTGGTTGAATTCAACCATGAAGGCACTGCCCCCTTTTGTCAGTGTGGCTCTCCTATGAAACAAAGCGGCTCTTTTGTCAGAGAGGCTATTGCAGTTATTCCCTCCTCCAAGGTAGTAGTACGCCATGTATATCCGCAGTACCAATGTTCTTCTTGTCAGGGAGAGGAAGGGGAAGAGCGAACTATTACAATTACTGAAGAAGATACCTCTCTGTTGAAAGGGACAATTTGTGAACCATCGCTGTTGGCTACCATCGTAACCGATAAGATGCAATACGGTCTGCCGCTGTATCGACAAGAGCAGCGTTTTAGCTCTTTGGGTATTAACCTCTCTCGCCAGGCAATGAGCGGTTGGATGATGGCAGTTGCCTCTTCTCTTAAGCCCTTGAAAGAGGCTTTGGAGCGTTCGGTACGAAAGTATCCTCTTTGGAATGTTGATGAGACACCCCTGCAAGTATTGAGAATTGAGGGAGAAGAGGAACCCAAGGCGTGTTTCATGGCAGTTCGTGTTACTACCCGAAGAGATTTCTCCAAAGGTCCAATCATCTTTGATTACCTGAGAAACAGAACTAATGCTGCTATTGCTTCTCTTTTGAATGGTTACTCGCATACCGTACAAAGTGATGGTCTTGGAGGGTATGTGTATGCCGCTAAGAGTGGAAACTTTACCCACATAGGGTGCCACGTACATGCCCGAAGGAAATTCGCCGACATTTTGAAAGTTCAAAAGAACCATAAACTCGCCAAAGAGGTCATCGATTTGTATGCAGTATTCTTTCATCATGAAAAAGAGTTGCTTGAGAAGCAAAAAGGGGAACATCCTTTGAGTGAAACAGAGTATCTCTCTCACAGAAAAGAGATACTGGGAAAAGATCTTGAAGCGATACACACTTGGCTTGTGAAGTACAAAAAGGTAGCTATTGCCAAAAGTCCGATTCTCACTGCTATTGATTATTCTCTCAAACGGTGGGATCAGTTGTGTTCTTTTCTTGAAATTCCCTATGCTACCAGTGGAAATAATTGTGCGGAGAATTCGATTAGGCCCTTCGTTTTGGCACGAAAAGGCTTTCTCTTCGCTCAAAGCCCTCAGGGTGCTGAGGCTTCTGCGCTCTATTTTTCGCTCACCGAAAGTTGCAAAGCCATGGGTATTGATCCTCATCGTTACCTTACTCATCTCTTCTCTCAAGCTGGCCGGTGCAAAACCGAAGCCGATTGGGATAAGATGATTCCCGGCAAGGCGGATCTTAGTGGAGTTGACGATTACTATACTCTGTTGAGTAAAGCCAAAGTCGATCCTTTCAAAACGGAACCGTATACTCTGAGGGGCAAGCGTTACTGATCTAAATCCATCATATTGCATGAATCCAAGTCTAGCTCATCTTCAATTAGTAGAGGATGGGCGATGAGTTTACGCATACGGTATATCATCGACTACAAGGACTTGTTCGATAGTCTGAAGAGTGCCTTCTATGATTACACCACTGGAGCTTTGGCTGGATACGATGCCAAGGATATCAGCGGATTCCTGAAGAACAAGCTTGTCGAAGGAAAGAAGAAGCTGGAGAATTCGCTTGAGGCAGTCAAAGCTCTCTGTGAGGCTGTTGATGCACCGAAGGAAGAAGGGGATTTCCTTAATTACTTTGTGGGAGATACTGAATACAAGGATACGCTCAAGGATACAGAACCCCAGAGGGTAGCACTATATAAGATGGTTAAATCACTGGTCAGGGCATATGCGAACATTGCAGATGAGATGGATGAAGCGGGTTATTCTGAACAGGAAGCTCATGCTATCCAGTCTGATGTCTCCTTCTATCATAGTATGAAGAAAGCTGTGGAACTTGCCAGTGGAGACTATATTGAACTCAAGAAGTATGAACCAGCGATGCGCTTCCTTATAGATTCATACATCGGAGCAAACGAAAGTCGTGTTCTTGCTGCATTTGATGATATCAGTCTGGTTGACATGTTGGTGGATAAGGGTGGCGAGGCTATCGAGAAGCTGCCTGAGAATATAAAAAAGAACAAGGAATCAGTCGCTGAGGTAATAGAAGGAAACTACAGAAAAGAGATAGTGGAAAAGGAAACCACCAACCCTGCCTACTATGCGAAAATGAGTGAACTTCTCGATTCTCTGATATCTGAGAGAAAGAAGCAGACAAAAGAATATGAAGAATATCTGCAGGAGTTGATTGCCCTTGCTCCTAGGATAAAGAGTCCCGATAATTCTACCACCTATCCTTCTGGAATAGATTCACCTGCGAAACGAGCACTTTGGGACAACTTCAACAAGGGCTATGATTTTGTCAGTGATGTTCATGATGCCATCATGCATTCGAAAAAAGACGGATGGAGAGACCACGCTATCAAACTTCGTGCAGTTAAAAAGGCTGTAGGGGGAGTACTAGATAAATATAAGGTCGATGAGGTATCGGAAGATGACATTGTTGAGCTTGCAAAGAATCAGCGAGAATATTGATGAACACCATACTGAATGTTGAATCAATTTCCATCCTTGATGTGGATGTTGAGATATACCGCAAGGATATCAAGAACATTCATCTGCGAGTCTATCCCCCCGAGGGATTTGTACGAGCAACAGTCCCTTTTGATATGGATAGAGATGCCATCAGGCTATTTTTGGTGAAGAAACTCAGCTGGATTCGAAAACAGCAGGAAGATTTTAAAAAGGTAGAACGACAGACTCCTAGAGACTTTCTGAAACGGGAGAGCCATTACTTCTTAGGACAACGGTACCTTCTAGATGTAGTTGAAGGCAACGAGAAACAACAGGTTATTCAGAAAAACAAGAAGACTCTTGAATTGCACATTAGACCAGATGCATCTCATCTTAAGGCTCAAGAAATTATGGATGCTTTTTATCGAAACGAACTAAAAACGATTGTTTCAGGTCTCATTGAGAAATGGGAACCGATTTTGAAAGTGCATGTCTCCGATTGGCAGGTAAAGAAGATGAGAACCAGATGGGGGACTTGTAACCCAAAGAAGAAAAGAATCTTGATAAACTTGGAATTGGCAAAGAAACCTCCCAGATGCATTGAATACATCGTTATTCATGAAATGGTTCATATATTGGAAAGAACCCATAATGACTATTTCATCGAGTTGATGGATTCGTTCCTCCCCAACTGGAGAGCATTGAGGCATGAACTGAATAGTCTACCTGTAAGCCATGCGGATTGGAATTATTAAGGATGGATTAATTCAAATATTATCAGGTAGAAAGGAGTGGTAGTACTATGCGTTTGATTTCAATTGAAATTAAGAACTTTCGTGGTATCAAGGAATGTAAATTCGGAATTCCAAATAAGCGAGTCCTTTGTTTCATCGGCGCAGGAGATTCCACAAAGACGACTTTATTAGATGCTGCTAGGTTAAATCTTTTGCAGAGCTGGAGTTTGAACAGTACAGATGCTGATTTCTATCAGTGCGATACGACGGAACCGATTATTATCACATGTTCTTATACCGAGTATCCTGAATCTCTCATCGCGGAGGATAAATATGGACTTTATCTAAGAAGTGTATCGGCAATTATTGGTTCCTTGTCTAAACATCATGATGAGTCTTGGGATGATGAACCGAAGGATGAAGAAGAGACCTGCTTAACTGTACAACTCACAATTGATAGTTCGTTGGAGCCACGATGGGAAATTATATGTAACAGGCTCCAACCTAAAAATCTGGGCCTTGCCGATCGCCGTTTATTTGCATGCAATTCTATTGGGATAGATTTTAATAGTGATTTCGTATGGGGAAGAAATTCAATTCTGCACAGGTATGCTGATGGTAAGGGGGAATTGCGTAGTGCATACCATGAAGCTTTTCGGACAGCATCGAAAGCAATAAATTTTGATACATTGAATTCAATCTCTAGCGCAGTAACCGCAGCAGGAAAGCAATATAGTGTTCCCCTTGAAGGAGAAATTACCAATAAAATGGTGATGAAGCCTAATGGATTCTCTTCTGATGTGGAATTATATGTTGGTGAAGCTCCTTTTTCTCAACGAGGTCTAGGTAGTAGGAGATTGTTATCTATTGGGTTGAATACTAATAGTACAGATGAGGCATCGCTACTACTGATTGATGAAGTCGAAACTGGTCTTGAGCCTTATCGCGTCTGTCAGTTGATAAGCGAACTGAAGCGAAGCCATACAGCTTGTGGGCAAGTGTTGATGACAACTCATTGCCCTAGTGCGATCTCTGAGCTTTTTGCTGATGAACTGATAATTGTCAATTCTCGCGTGGGCATTACCACTATGAATGTAATCGGGAATGCAGATGTATCAAATATTCAAGGAATGATGAGGAGATATCCAGAGGCATTCTTATCAAAGCGTATAGTTGTGTGTGAGGGAAAAACTGAGGTTGGCTTGGTTCGTGCGATGGATAATTATCTATATGCCAAACATGGTTTTCATCTTGGATATAAGGGTGTATCACCAGTGGATGGATCAGGAGGCAGTAGTGCAATTCAACTTGCCAAATTTTTAAATAGATGCGGGTACATAGTCAGCTTGTTAATTGATTCCGATGTTAAAGTTGATAACGATGAAAAACCAGGCTTGCAAAAATCTGGGATTACAATTTTTGACTGGAATGAAGGTTTTTCAATAGAAGAACAAGTGTTTTTTGATGTTGGTAAGGAAGTTGCTGAAAAGCTTATAGCACTAGTTGTAGATAAAAGCAATATCAAAGCAAGACATCAGGAACTAAATTCAACTACCACTGTATGTGATATTGTTGGTGAAAGTCTGATTTTCAAGGAAGGGTTGGATGAAGAACAGCGAAAACGCATAGGGACCATAGCAAAAAACAATAATAAAGATAAACAAAAGAGAGACACATCTTGGTTTAAACGAATTGATCATGGAGAGGAGCTGGGTAGAGTCCTCTTCGAATCATATGATGAAATCAATTCTAAGACTCAGCTAAGAAAAACGCTAGATTCTCTAATCGAATGGGTAAGTGCTCAATGACAGCCGTAGAATTACATACACTTTTAAGTAAACCCAATGGAGCTATCATCGCACCAGCAGGACACGGAAAGACTGAGATGATCACAGATATTGTAGAAGCATCTTCAGGAAGGCAACTGTTGTTGACTCATACTAATGCCGGTGTAGATGCTCTTAGTAAAAGGTTAGAAAAGAAAAGAATACCAAGAACTAAGTATACAATATCAACAATAGCTGCTTTCTGTATCAGATGGTGTTTGGCATACAAGAACACGGCTGGCATTCCAAATTTTCAAGGAATAGAACAGGTAGATTTTAATATTTTATATGATGCGACATCACAGATTTTTATCAACAAATGGGCCGGGAAGGTATTACAAACATCTTACTCAAATATCATCATTGATGAATTTCAAGACTGCACACTTGACCAGCATTCACTTGTATTAATCTTAAATTCTTTTCTTCCCGTTTATATATTAGGTGATCCATTGCAAGGAATTTTTGATTGGGAAAATGAATCGATTGTTGATTGGGATAAGCTTGAATTCGAAATTATTGAAGTTGCAACTGAACCTTGGAGATGGAAAACAACGAATCCTCGACTTGGTGAGTATCTTAAAACTCGAAGGAAAGAACTATTGCCTGCATTGAAAAGAGAAAACGTTACTGTACTAATTGAACCTGTAGATGATTTTGTAAGGGTAATCACGCCAGATTGTTTTAATGGGAATAACTACAAGATTAACAAAGATTACAAATCTATTTTATATATCACTAAATGGCCGGAAGGACAGTTACAGGTTTGCAGGATGCATCCATGGCAATTTCAATATGATGAAAATCAGGAATTACAAGATCTTTTCACATATGCAAAAAAAATTGATAGTGAAGATGGTTTCGTAAGAGCCTTAGGTGCCATTCAATTTTTAGCTACGTGCGCTACACAAGTGAAAAAGGAATTAAAGTCATACATCGATCGTTTAAAGAAAAATAGTTGTGATTTTTCTCGAATAAAAAAGTATGAAGGGATTAAAGAGCCATTGCAATTGTTGTGTCAAAAATTTGATTTTCAGGCAATTAGAGACATACTGTGTTGGACGAAATGTTATTCAAGATCATGTATTTATCGCCGAGAACTCTATCGAGAAATGTTACGATCAATAAATTTCGCTGAAAAACACAATTCTACAATTTATGAAGGTGCTCAATTCATTAGATTGCATCCAGGTCTCAGAAAAAACTATGATGAGTTCAGATGGCTATCCTCCCGAACTGTACTTTCAAAAGGATTGGAGTTTGATTGTGTTCTTATCGATATGACAAACCCACCAAGAGCAAGAGATTTTTATGTGGCGATAACACGGGCCAAATACGAAATCATCTTTATTACATCTACTAAGGAAATAACACTTTCATGTTAAAGAATTACCTAGGAGTATGATTAGATATACTCAATTATAAGGAAGGATAATGTGGTTTTACCGATCTTTACAGCAGAAATGAATAAATTCAGCTTTGAAAATAAGATACCATATGCTTTCGTATTCTCATTCTCGCTTCCTTATGAATTAAGGTTACCTAATAGGCACTACTATTATAGAAATGAAAAAATATCTTATCCAGGATTACAGAGGAGAGAAAGAAAAGTAGTAGTATCACTAATAAATGAAAATTTAGATAAGCAAAAAATAGCTTTAAGGCATTCTACTTACGTTGTTAGTAGCGGGTTAGAGATAAAAGATGAACCAGTTTACTCAATTATAAGATCCAAACTACATTTTATGGTAGAAAGTTTTGAAGATGAGAAGACTGATATTTCTAAAATTTTTAATTCATATAGAGATCAGTTCATTGGTGAAATAATGCAAATCGCATTTGAATTTTTTGTATTCAAGTATAATGAAAGTCTAGGAGGTAAGCATTTCATTATTCCTTCAATTTATGATTGTAGCCATATCTGTTTTATGTTTAAAAAAACCGGGAATTCAGATTTTACATCAGATGAACACCTGCTCTTTTGTCCGAATAAATTTTATGAAATTGGAGAATTTAAGGAAATTCCAATTGAAAAAATTATAAATGACGATTTTAACGTCTGGCGTTATTTTCAGAATTATTCAATTTATTCATTTCGAATTCATGACTATTTTAGTGCGATATTAAACGCCGCAATATCAATTGAATCATGGGTGAATAACTTAATATTCATTAACAATCTTCCCGATACAGGATTCATCAAAGATAATAAGGGGAACTTTCTATCTCTCTATAAAAAGATCAATAAACTTATCGAAAAGAAAATTATTGTTACTAGTTTGAACCTAGTTGAGGTTGAAAATATTATTAAAAAAATACTGGAACCAAGAAATGAAATCATGCATGGGAAGGTCTCTGATTTAATGATAATGAAAATGAGTGCTTTGAATTCACAAAAAGCGTTGAGTGATTTTTATTGTGTATTAAAAACCAATAATTTATAATCTTAAGATACACAAAAAGTCTTTTCCTCTGTGTGCGTATCCGATGGTTTCAAAATACACGAGCTCTCAATTCCACGAGTGCTTCCTCGCTGAAAAGCCCTCTTCCAAAATCACCAAGAAGGTCTGAAATCCTCAAAATAAAGCATTCTAGAGAAGTATTTGGCCTATCGTACTCCTAAACCATTGTATCAAAACCTACGCAAACACCTCTGTAACATCGACACCTGCGATACGCTATAGTGTTATGTATAAAAGAGTTAATAACCGTTCACATTAAGTCGATTTAGTTAAAGATACCAATTGAAAGCATTGTAGTAAGTTACAATTTATCATTGAATCTTGGTTGCTTCTTAGGGTTACAGTAAACGACCTTTCTAATCACATTCTGGTGCTTACCAACCCCTGAATTCCTACATTGAGAATAATCAAGACATATCGATTTGCCTAGATGATACTATACACAACTCATCATTAATTTTAATGATAAAATTTATAAGAAGTAGTAAAAACAACATATAGTTGTCATGATGTTCTTTTGAGTTTGGTGTGGTTCTATTAATATTTCCATGAGAATATTTATTGCGAATAGCAAGGCTGTCAGTAAAATGATTGTTTAGGATATAATTATAAACATCACATTCTTGCTCTGAAAAGAGTCGTCGTTCTTTTGGTATTTTTACAAACCCCTTTAATTCTAGATTTTTCAAAATTTGCTGCGTGCTACTACCAGTGTGCCACCAACTAATATATCCATTTTCAAATAAGTCATAGATAATGAAAGAGGGTTTTTCCAATAATATTTTTTGTTCTTCTGTGATTTTAACAAAGCCATTATTGTTTAACCATTGAATTTCTTGAATATGAATAGGATTATAGTCTTTTAACGAAACGGATTTTTCTTTCAATAATAATTCAATGAAACTATTATAAGATTTATCTTCACTTTGAAGATAACTTAACATGCTTTGATTAGAGCATAAATAATGAGAAGCTACATCAAATAACTTGTCTTCTGGGTATACATATTTATGTGGAATCAGTGAAGATATTAAGTTAATTGGAATTATATCTGAATCAAATTCGAGAAAGCTTCCATTTTCGATTCCTTCGGACGCATAATGGTGGTACATCCTCATGAGAATTTCTAATTCAGGAGCAATAATTTTACATTTTTCAAGGTAGGTTGTATTTTTCGTTGGCATATGAATTTGGAAACCATTTATTGAAAACTCTTTTGGCAAATATTCAGAAAAAAAGTATTCTATTAAATTCTCAATAGAGATTCCAATCACTTTTTTCATAAAATGATAATAAGCTGATACTTGAAGTATTTTAATATTAAAATTTTGATTGAATGTAAAATTCGGATTAAAGCCCCCTTTTAAACCTTGACCACTTAAAAAGTCGATTAGAGAGTGATTTCGGTTATTGTTGTACAGCATAAACCTCATCTGTATAGTGTCAACAAAACCAAAAAGGTATATAAAATTATTCAATAACGTTGGGTAGTCCTTATTGTTGATAATCCAGTCTGAACTATATGAAATAAAAACCTCCTTATTCTCATTCTTAATAATATATCCAGCTTTTTCTTCTACCTCTGGAGAAAATGAGACTCCTAAAGAATATTCAACTATTTGGGGATTGTTTTGTTTAAATAATTTTTCACGTATTAAATGATATTTTTGTTTTGCAAGTATTTTAGTTTTCTTATTAATTTTTTTCCCGTTAATTTGTGGGAATGACATTATTCCCTCTAAATTACGTATAGAAGCATTGTCTTCTTCTAGGTATTTATTCATAATCAATTCGATGGTATAAATATCTAAATTTGAAGGTAAGAAAAATTTTGGAGAAAAATGCTCCATAAATACATAATGGCTAAGAATAAGTTCTAATGCATCTTCATCCTTCTTGAATCTATCAATAATAGACAATGCGAACTGATTAACAATGGATTTGCAAAGAAGGATATGGTAGAGAGAAAAAGATGCGCTTAATACTTTGAAATATGAATCGCTCCAATCTTTAGATATATTGTAAATTCCGATTACTTCCCAAAAGTCTACTTTGTACTCTGGGTAAATATTTGAAACACACTCTGTAAGAGTGTTTTTATGATTTGCAATCCATTGAGGAATAATCACTTTGAATTGAGATATCTGATGTTGGTAGTTATCTATTTTTGTTGAGTCCCAGTTTTTACTATAGATCTTATTGTTTATAAATTTCTGGATATTATAAAGTTCTATTATGTCATTTAAATTTTGAGGAATAATTGCTGAGTTTAGGACGTCCTCAATTCTACCCAAAAAAGTACCGAGCGAAAGATCTGAGGCAGAATAAAATTTAACTCGATTTCTATTGATCATGTTCTAAACATTTTAAACATTAATTCTTGGAGAATCAAACCTTTTTACCCCTTCCTCAATTATACCATTTATCAAACAAAATCTTAAAAACTCGCTGTCTGGAATCAATGTCAGTAGCTCATCAATCTTTTGCCAGCTTTCTTTAGTTAAAGTAATTTTACGTGTTTCCACCATAAATTTTTCCTCCTACTAACAAACAATGGCAAGAAGATATATTCCGCTTCAGATAATTTATGGTTAGTTAAGAGAAATTTAACTTATTGTTCAATTTGTAATGGCCAAGTTTGTTTAACGGGGTCTTTCAAAGCATACGCTCTGGATTTGTGAAGTCCGTAATTTATTAATATGAAACCATCGCACTGGGGAGGCATCTTTGGGATTTCAAATGTTGAAAGGCCATCAACATCAATAATTACTGGTCTTCGTATATTGACGAAGAATCCCGATACATCTGTATCTAGCTTGCGATTTACAAAAAGGTTACTGTTTGGTCGATAATAAACAACCTCAGGTTCCCCATTTTCATTTATTGCATAAGATGCTCCTCTCTCTAGTAAGACTTTTAGTTTTGCTTTTTTTGAGAAGAACATATAAATACCTTCCTATAAAAATTAAATGTGGTTTTAATATTATCACGTAATTTTTTAACTACAAATGAGAATGTTAAACTTCCATTCCATTTTTTAAGGTAAAGCGAATGTCGCCATTATCGTAGACTGTCACATAATCTACGAATGAAATCCAAAGACTATCAGAAAAATCAGTAACAATATCTTTTTGTTTGTTAAGTTCTTTCAAAAATAACTCTGACTTTGTTTTGCGATATTGTTTGCTTTTTATTGTTTCATCTAAAACTGTTATCTTTTTGCTAGTCTCTGCATATTGGATTGAAATTTCTTCATACCTTTCTTGATAAACTTGCTGGTCCAATTTGACTCTGGCATTTTCCTCGGTTAACTGGTTGAGCATTGTTATGAGGTTTGTTCTTTTCTCTATGGCTAAATTAAGTTGTTCTTTTTCCTGAGAAGGATTAAATACTTCATCTTTTATTTCTTCAAAGTTTTTGATAAGAGTTTCTTTATTTTGTATTAATTTATTTAAGGCTTTGACAAATAATTCTTTGATTAGCTCCTCTGTGCAATGTGGAGTAGGGCACTTATTATATCTATCAATATATTTGTCGTTACATTGCCAAATTTGCTTTCTGTAACGTTGGTTGGAGTGCCAAACTTTTGGACCAAAATTAGCCCCACAAGAGCCACACTTTATCCGCCCAGAAAAGATATGTTTTCCCATGTTCATTTCCCAATTACCCGAGCGGTATTTAATCTCTTTTTGGACCAAGTCAAATATCTTAGGGTCGATAATTGCCTCGTGATTTTTTTTAACGTAATATTGTGGGATTTCTCCATTGTTTATTACAGGTCTTCTAGCTAAAAAGTCAGCAGTATAATATTTTTGAAGTAGAGCATCTCCTTTGTATTTTTCGTTCATGAGGATGCTTTTAATGGTTGACGGAGACCAATGTTTGTTACCGCTTACTGTTGTGTAACCTTCTTTTTCTAGGAGTCGAGCTATTTCCCTATATTTGCCTCCATTAAGGAATAGGGAAAATATAAGTTTAACTATTTTTGCTTGTTCTGGATTAACTTCAAGTTTCCCATCAGGCCCTTTCTGAAATCCTAAAAGCCGGGTAAATGAAACTGAAACTTCTCCATCCGCAAAACGTTTGCGTATTCCCCATTTGACGTTCTCTGATATGGAACGAGATTCTTCTTGGGCTAAAGAACTCATAATAGTTATTAAAAGCTCTCCCTTACTATCAAACGTTCTGATTCCCTCTTTTTCAAACATCACTTCTACTTTGTGTTCTTTGAGCTTACGAATAGTAGAAAGGCTATCAACTGTGTTGCGGGCAAAACGGCTAACTGATTTGGTTATGATTAAATCAATCTTTCCTTCCAGTGCATCATCTACCATTTTTCTAAAGCCTTCACGACGAGCGGTACTTGTTCCACTTATTCCTTCATCAGTGTAGATGCCAACAAACTCCCATTCAGCATTTGCTTTAATCATGTTGGTGTAATAATCAACTTGTGCTTCATACGATGAATACTGATCTTCACTGTCTGTTGAAACTCGAGCATAACCAGCAACTTTACGTTTTTGGGTTAATACGTTTTGCTCTTGTGCTGTTGCAAACTGAGGGGATGCAGGAATTACACGTATTTCTCTCATGATGTAACCTCTTTGATGTTATTTGATTGTTTTGCCATTGATTTTCTGTGGGTCCAAGAATCGAACCTTGCAGTATTCTTCCAAGGCGTCGATATTACTTCACCAGATTTCAGCTGAAACTCTAATGTGTTAGTGAATACCACAATGTTTTCTATGAGGGTTTCTACCCATTCTTCTTGAAAAGGCTCTTCTTCCGATGCATTTGCTAGGGGGGCTAGGTGAGTGCAGCAGAGTTGTCTAAGGGTATAAACAGGCAAGTTTTTTGAACAACAAGCCTTTGCTCCATTGTTCCTTTTGTTGGAGCATTTATAACAACCTTGTTGAAATTGAGTGAGTTCTTTGTTTCCTGAGTTCGGGGTGTAGGTTAAAGTATTATTACAATAACCGCATATTATTTTACCAGTGAAGCAAGTGGCACGTCGCCATCTTACAGCGCCTTTGTTTTTTCTACGTTTGCGTTCTGCTTTTACTTGTTGATATAGTTTCTCATCGATAATGACTGGATGTGTTCCCTGAACTTCGTAACGAGGCAATTGGCCTTTGTTTATTTTTTTAGCATGCGTTATGTGGTCATCTATAAAAGTGCGTTGAAGGATACTAAAGCCACGATACTTTTCCTGAACTAATATTCTGTGAATAGAGGTCTTTCCAAAAGGTAATCCTTTTCTATTCAATATCCCCCTTTTAGCTAATGCACCAGAAATCTCTGTAAGAAGCATTCCGTTAGCAAAAGATCGATACATATAACGTATGGCTTCAGCTTCTTTTTCAATAATTTCAAAATGATCATCGACCCATTGATATCCATAAATGTTGTAAGCAAGAAATTCTCCTTTAGCAAACTTCTTGCGTATGCTCCATTTAACGTTCTCACTAATAGATAAACTTTCTTCTTGCGCATAAGAGGCTAGGATAGATAACATCAACTCTCCATCTGCAGATAAGGAGTCTATGCTTTCCCTTTCAAAACGAATTGAGACATTCAGTTCTTTTAATCTTCGTACGATTTTTAGTAAATCAATAGTGTTACGTGCAAAACGGCTGATTGATTTGGTGAGGATAATATCAATGTGTCCTTTTTCACAGTCAGCAAGTAGCCGTTGTAGGTCCTTACGTCTTTTTACACTAGTACCAGATATTCCTGCATCAGCATAAACACCTGCATATTCCCATGCAGGATTTGCTTGTATGTATGAACTGTAATGGCTGATTTGGATAGAAAGAGATTGTAGCAGTTCATCTGAATCAACTGAAACCCGAGCATAAGCAGCTACCCGCTTTTTAGACGGGGATGGCATGGAGCTATTATTTAATTTGATAACTTTTGGCTTCAAAGGTTTTGTACTGTTATTAGTTAAATTAAGATTACCAGCACTTTGAAATTCAGTTGTCAGGTTATGAGAATGCTTTATCATCAACACTCTCCTTGTAGAACCGATTGTTTATGTAGCATTCGTGACTACAGTACTTTCGACTTGAATCCCCATAAACTGAAAAGCCTTTACCACAAGTTTTACAAGTGAAGTGGTAGATTGCTTTTGATGAACGATTTACTAGATACGTATGGGAGTTCCACCATTTCTTGCGACAAGGATCTGAGCAAAATATGCGTTTCTTTCTTTTTGGAGTTTGTTTAATCGGGATGCCACACTGTTTACATAGAGAATTAGAATTCGATTCAGGAATAACTAAAGTGCCTTTTTTTATTGCTCTGGAACAGTAGCTTCTCACAGTTTCTGCATTTAGTGATAAGGCTTCTGCTATGTGCCTGTATGTGCAGCCGTAGCGACGCATTTCGTTGATTTGATGCTTCTGAATATCAGTCATTTTTGTCTCCTCTAAAAAGTTTGTTTTAATCATTATCGGCAGAGGGTTATTTGTTTAACTTGTTGTCCAATAATGAATTGTATTGTATCAATGGCTTATGTTGCTTCTATAGTCAACCGATATTCTCTGTTAATAGGCTTATGGGAGGAGCATACTCTTGTAGCAATAAAGTTTTGAACTTATTGAATTCCTCATCAGTTAAAAGATTTTGTTTTGCCAAACTTTTAGCAATTGCCAAAGATATTTGAAATTGAAGTTCAGAATTAAATACATTATTGTCCATCTGACACTTCCCGGTAATAACGGCTATTGATATAGCATTGATGACTACAATACTTTCGATTTGGATTTCCATAAGCAGAAAAAGGCTTGCCACAATCCTCACAAGTAAAATGATGTAATGCTTTGGAAGATGGGCTAACGAGATAAAGATGAGAATTCCACCATTTTTTACGGCAAGTATCAGAGCAAAATAAGCGTTTTTTTCTTTTAGGTGTTTGCTTAATTGGGATGCCACATTGTTTGCATAAGGAATTAGAATTCGATTCAGGAATAACTAAAGTGCCTTTCTTTATTGCTCTGGTGCAGTAGCTTCTCACAGTTTCTGCATTTAGTGATAGAGCTTCTGCTATATGTCTATATGTGCATCCGTGGCGACGCATTTCAATGATTTGGTGTTTCTGTGTATCAGTCATTTTTTACTCCTGCCTAATACCGAGAAAGCGTACCTTTGAATAAAATATAGAAATTAATCCTTGGAATTATTGTTTTTCATTTTGATGGATCAATTGGAAATACGAAAGATCGCAAAAAAGCTTTGGATTATGCTACCGAAAATCAAAATATAGTATAAAAAAACATAAATGAGCATGTGCACTCAATCAAGCCTTTTAGAATTTAGGCTTCATAGCTAGCCAATAACAATAATGTAGGTTGTGTAAGTCATTTACATTAAGGGATTCAGAAGGCTATCATTTGATAGAACCCTGAAGGAAGTTGTTAATGACTAAAAAACCTTTATGAAACCGAATTGGGAAAGCTGTTAGGATATAAAACTTTACCAGAAAGGAGAAAAGAAATGATTGAAGATATTAAGAAACGCACTTTAGATGATGTAAGAGCAGCCTATGAGAAATACTTGAATAGACAGAACTTATCCCCAAATACGATTGCTACTTCTTTAACTAATGCTTTTTATATTTGGCGCAAGCAGGGAGCCGATTCCTTTTGGGATGTTGTCTTTTCTGATAACTTTGAAACTCTTAGTAAAGACGCTTTACTACATATTTTACGTCAACAATCTAACGGAAATGCAGAAGCAAATATAGCTAACTATATAGCTCATTTGCGAAGATTTAGACGATTCCTTGAAAGTGAGTCTGTCATTGAGGTAACGGAAACAGAGCTAGTACTTCCGCCTCCATCAGTTGAACAGGTTGAAATGTATCTTGCAAATTGGCAAGATCTTGAAGATTATCGTTTGCAAGAGGGTGCTCTTAATTTGTTGTTCTTGGAGCTTAGCCCTAATAACGATAATATTTCAGATATTCTTCTTAAGGTGTCCGTTCTTAATGATTTTTATAGCACCAACATCTTTAAGGTTTTCCCCGTTGCAAAACATATCCTGTCATTAAATATTGATGAGCGTCTTAGCAATGAAGATTTAACTTTGGTGGATGACATAAAGAGAGTTGATATGGGCGATAGAGTATTAAACTTCTATTCATTTGCGTCGAAGTATTGCAGTCATCATAAACCACGTAGCTATCCTATTTATGATAGCTATGTGGATAAGGTGTTACGTTATTACCGGAGAGTTGATAATTTCGCTGATTTTAATAATGAAAATTTGAAGGATTATACTCACTTTAATTCGATATTGGAAGATTTCCGAAGCTTCTATAGACTAGATAACTACAATCTCAAGGAACTTGATAAGTATATTTGGCAGCTTGGCAAAGAGTATTTTGGTCGAAATAATTAACAAAAACTCCTCGATGCCTTTAAAGTGAGTAGAAAGATTTTGAAACTTTAAAGCAGATCTTGATAGGCTTATTAGTTTTTAAGCCTCTGCTCACAACTTAGCCACATGTGTTGGACACAAAGATTAATTAGAAAAGATGTTAATTATAATTTTGTATGTCATATCTTTCACTCCAGTATTTAAAAGTATATGTTTACAAAATCTTTTACATGTTTTCCGTTTAATCGGAAAAATAAAACAAATTAAGTTAGGTGTATAATGAACATGCAAATAATGATTTGACGTTAGAGCATTTATCATTAATTACTTAATCAATCTTCCAACACATCAACCGCATCAATTAAATTCAAATATTCTTTAACAAAAGGATATAATATAGCTCTTTGTTCACTTTCTAAAAGTGGAATTCCATCAGTAAATATTGTATCAGCCCTGAAACTAGCAACCCATCCATAGAGTATATTGTTTATTAGTGTATTTGCAGGACTTCCAAAAGCTGAAATACTACCCACCTCTTGATTTAACATTTGAGCAGACTCTCTATTAGGATAAGCTGCCAATTTGAATACAACTATAGTGTTGCCATCTAAGTTTCCAAAGTTAACATCTTCAATTCTCCAATATGCATCAGGAAAATCATAATGTAGATGATTGTGTTCTTTTTTTAAGAGCATTTTAAGTGCCATAAGCTTGATTCCTTTTTAAGTTAATAATCGCCAATCTTGACCGGATAAAATAGGTGAACCTTTAGAAAGCTCTGGATTCAAATAAGCTGAAACATCTGAAGGCTGAAGGTTTGTACCAGTATTATAAATAGCAACTGAGTTTGAAGTTAGGGTTGTACTAGATGACAAAGCTGTTTTAGGTGTTGCTCTAATCAGTTTACCTTTAAAATAGTCGTTATATCTTTGCTCACCCATATAACCCATGTTTGCTATTCTTAATTGGCCCCATCCCCAGTCTTTATTTCTATATTTTCTGACTCTCAAAAGCCATAAATGGTTATTGCCATGAACAAAGTCAAAATAAACAGATCCACTGCCACCATTAGTAGCACTTGAGTGTTGTTGACCTACTTCTACATTATGGCCAAACACTGACTCTCTTTTACCGGAGTTACCTTCTATTGTTCTTGTTGCAACGTGTGTCCAACCAGAGCTAAAACTTGTTGCGTAATAATAAGCAATTTCCATTTTTGGCTGATTTAAAAATCTATAGGTTGCATAAGTAGTGGCTATAAAACAGGGAGAGTAAATATACCAATTGCGCCAAGAACTCCAAGAGTTTTGTGTAGGTAGGGGAGGAACAAAAGCTCCATCCCCTGATAATGTCCAAGCAACTCCACCAGCTAGGTTTGAAAATTTTATTAAATCTTTAGCTACACTCATTAATTAAAAACCGCCCCATATACGGTGTCGGCATTTATCGTTGAAGCGTTAATTGGACCTGTTTGAATAGAACCAGATATAAGTTCATTGGATAGATACATTGATCTGAATCGTTTTAGAGTTTGTCCAATATCATAAGTGGCATGAAGCCAAGGAACTATCCACATAGACTCAATACCTCCATCCATAGCTCCTAAAACAACTTCATTTATGATTTTTAACTCTGTATAAACACCACTGCTTGTCCCATTAATAAATTTGCTTACAAACACTTCTTCAGTTCCGGTGAAAAACACTATCCGATCTGCATCTTTTCTTAATCTTGAGACTGCGTAATTTTTACCATTAATTTTAATCTCTCCAGTTGCAGCAGAGTTTGTACCAACAGGAACATTAGAAAACAAATCATAAAAGTCACTACCTGAACAATATTTTTTTAGAGTAGGTGAGTCTTGATTAATAGAATCAATTTCAAAAGGTTTTGAGGATGAAAGATAATAAGCATCGGGTTGAAAGGCGACAAACTTATAAGAGTTATTATCATCAGTTAAGACCAGACCGTTAAAAGTTTGGTTAGTTAGAACTCTTAGGTATTTACATGTTGCTGTCCCACTTCCCCAAAGTCCCCCGTTACGCACCCAAATTGTAAAATCAGGTCTTGTACTATTAATTGAATAGCTACCCGCATATTCTCCGCTACCTTTACCAGAAAACCAAAGTTCCCCTTCACTTTTTTCAGGGTATATATAAGAAGGTTCATCTGAGGTACCAATATTTTCCCGATAATCTAAGTCTTGCTCCATCTGCTTTGCAGTTTGTCCAGTTTTGCTTCTCCAGAGTCTGCGTTGAGCGAAGTTATTCGTATAACTAAGACTCCATTCAACTCTAAAGAGACTGCCAAACAACCAGATGGGAGTTATCCTATTTAAAATTTTAGGGTCACTAAAACCACCTGCAGGACTTACATTAGCTGATGCACTTCCCAAAGAGTGAAGTAGTACTCTCTGATTATTTCTACGAGTTGCTAGATTAAAAGTGTAGTCTTCTATTGTTCCGGATATACTTGATCTACTATCGGTTGCTGGTATTAGTTCACACATTTCTGAGTATTTAAAAATAGTTGGATCGATAGAAGTAGATGGGATTGTGGTCCCTGTTACTTTATCAATTGTTCTAAACCCATCAGAATTAAACCGACCAAAAACATCAGCGTTTTTTGCCATTAAAGAAGCAATCTTAGCAACTCCTGTAATACCATCAAGATGAAAACCTGTATCTGGATAACCGTTGGGGTCAACAGTGTATTGCTCTGATTCAAGTCTCGATACCCAAAGATTTTTAATAAAGGCTTCCATTGCAACAATCGATTGGAAAATTTTATCTATATTCATAGCTTCGGCCAATGCTTGAAGCTGTGCACTATCAGCATTAGAATTTCTAAGAATTTCCATAAACTGAGAACGTACAAATTGCTCTAAACTCATAGCAGGGGTGATTTCTGCATTAGTTATGATTAGATCTTCAACTAAAAACCGACCTATAACTACATCACTTGTAATTTCAACATTTGAATTGAAATCTCGCCAGACCATTCTTTTTGAAGATGTATTTAAAGAAGTTTCTGCTTCTAATTTGGCAAACCTAATTAAGCCTGAAGCATTGGCTAAAATATAACCTTGGCCGGAGGTAGTGACAGTATAAGACGTTTCATCTAATAGGTAGCATGAAGTACCTAAATAGATAATGCCTGTGGGATAACCAAATTCTCCTTCAGAGTCAAAGCCCGAGACAATGATAGTGGAGCTATCAATGTTTACACCAATCGCTCCAGGAGTTCCACTAGGTCCTGGCTCTCCTCTTTCTCCAGCAAGGCCTGTTATCCTTATTGGCTCTGTCCATGATTCAAATGTTCCATCTGCATTTATTTTTCTGGTACGTTTCCATACATAATGATCTGATTGTTCTTCAGGCACAGTAAAAGACCAACCTTCAATAGGAGCATCAGTGTGAGATGAACTTGAAGCAAATTGCTCTTCATAAAATGAGCCGTCTAGAATATGGGTAATTGTTAATTGGCCAGTACTAATAGCCATTTGTTATCTCCTTCTTTAACTGATAGAACAAACAAAAGTTGACTTTCCTTCAACATCATCAATACCAACGGATATTGTCTTACCAACTTTGAAAGGACTACCATCGGCAAAGGTGCGTAAGTTTCCATCTTTATCTAAAACTTTCCAGCTATAGTTATATTTAGTTCCTGATTCATCTATTTCTTTGTTGTTTTGAAAAAGCTTGGCAACAAGACTGCTGTGGCCAATTCCATTTTTGAAAACTGCTCCACCAGAAGATTCAATAATTAACTGAATAGGATCGTTAAAATCCATTATTGTAATTTGTCCAACAAGGGCTGCCATTTTATGTTTCCTTTATAAGTTCACAGAAAAAAGTACTTTTCTCGGTTACATCATTTTGTGTAATTACTAGTTCTTTAGTGCCTTTAGACTGTTGTTTGCTATTCCATAACGCATCTGAATGTGAATCAGAGGAAGTTCTATACCATCTAAAATCAGAATCTGAGAAGCTGTCTGTTATGTCATTGCCACCTTTTAATACTTGGACTCTTAGTGTAGTTTCGAAGGGTTCACTCATCCTAAAAACAGTCCCAAAGCTTGAAATAACTTGAAGAATTAAAGCATCTTCTCCGGCAGGACCTTTTTGGCCCATAAAGTCGCTTTGGCCTTTATTAATACTTTGAGAATGGACAGAGGCATTTAAATCAAATTGTGAAATCCCAACTGCAGAATATTTAATTATGGCACTTTCATCTGTGTAAGTTTTTGCAACCAGTAAGACGTTTACGTTTAGATTACTAAATGCATTATCAATTACTTTTACTATGGAACCTAAATCAAGATCTCTTTTGGAGTAAAAAGTGTATTGTGAATTTGCATATCGATGGTACTGGCATAGTCTGTTGGCATGTTCTTGTGCCAAAGCTCTACTGTGAACAAACTCAAGTTCTTCGCTTATTAAGTTGTCTGAACTTTCATCTCCTTCAATAACATCTGCAGTTCTAAGTATGTTTAAGTCTTTGACAAAAATGATATCTGCATAGGCATCCATCTTTGTTATATAGTAGGGCAACTGTGAACTATTGTGAGCTTCTATTTGTAAATATGGACCACCGGCTTTGGTTATGTTGCAACTAATACTTCCACTTTGGGCGACAAAGTCGACTGTGATATTCGAAATTGATATTATTTCATTACTGCCAACTATAGAAGATTCACTGGATGCATTGCAGGCTTCGATTAAAGGAGAGTTGCCAAAGGTATCTATTTGATTTTCTATCCATTGCTGTAATGTATAAAACTCAACTCCATCAAAATAATGATTTCCTTCTAGGTTGAAATTACAGTATGGATAAGTTTCTGATTGCCCGGTAGTGTTGCGATAAACTAGATAATTACTAGCAGTCCCTAATTGCTTAAAAGAGACTCTGGCACTTTTATAGCTACGTATCTTTTTATTAAGTGAGATTGCTTTTCCTCCAACAACATACAAATCATCTTTGTCTAAAATTGGAAGGTCCGCAAAGTTGGAGCAATTAATTTCAAAAAGCCTAAGGTGGCCTAACTCATCAAAATAATAAACATAGCCTAATTCATAAACCAACTTTTCTAAAAGTTCTTTACAGGTAACAGAGCTATCAACTAACTTAGTGATCTTATGATTTAATGGATAGTTTTTATCACTGACAACAATGTTGGCAACATTACAGATTTGTAAGATCGCTTCATCTGCTTTACAGTTGAACAAGTGTCTACCATTTTTGATAAAAGATTTTCCTAATAATCGAGAGCCAATATCTTCAATTGTTATTTCTAAAGCTTGCTTTCCTCTTTGGGTAATTGTCCAACTAAAGTTAGTTGAAATATAGCCTGTGAACAAAACTTGCTCATCATCTTTTAGGATTGCCTTAACATCACCATCAGTTGCAATGATATCCT
>Ga0265293_10004963_pt1 | contig 22803 bp, 34 predicted proteins | sample Munlanlewell138R_FD_192505 | JGI IMG/M metagenome (GOLD analysis project Ga0265293, IMG submission 192505) | Leachate microbial communities from a municipal landfill in Southern Ontario, Canada - Leachate well 138R | ecosystem: Engineered > Solid waste > Landfill > Unclassified | place: Canada... | reverse complement strand
AATGAGTGTTGGAATCGTCGGCCGCAAGTGCGGCATGACACGTGTCTTCACTGAAGACGGTGTCTCCATCCCGGTGACTGTGATTGAGGTTGATCCCAATCGCATCACTCAGGTCAAAAGCGATGAAGCGGACGGCTATGCCGCCGTGCAGGTCACTACTGGTGCCCGTCGCGCCTCCCGTGTAACCAAGCCCCTCGCAGGTCACTATGCCAAGGCTGGCGTTGAAGCTGGTCGTGGTCTTTGGGAATTCCGTCTCGATGGCTCGGATGAGCAGTTCGAGGTGGGTTCTACCATCGGTGTCGATCGTTTTTCAGCCGGCCAAGTGGTTGATGTCACAGGTGTCTCCAAGGGCAAGGGCTTTCAGGGCGTCATCAAGCGCTGGAACTTCAGCATGCAGGATGCCACCCACGGTAACTCTCTGTCGCACCGCGCTCCTGGTTCCATTGGTCAGAACCAGTCTCCCGGTCGTGTTTTCAAGGGCAAGAAGATGGCCGGACATATGGGTGCTGAGCGGGTAACCGTGCAGAATCTCGAAGTTGTGCGGGTCGATGCCGAACGCAACCTTCTGTTGATCAAGGGCGCCGTGCCCGGGGCCCCGGGCGGTGATGTGATAGTCAGCCCGGCAGTCAAGGCTTAAGGGGATCACCTATGGAGCTTACTATTTCCAATGGTCAAGGCGCGGCGGGAACGATCAGCGTTTCCGACGAGGCTTTTGGCAAAGATTTTAATCAGGATCTGGTTCATCAGGCGGTAGTGGCCTATATGGCCGCTGGTCGTCAGGGCAGTCGCGCCCAGAAAGATCGGTCCGAAGTGTCTGGTGGTGGCAAGAAGCCCTGGCGCCAAAAGGGTAGCGGTCGCGCACGTGCCGGTAGTATCCGCAGTCCACTGTGGCGGACCGGTGGTGTGACCTTTGCTGCCCGTCCCCAGGATCACTCTCAGAAGATCAACAAAAAGATGTATCGCGCTGCAATGCGCTCCATCTTTTCCGAGCTGGCTCGTCAGGAGCGTCTGGTAGTGGTTGAGGACTTTGCCCTGGAAGAGCCCAAAACCAAGGCGCTGGTAGCCAAGCTGGACCAGTACGGTTTGGACAATGTCCTGATTGTCACCGAGGAAGTAGATCGCAACCTCTACCTTTCCTCCCGCAATCTCCACAAAGTGGATGTGCGCGACGTGCTGGGCGTCGACCCGGTCAGCCTCATCGGTTTTGAAAAGGTGCTGGTGACCGTTCCCGCCCTCAAGAAAGTAGAGGAAATGCTGGCATGAACAAAGAACGCATCTTCAAAGTGCTGATGGCGCCTGTTGTGTCCGAGAAGGCGAGTATCGTTGCCGATCAAAGCAACCAGGTCGTGTTCAAGGTTGCCCGTGACGCCAACAAGCGCGAAGTAAAGGCAGCCGTTCAGCAGCTGTTTGGAGTCCAGGTCGAAGACGTTCGTGTGGTCAATGTCAAGGGTAAGGTCAAGCGTACCCGCTATGGCATCGGTCGCCAGTCCGACTGGAAAAAAGCTTATGTACGCCTGGCGCAGGGTCAAGAAATTGACTTTGCCTCAGCTGAATAAGGGGTTGGTGACATGTCCGTAGTCAAGAGAAAGCCAACATCACCGGGACGTCGCTTTGTTGTCAGCGTTGTCACCCCGGATCTTCACAAGGGTGCGCCCTATGCGCCGCTGCTTGAGAAGAAGAGCAGGTCTGGTGGCCGCAACAATGCCGGTCGTATCACTACCCGTCATGTGGGTGGTGGGCACAAGCAGCATTATCGGATCATCGACTTTAAGCGTAACAAAGACGGCGTTGTCGGCCAGGTTGAGCGCATCGAGTACGATCCCAACCGCTCTGCCAATATCGCTCTGGTGTGCTACAGAGATGGTGAGCGTCGCTACATCATTGCGCCCAAGGGGCTCAAGGCTGGCGATCAAGTGCAGTCAGGTCAGGCCGCACCTATCAAGGTTGGCAACACTCTGCCGATCCGCAATATCCCGGTGGGTAGTGTGATCCACTGTGTTGAAATGAAGCCTGGCAAAGGTGCACAACTTGCTCGTAGCGCCGGAACTTCTGTACAGCTGGTGGCCCGCGAAGGTCAATATGCAACTTTGCGTCTGCGCTCCGGCGAGATGCGCAAAGTGCCTACGGATTGCCGCGCCACAATCGGCGAGGTGTCCAACAGTGAACACAGCCTGCGCTCGCTGGGTAAAGCCGGTGCCAGCCGCTGGCGCGGTGTGCGCCCCACCGTTCGCGGTGTTGCTATGAACCCGGTCGATCACCCCCACGGTGGTGGTGAGGGCAGAACATCCGGTGGTCGTCACCCAGTGACGCCTTGGGGTGTGCCCACCAAGGGTTACAAGACGCGCAAGAACAAGCGCACCAGTAACATGATCGTTCGTCACCGCAACAAGTGATGACCGGCGGCAACGAATAGCCAGGAAGAGGAAACCAAAGTGCCACGCTCCCTGAAAAAAGGTCCATTTATCGATCTGCACCTCCTCAAGAAAGTTGAGACGGCGGCAGAGCAAGGCGACAAGAGGCCGATCAAAACTTGGTCTCGCCGTTCGATGATCTTGCCGGAAATGGTGGGTCTGACGATTGCTGTCCACAACGGTCGCCAACACGTCCCCGTCCATGTCAACGAAGAGATGGTCGGTCACAAACTGGGCGAATTCGCCGCCACCCGCACCTATCGCGGGCACGTGGCGGACAAGAAGGCCAAGCGCTAGTCGCGGGTTTGAGTAGAGGAATATACGGTGGAAGTAGCAGCTAAATTACGCGGAGCGCGGATTTCAGCACAGAAAGCCCGCCTGGTCGCTGATCAGGTACGTGGCAAGGGTGTTGAAGAGGCCCTGGATATCCTGGCCTTCAGTCCCAAAAAAGCCGCCACGCTGGTAAAGAAAGTACTGGAGTCTGCCATCGCCAACGCCGAGCACAACGAAGGCGCTGACGTTGACGAGCTCAAGGTATCAAGCATTTTTGTTGACGAGGGCATGACGCTGAAACGCATCAAGCCCCGTGCCAAGGGCAGGGCGGATCGCATCTTCAAGCGCACCTGTCACATAACTGTGAAAGTTGCCGACTAGGTACTAGGCATTTAGGAGACCATTGCATGGGTCAGAAAGTAAACCCGACCGGGATTCGCCTCGGAATCGTTAAGAAGCACCGCTCTGTCTGGTATGCCAGTCCGGGCGACTATGCGGACAAGCTCAATGCCGATCTGAAGGTGCGCGACTTCATTCAGAAGCAGCTCGCCCACGCCTCGGTGAGCAAAATCGAGATCGAGCGTCCGGCGGAGTCTGCGCGCATCACCATTCACACTGCCCGTCCCGGGGTGGTGATTGGCAAGAAAGGTGAGGATGTTGACAAGCTGCGTCTCGCAGTCAGTGCTGAAATGGGTGTGCCCGTTCACATCAATATCGAGGAGGTGCGCAAGCCCGATCTCGATGCAGTACTGGTCGCGCAGAATATCGCCCAGCAACTGGAGCGTCGCGTGATGTTCCGTCGTGCCATGAAGCGCGCGGTACAGAATACGATGCGCCAGGGCGCGGAAGGTATCAAGATCCAGGTAAGTGGTCGTCTCGGCGGTGCCGAGATTGCGCGCACCGAGTGGTACCGCGAAGGCCGTGTGCCGTTGCATACCCTGCGTGCTGACATTGATTACGCTACTGCTGAAGCCGCAACGACTTACGGCATCATTGGCGTAAAAGTTTGGATTTTCAAGGGTGAAGTTCTGGGCGGTCAGGAAGCCGATCAGACCAAAGCCAAGAAATGATTTTGGAATAAGGGTCGATCGAGATGCTGCAACCAAAACGTACGAAATTCCGCAAGCAAATGAAAGGCCGCAACCGCGGTCTGGCTCAGCGCGGCAGCAAAGTGAGCTTCGGCGAGTTTGGCCTGAAGGCCACTGATCGCGGCCGTCTCACTGCCCGTCAAATCGAAGCTGCTCGCCGTGCTATGACCCGCCATATCAAGCGGGGCGGAAAAATTTGGATTCGGGTATTCCCCGACAAGCCCATTACTGAGAAGCCTCTCGAAGTGCGTCAAGGTAAGGGTAAAGGTAACGTGTCCTACTGGGTGGCTCAGATCCAGCCCGGCAAGGTCCTGTATGAAATGGAAGGTGTTTCCGAAGAGATTGCGCGCGAGGCTTTTGCCCTTGCGGCCGCTAAGCTGCCCTTCGCTACCACTTTCGTCAGACGTTCGGTGATGTAATGAAAGCTTCAGAACTTCGCGAAAAAACCGTGGACGAGCTCAAGTCAGCCCTCGCGTCGGAACTGGAATCGCAGTTCAAACTGCGCATGCAGCATGCCACTGGCCAGCTCGGTCAGTCGCACCGGCTCGGCGCGACGCGTGCAAATATTGCACGACTGAAAACCGTGTTGAACGAAAAAGCAGGTGGTTGAAATGGGTGAAAAAACAGCTCGTACTCTGTCAGGCAGAGTCGTCAGTGACAAAATGGACAAGACAGTCACGGTGCTGATTGAGCGCCGCGTCAAGCACCCGGTTTACGGCAAGATCATCAGCCGCTCCAGCAAGATCAAGGCCCACGATGAAACGAATCAGTGTGGCATCGGCGACCTGGTTTCTATCCAGGAGAGCCGTCCTTTGTCCAAGACCAAAGCTTGGACCCTTGTTGAAGTGATTGAAAAGGCGGCGTCGGTTTAAACACGCCACGCATAACGGTTTCGGAGCGGAACAATGATTCAAACGCAAAGCTATTTAGACGTGGCGGACAACAGTGGCGCTCGCCGTGTCATGTGCATCAAGGTGCTGGGTGGCTCGCACCGCCGCTATGCGGCTGTCGGCGACATCATCAAGGTGTCCGTGAAGGAAGCGATTCCCCGCGGCAAGGTCAAGAAAGGCCAGGTGATGAACGCGGTTGTGGTGCGCACCAAGAAGGGCGTTCGTCGCCAGGACGGCAGTCTCATCAAGTTTGATGACAATGCTGCGGTGCTGCTCAACAACAACCTGGCGCCCATCGGTACGCGCATTTTCGGGCCCGTGACCCGCGAGCTGCGTGGCGAAAAATTCATGAAGATTATTTCTCTGGCTCCAGAAGTACTGTAAGCCCGGAGGAGGTAGGTAGAAGATGGGTATGAAGAAAATCAAGCGCAACGACGAAGTGATCGTCATTGCGGGTAAGGACAAGGGCAAGCGCGGCAAGGTTCTGCGGGTTCTCGATGATGGCCGCTTGTTGGTTTCCGGCGTACAGATCATGAAGAAGCACCAGAAGCCCAATCCGCAGCTCGGTGTTCCCGGTGGGATCATTGAAAAAGAAGCCCCGATCGCCTACTCCAACGTGGCTCTCTACAATCCGGAGACCAAGAAGGCTGACCGCGCCGGGTTCAAGGTTCTTGACGATGGCACCAAGGTCAGGGTTTTCAAGTCCAACGGCGCTGTCGTTGGCGGCTGATTGACAGGTATAGAGAAATGGCCAAGCTTAAGCAGGTTTACAAAAACGAGATCGCCGCAAAACTGCAGGCTGAACTCGATCTGAAGAATCCTATGGAGGTGCCGCGCATCACCAAGATCACCCTTAATATGGGTGTCGGTGAAGCGATCGCTGACAAGAAGATTCTCGAAAATGCCGTCAACGATTTGACGCTGATCTCTGGCCAAAAGCCGGTTATCACCAAGGCGCGCAAGTCTGTTGCCGGGTTCAAGATTCGCGACGGCTGGCCGATCGGCTGCAAGGTAACCCTGCGCAGCGACCGTATGTACGAATTTTTGGAGCGGCTGATCGATATCGCCATTCCGCGTATTCGCGACTTTCGTGGTATCAGCCCCAAATCTTTTGATGGCCGCGGTAATTTTTCCATGGGCGTCAGTGAGCAGATCATCTTCCCCGAAATCGACTACGACAAGGTGGATAAGCTGCGTGGGTTGGATATCACCATCACCACCACTGCCCGGAACGATGATGAAGGCCGCGCCTTGTTGAGGGCGTTCAACTTTCCTCTGAGAGGTTAAGGTACTAGTTATGGCAAAGACATCTATGATCGAGCGCGAGAACAAGCGCGCCAAGTTGGTCGCCAAGTACGCCGCCAAGCGCGCCGAACTGAAGGCCATCATCAGCAGCCCAAACTCCAGCGATGAAGAGCGTTGGGAGGCCACCATGAAGCTGCAGCAACTGCCGCGTGACGCCAGTCCGTCTCGCCAGCAGCGCCGCTGCCGTATTACCGGCCGCCCGCACGCGGTTTATCGCAAGTTCGGTCTTTGCCGTAACAAGCTGCGTGAAGCGGCAATGCGCGGGGATGTCCCCGGTCTCGTCAAAGCCAGCTGGTAAGTGAAGAGGATTTATTCAAGATGAGTATGCAAGATTCGCTGGCTGATATGCTGACCCGCATCCGCAATGCCCACGCGCGCAATCGCCCGACAGTGGCTATGCCGTCGTCGCGCCTGAAAGTTTCTGTAGCCGAAGTTCTCAAGTCGGAAGGTTACATCGACGACTTTGCTGTTTCCGATGATATCAAGAGCCAGCTGACTATCACTCTGAAGTATTTCGAGGGTAAGCCGGTTATCGAGGAAATTCACCGTGCCAGCCGTCCTGGCCTGCGTTATTACGCTGGCTCCAAGGAGCTGCCAAAGGTGCGTGACGGTCTCGGTGTCGCCATCGTATCGACCAGTCAAGGTGTCATGTCTGACCGCGCAGCACGGGCCGCCGGTATCGGTGGCGAAGTACTCTGTACAGTTTTCTAACTAGTACATTCTAAAGAGATTGCGAGATGTCTAGAATTGCAAAGAATCCTGTCACGCTCCCGGCCGGAGTGGAGCTGAAACAGGATGGTAATGAAATTAGCGTCAAGGGGGCCAAGAGCACCCTGACGATCCAGGCCAATCCCCGAGTGGTGATAAGCCAGGAAGGTAATGTCCTGACTTTTGCACCGGCGGCTGATGACCTGGAATCCAATGCGCAGGCCGGCACTTTGCGTACTATCGTCAACAATATGGTGGTAGGTGTCAGCGAAGGCTTTGAAAGGCGTCTGCAGCTCGTCGGCGTCGGCTATCGTGCCCAGGCCCAGGGCAACAAGCTCAATCTCAACCTCGGCTTCTCGCATCCAGTGGAGTATCAGTTGCCAGCAGGCATCAGCGGCGAAACGCCGAGCCAGACGGAGATTGTTCTCAAAGGTGCCGATAAGCAGGTTCTCGGTCAGGTAGCCGCTGAGATTCGCGCCTTCCGTCCGCCGGAGCCGTACAAGGGCAAGGGTATCCGCTATGCGGATGAACAGGTTCGCCGTAAAGAAGCGAAGAAGAAGTAAGGGGCTGGATGATGAAAGACAAAAAGCAAGCACGTCTGCGTCGCGCCCGTCGCACGCGAATCCAACAGCGCGATCTCGGTGCCGTAAGGCTTTCCGTGCATCGTACGCCGCGCCATATCTATGCACAGGTGATCTCTGCGGAAGGCGACAAGGTGTTGGCTTGCGCCTCCACTTTGGACAAGACACTTCGCGAGGGCAAGACCGGCAATATTGACGCTGCCCGTGCGGTAGGTCAGCTGGTTGCCGAGCGCGCTCGCGCCGCTGGTGTGGAAAAGGTTTCCTTTGACCGCAGTGGCTTTAAGTATCACGGTCGTGTCAAGGCACTTGCCGACGCCGCTCGCGAAGGCGGACTGGAATTCTAAAGGTTGAATCATGGCTAACAATCCAAGAGAAGTAGATCCAAACGAAGGGCTGCAGGAAAAGCTCGTCCAGGTGAACCGCGTCGCCAAGACGGTAAAAGGTGGCCGCATCTTTGCTTTCACTGCACTTACCGTTGTGGGTGATGGCAAGGGCCGCGTCGGTTTCGGTCGTGGCAAGGCTCGTGAAGTGCCCCAGGCCATCCAGAAAGCGATGGAAGCCGCGCGTCGCAACATGATCGATGTCGATCTCAATGGCACCACTATTCAGTATCCGGTCAAGGCCAACCATGGCGCCTCCAAGGTGTTCATGCAGCCGGCTTCCGAGGGTACGGGTGTTATCGCCGGTGGTGCCATGCGCTCTGTGCTGGAGCTGGCGGGTGTCCAGAACGTACTGGCCAAGTGCTACGGCTCCACCAATCCGGTGAACGTGGTCCGCGCTACCTTCAATGCCCTCAAGGGCATCCAGTCTCCCGAGGCCGTTGCAGCCAAGCGTGGCAAGTCGGTTGAAGAGATTCTGGGTTGAAGTCCGGCCCAAGCGACAGGAATCAGGCAATGACGAACGCAAAGAAAATTAAGGTTACCCAGACGCGCAGTGTCAATGGTCGTCTGGCAGCACATAAGGCTTGTGTGGCAGGCCTCGGCTTGCGCCGTATCGGTCACACTGTAGAGGTTGAGGATACCGCGTCCGTGCGCGGCATGATCAATCGCGTCAATTACATGGTTAAGGTAGAGGGAGAGTGATCATGCGTCTCAACACACTGAGTCCCGCCCCTGGCCGGATCAAAGAAGGCAAGCGCCTTGGACGCGGTGTCGGCAGCGGTCTTGGCAAGACTGGCGGACATGGCCACAAGGGTCAGAAGTCCCGCTCCGGGGGCCGTGTACGTCCAGGCTTCGAGGGTGGTCAGATGCCCTTGCAGAAGCGCCTGCCCAAGTTTGGCTTTACCTCGCGTATTGCATTGGTCAGTGCCGAGATCCGTCTCGGTGAACTGAATGCGATCGAAGGTGACGTAGCCGATCTGGCGGCGCTCCGTGCTGCCGGTTTGATTACCACTAATATCCAGCGCGCCAAAGTGTTTCTCTCTGGTGAGCTGACCCGCGCCGTGACCGTTAAGGGTCTGGCAGTGACCAAAGGTGCCAGAGCTGCAATCGAAGCTGCTGGCGGCAAGGTCGAGGAATAACGGATACAGCGAATGGCCAAGACAGGTACTCTGCCAACGGGCGCTGGAAAGGGTTTGGGCGAGCTTTGGGCTCGCCTTCGCTTTTTGCTGCTCGCGATCATTATCTACCGTATTGGTACCCATATCCCGGTACCAGGTATCGATCCTGATCGCCTGGCGCATCTGTTCAACCAGAACCAGGGCACTATCCTTGGCTTGTTCAACATGTTTTCCGGTGGTGCCCTGGAGCGGATGAGTATCCTCGCCCTGGGCATCATGCCGTATATCTCTGCCTCTATTATTATGCAGATGTTGACGGCGGTGACGCCTTCTCTGGAACAGCTGAAAAAAGAGGGTGAAGCGGGGCGACGTAAAATCACTCAATACACTCGCTACGGCACTTTAGTATTGGCACTGGTGCAAGGTGTCGGTATGTCCGTGGGGTTGGCAGGTCAAGGCCTGGCCTATCTGACTGACTTTTCTTTTTATCTGATTTCTGTTGTCTCTCTTGTGACCGGCGCCATGTTCATGATGTGGCTGGGTGAGCAGATCACCGAGAGGGGAATTGGCAACGGGATTTCCATGCTGATTTTCGCCGGTATTGTGGCGGGTCTTCCCAGCGCCGTCGGTCAGGCCTTTGAGTCGGCTCGCCAAGGTGACCTGCACATTCTCGCGGTACTGGTAATTGCTGTTCTGGCGATCGCGATTGTCTATTTTGTAGTCTTTGTCGAGCGTGGCCAGCGTCGCATTACAGTGAATTATGCACAGCGCCAGCAAGGTCGCCGTGCCTATGGTGGCGCCCAGCAGAGCCACTTGCCCCTCAAGGTCAATATGGCGGGCGTCATCCCGGCCATTTTTGCCAGCAGCCTGTTGCTGTTCCCTTCGACTATTGCCACCTGGTTTGGTCAGGGCAGTGATGCGCCGGACTTCCTGCAGGATATTGCCCTGCTATTAGGGCCAGGCCAGCCGCTTCATGTGCTGCTGTTTGCGGTAATGATTATTTTCTTCTGTTTCTTCTATACAGCGCTGATGTTTAACCCGCGGGAGATCGCCGACAACCTTAAAAAGGGTGGTGCTTATCTTCCGGGCATCCGCCCTGGAGAGCAGACTTCCAAGTACATTGACAGCGTGGTCACCAAACTCACTGTAGTGGGCTCCCTGTACATGACCGCCGTCTGCTTGATGCCGCAGTTTCTCAATGTGTACTTCAATGTCCCGTTTTACCTTGGTGGTACATCGTTGTTGATTGCCGTGGTCGTGACCATGGACTTTATGGCGCAGGTGCAATCGCATCTGATGTCTCAGCAGTATGACTCGCTGATGAAGAAGGCGAATCTGAAAGGTTATGGCGGTGGACTCCGCTAGTTCTCGAGGTGATATTCAATGAAAGTTCGTGCATCTGTAAAGAAAATTTGCCGCAACTGCAAGATCATCAAGCGCAAGGGCGCCCTGCGAGTGATCTGCAAAGTTGAGCCCCGCCACAAGCAGCGGCAGGGATAATCGCTTTTGGCGATTGATTTGTGGTGCTTTTAAGGCTATCATCGTCCGCCTTTTTTCACCCCTTGGTGAACCTGCGGCGGCCTGCTAGCCAAGCATGCCAAGAAAGCAGAAACAGTAAACAATTGAGGTAAAACGAATGGCCCGTATTTCCGGCGTCAATATCCCTGATAACAAACATGCGGTGATTTCCCTCACCTATGTTTACGGAATCGGTCGCACCACGGCCAAGCAGATTTGTGCCGCTGCCGGCATTGCCGAAGACACCAAGATTTCTGCCCTCACTGAAGAGCAGCTGGATACCGTCCGTAACGAGGTCGGCAAGCGTCTGGTGGAAGGCGACCTGCGCCGGGAAGTGAACATGAGCGTCAAGCGTCTGATGGACCTGGGTTGCTATCGCGGCCTGCGTCACCGCAGGGGCCTGCCTCTTCGCGGTCAGCGCACCAAGACCAATGCCCGGACCCGCAAGGGCCCCCGCAAGCCTATCAAGCGTTAATCTGATGCCAGCGTGCTGGCAAGTTGAGTGAACCAGGTAATCATATGGCCAAGACCCCCGCAAAAACGGCTCGCAAAAAAGCGAAACGTACTGTTGTTGACGGCATCGCGCATGTCCATGCCTCCTTCAACAACACCATCATCACCATTACAGACCGGCAGGGCAATGCTCTGAGTTGGGCGACTTCTGGTGGCTCCGGTTTCCGTGGCTCGCGCAAGAGCACGCCTTTTGCTGCTCAGGTAGCGGCGGAGAAAGCCGGTGTTGCCGCGCAAGAGTATGGTCTGAAAAACTTGGACGTCCAGGTGAAAGGTCCTGGCCCCGGTCGTGAGTCTGCAGTGCGGGCCCTGAACAACGCCGGCTTCAAGATTACCAATATCACCGACGTGACGCCGATCCCGCACAATGGCTGCCGCCCGTCCAAGAAACGCCGCGTATAACGAGGAACAGAATTCATGGCCAGATATTTAGGTCCTACTTGCAAGCTGTCGCGTCGTGAAGGAACTGACTTGTTCCTCAAGAGCGGCATCCGTCCGCTGGAGTCCAAGTGCCGCGCCGAGAGCGCGCCGGGGCAGCACGGCCAGCGTCGCGGTCGTCTTTCCGACTATGGTGTACAGCTGCGCGAGAAGCAGAAAGTACGGCGCCTTTACGGCGTTCTCGAAAAGCAGTTTCGCAACTACTACAAGAAAGCAGCTCGCAGCAAGGGTGCTACAGGTGAGAACCTGCTCTCTCTGCTGGAGTGCCGCCTGGACAATGTGGTTTACCGCATGGGTTACGGTTCTACCCGCGCTGAAGCGCGTCAGCTGGTGGCGCATGGCTCCATCCAGGTGAATGGGCAGAAAGTAACTATCCCCTCCTACCAGCTGCAAGCGGGTGACGAGGTGAATGTACGGGATAAGGCCAAGAAGCAGCTGCGTATTCAGTCCGCCGTTCAGCTGGCTACTCAGCGCGGCTCCGTCGATTGGGTTGAAGTGGATGCTGGCAAGCTGACAGGCGTCTTCAAGCGCGCTCCAGACAGAAGCGAACTGTCCAGCGACATCAACGAGAACCTTATCGTAGAGCTTTACTCGAAGTAAGTTTGAGTTGAGTACGAGCAACCGGCATTTGTCAGGCTTACCACAGGTATCCGTATGCAGACTTTAGCGACAGAACTTCTTACACCCCGTACCATCGATGTGACCCAGCTGGGCAACAACCGGGCAAAAGTGGTTCTTGAACCTTTGGAAAGGGGTTTCGGCCATACGCTCGGCAATGCGCTGCGCCGTATCCTGCTCTCCTCCATGCCCGGCTACTCCATCGTGGAGGCCGAGATCGAGGGTGTCGAGCATGAGTACAGCACCATTGAAGGCGTGCAGGAAGATGTTATCGACCTGCTGCTGAACCTCAAGGGCGTCGCCATCGTGATGCACGGCAAGGAAGAGACCGAGGTGACCCTGAGTGTCAAAGGTCCGGCTGTTGTTACTGCTGGTGATATTCAGCACGATAGCAGCATCGAGATCCGCAATCCTGAGCACGTCATTGCCACCATTACTGGCAATACCCAGCTCGAGATGCGACTCAAGGTACAGCGTGGTCGCGGCTATCAGCCTGCCGACAGCCGTTTCAGCGACGATGATGAAACTCGCTCCATCGGTCGCCTGCACCTCGACGCCAGCTTCAGCCCGGTGATGCGTGTAGCCTATGTGGTCGACAGTGCCCGGGTAGAGCAGCGTACTGACCTGGACAAGCTGATCCTCGACATCGAGACCAATGGCACCATTGATCCCGAAGAGGCCATTCGTCGTGCTGCTACCATCCTGCAGCAGCAGTTGGCGGTTTTTGTTGATCTGGAAAGCGAACAGCGCAGTGAGCCCGAGAAGAAGGACGATGAAGTCGATCCGATTCTGCTGCGCCCTGTCGATGATCTGGAACTTACCGTGCGCTCTGCCAACTGCCTCAAGGCAGAGAGCATTTACTATATTGGCGACCTGATCCAGCGCACCGAGGTGGAACTGCTCAAGACGCCAAACCTCGGCAAAAAATCCCTTACCGAGATCAAGGACGTGCTTGCTTCCCGCGGCCTGTCCCTCGGTATGCGGCTTGAGAACTGGCCCCCAGCCAGCCTCCGCAAGGATACGGAAAACGCTTGATGGTCGCCGGTTGGCGGCTGATTAGAAACATTGCTGTGACAGCAACCGTTTAAGGAATTATAGCTATGCGTCATCGATACAGTGGTCGCAAACTGAACAAAACCAGTGCACACCGCCGCGCCATGTTCCGTAACATGACCGCTTCTTTGGTGGAGCACGAAGTTATCAAGACAACCCTGCCTAAGGCTAAGGAGCTGCGCACTTTTGCTGAGCCCCTGATTACCCTGGCCAAGGCAGATAGCGTGGCCAATCGCCGTTTGGCGTTTGACCGCCTGCGCAGCAAGCAAGCCGTGGGCAAGCTGTTTACTGAGTTGGGGCCGCGTTATGACCAGCGTCCCGGCGGTTACATCCGCATTCTCAAGTGCGGTTACCGCGCTGGTGATAATGCACCGATGGCTTATGTTGAGCTGGTGGATCGTCCAGCCGCTGGTGACGAGGCCGTTGTTGAGGCTGAGTGATCACCGGTAGCGGAAGCTGCTAGAGAAAAGCCAGGGTTCGCCCTGGCTTTTTTGTTACTCGGGAACTGTCCCGCAGTGCACATGATGAAAGCGAGCGTCGTCGAGACGCATCAGCCGGAGCCTGCCGCCCCACACACAACCAGTATCGAGGGGAAACAGGTGGGGCTGGCGCAGCTGACCATTGAGAGCCGCCCAGTGGCCAAAAATAATATTGTCTGTAGCGGTCTTGCGATGGGTGTGGCTGAACCAGGGAGCGAACCCCTTGGGCGCATTGCTGGGGCCTGCTTTACTCTGAAGTTCGAGTCGTCCATTGCCATCACAAAAGCGCATGCGTGTTAAATAATTCGTAATGATGCGCCACCGTGCAGGGCCTTCCAGTGACCCGTCCCAACGCTCTGGTTGATTGCCGTACATGGTGCCCAGCAACTTCCCGGGCTGTTCGCTGTGCAGAATAGCTTCCACTTCCGCAGCTTTTTTAAGGGCTTTGCGGATAGACCATTGGGGTGGAATACCTGCGTGTACGACGGTGAAACCATGGTCACTGAAGGCCAGAGGCTGATGGCGGAGCCATTCCAGCAGGCTGTCGCGATCTGGGGCGTTGAGAATGTCTGCCAGAGTATCCTTGTGCGAGGGCGAGCGGTGTCCTCTGGCCACCGCCAGCAGGTGCAGGTCGTGATTGCCTAGCACGGTGCGGAAGTTGTCTCCCAGCGATTTACAGAAGCGCAATGTCTCAAGAGACTGCGGGCCGCGATTGACCAGGTCGCCGACCGCCCACAACTGATCGCGTCCGGCTTGAAAGCCACAGCTGTCCAACAACCGCTCCAGGCAGGACAGGCAGCCCTGGATGTCGCCCACGACATAGACAGTCATCAGTTGATGCTACCGGGCACGGCGAGCAAAAAGGGCGGGATGGCGGCGTTAAAAGCTGTACCGTCCAGAGTCACCATACCGTAGGAGCCTTCCATGGTGCCCACCGGGGTTTTTAGCGTGGCGCCGCTGCTGTAATCAAAGCTCTCACCGGGAGCCAAAGTGGGTTGCTGGCCTACCACCCCCTCGCCTTGTACCTCCTGGCGTTTGCCATCGCTGTCCGTAATGATCCAGTGGCGTGTGAGCAGTGTCACTGTCTCCTTGCCCTGATTGTGAATAGTGATGTGGTAGGCAAAGGCGTAGAGGGGTTGTGCAGGGTGAGACTGTTCCTTCAGATAACGGGTCTGCACAGAGATAGAAATAGCAGAGTCAGGCATGTTGGGCATTCAGTTGGTTGCTCAAGTCGACAAACTCGTCCACGGATAGCGTTTCAGGGCGGCGACCGAGGTCAATGTTCAGGTTGTCCAGGGTATAACGGCTGGCGAAGGGCTTGAGATTGTTGCGCAGGGTCTTGCGGCGCTGCTGGAAAGACATGGCCACCAGCTGTTCGAATAGCTTGGGGTTGGCCGCGCTCACAGAGCGGCTGTTTCTGGGGGTAAGGCGGACAATAGCCGACTCCACCTTGGGGGCTGGCGCAAATGACTCGGGTGGCACTAGGAACAGTAAATCGACTCGGCACAGATACTGCACCATGATGCTGAGTCTGCCATAGGTCTTGCTACCCGGAGTTGCGGCCATACGCTCGACCACCTCGCGCTGCAGCATGAAGTGCATATCGTGTATGACCGTCTGGTAATCCAGCAGGTGAAAAATAAGCGGTGTAGAAATATTGTAGGGCAGGTTGCCTACTACCCTGAGAGGGCCAGGGCCGGCAAGCTCGCTGAAGTCGACTTTAAGGGCATCGCTCTCAATGAGCTTGAAGCCCGGCTCGTGAGCGTAGTGGGCGGCGAGCAATTGCACCAAGTCGCGGTCCAGCTCGATCGCGACAAGCGACGGGTTTGCCGCCAGCAACCGACCGGTCAGAGCGCCCTGACCGGGGCCAATTTCTACCAGGTTATCGCCAGGCTTGGGGTTCACTGCAGCGATGATGCGATCGATGATCCCCTCGTCGACCAAGAAATTTTGGCCGAAACGCTTGCGGGCGCGATGGTTGCCCAGCTCGCTCATGGCAGCCCCCTCAGCGTGGTGTGGCGCACTGCGCCATGTGTAAGGCCTGCTCAATGGCGGTGGCCAGGCTGCCAGCATCGCCGCGACCGCTGCCCGCCAGATCGAAGGCAGTGCCGTGATCCACCGAAGTGCGGATAATCGGCAGGCCGAGGGTGATATTGACGGCCGAGCCAAAGCCCTTGTATTTAAGTACCGGCAAGCCCTGGTCGTGATACATGGCCAAGACAGCATCGCAGTGAGCCAGGTGGCGGGGCGTGAACAGGGTGTCGGCAGGCAGGGGGCCGATGGCGTCAATACCCTGCTGGCGACAGGCTTCGAGCGCGGGAATGATGGTGTCTATTTCCTCATGGCCAAGGTGGCCGCCCTCACCTGCGTGGGGATTGAGGCCACAAACCAGCAATCGTGGTGCGTCAATGGCAAAGCGTTGGCGCAGCTCTCGGTGCAGAATCTGCAGAGTCTCTTCCAGTCCGCTGCGGGTAATGGCTGCGGGTACTTGTGACAAAGGCAGGTGGGTAGTGGCGAGGGCGACCCGCAGTCCCTCGGTGGCGAGCATCATCACTACCCGTGGTGTGCCTGTCTGTTCAGCGAGAAACTCAGTGTGCCCGGTGAAGGGAATCCCCGCATCGTTGATGATCCCCTTGTGGACCGGGCCGGTCACCAGAGCCTGGCAGACACCGTCGCGGGTATCCTGCAGCGCCTGGCGCAGGGTGTTCAGCACATAGTTGGCATTGGCCGTGTCGGGGGTACCGGGACGTACCTCGCGACTGGCGTCGATCGCTTTTATCGCGAGATCACCGCTACCGCCGAGGGGACGATTTTGGGCCGGGCGCAGAGACAAAGGCAGGCCGAGCAGCCGCGCCCTGCCTAGTAACAGCGCGGGATCGGCATAGGCCACCAGCTCACAGGTCTGAGGCTGCTGAGCGAGTTGGATCAGCAGATCGGGACCGATTCCGGCGGGCTCACCCGGTGTTACCGCAAGCGACATCGAGTTCATGTCAGATTTTGATATCGACAAAGGCTTCGTCGCGGATTTCCTGCAGCCAAATTTGCTGCTCGGATTCGAACTTGCGCTGGCGGAGAATGTTCTCGGCCTGGTGGCGCATGATGTCCTCGCTGAAATCCTGGTCGCGGCGCTCGGTCACCTGCAGGATATGCCAGCCAAACTGGCTGCGGAACGGTTCCGATACCTCGTTGAGAGGAATGGTTTCCATGACCTGTTCAAACTCGGGAACAAACTTGCCGGGCAGGGACCAGCCCAGGTCGCCACCGCTGAGAGCCGAACCGAGGTCTTCTGAGTGCTGGCGGGCCATTTCAGCGAAGGGTTCACCGGCGCGGATACTGTTGGCGATTTCCACCAGTTTGGCATAGGTCGCCTCGTCATCACGGATTTCGTTGGGCTTGAGAAGAATGTGACGGGCCTTGCTCTGCTGTATGAGCTGTTGCTCGCCACCGCGCTTGTCATAGAGCTTAAGGATATGCAGGCCCGCATTGCTGCGAATGGCATTGGTCACCTGGCCGGGTTGCAGATCGGTGAGAGGAGCGATAAACACATCTGGCAGTTCGGCCATTTTGCGCCAGCCGAGATCGCCGCCCTGCAAGGCACTCTGGTCGGCGGAGTGGGTGATGGCAAGGTTGCGGAAGTCGTCACCGGCAGCGATGCGCTCGAGAATCATATTGGCTTTGTCAGATGTGGCCTGTACCTCGTCAAGGCTGGCCGCAGAAGACAGTGGCAGCAAGATATGGCCCAAGTTGACATCGGGGGAAACGAAGTTGCGTCCTTCGTCGGAAGCCAGAAAGTTGTTGACCTCCTGCTCTGATATATAAATGCGGCGGTTGACTTGCGACTGCTGAACCCGAGCCAGAAGCATTTCGGTCTCCAGCTGCTCTCGCAGCGCGGCAATGGACAGCCCCTGACTGGTAATCGTCTGTAGAAACTGCTCCGGGGTCAGTCCCTCACTCTGGGCGATGCTGACGAGGGTGCCGTTGATTTCTTCATCGGACACATGCACCCCGGCACGCCGGGCTATGTCCAGCTGAATACGCTCCAGAATCAGGCGGTCCAGCACCTGGGGTATCAGTGCTTCGCGGGGTGGGGCTTCGGTACCAGATTCCTGAATCCGTTGATAGATGGCGTCTACCCGCTCCTCCAGCTCGCTGGCCATGACAACATCGTTGTCCACGATAGCCACAATGCTGTCCAGCAGGCGCAGTTGAGAGAGCGCAGGAGAGGCGAGCAAAATCAGGGGCAGGGCGATCAGAAGCTTGTGTGTATGCAGCTTGATAGTGTTCAGCATGAATCAAAATTCCGGAGGTTGATAGCCGTAGATACCTTCGCTGAGGATGTTGGTGACACGTGTACCGGTGCCAGCGAGGCCTCTGAACTGGATTTGGAAAAACAGGCCGGTGCGGTGATCGAGCTTTTCCCTGTCAAAAATAAAGGTGTCGTCCCTGTCGACCCAGCGCCTCGCCACCAAACTGGCCCGCCAGCAACAGCTGGAATATTCGAGCCCGGCGAAGACTTCAAGTTCCTGGTGGTTGGTCATATCGTGATTGTAGCGCGCCAGCAAGCGCCAGTTAGGGGACAGGGGCGTCGCCAGAGACAAGTCCACCTGGTCGATATCGGCGCGGATATTATCGGCAACCGGGATCTCGGGGGCAAACCGGTAAATCAGGTTGTCGCGGCGTGTGTAGCGGTATACCAGATTGAACAGGTTGCCTTCTCGGTTATTGTAGCGCAGGGCGGCACTGCCCTTGCTGATGGCGCCATCGTTCTCGTCGTAGAGCAAGTCCGCTTGCAGGCGCCAGTGGTCGAAGAGGTTGGCGGTCGCTTCAGCAGCAATGTCCGACGTGTCCTTGGTCAGCTCTTCCGCCAGCAAGGGATTGAGCGTGACTCGGCGATCTTTCAGGTAGTGCACCTGGCCAACACTGAAGCGCAGCCGCTCAATGCCGTTGTTGGCGTTGATCAGCCGGGTCGTGAGTCCAAGGGTAAACTGATCGGTGTCGCCGATACGGTCGCTGCCAGAAAAGCGATCATCGCGAAACAGCTGCTGATAACTGAAAGTGAGGTCGGAAGTGTCGAAGTTGGGGATGGCCGACTGGTCACGATAGCTGGAGCGGACATAGAACACCCGTGGCTCCAGGGTCTGGATATGGTTGGATAGCCAGCTGTCACGCTTTTCGAAATAGAGGCCGCCATCGACACTGAACACCGGCACCGTGACGCTGGGGCTATCGTCATGCTGGTTCAGCAGTGGTCGGTCGAGGTCATAGCTGGCGTGCTTCAATTTGGCCGTGGGTTTGAAAAATCCCCACAGCCACTGTTTATCCCAGCTCAACGCATAATCGGCACGCAAGCGGTTGCCGGTCACAGTGGTATTGGCGGTGTCGCGGGTGAGCAGGGTGCTGGTATTGGTCACACTTGATTCGCTGTGGTCGAATACCACCACATGCTGGCGCATCTGCAGAGAAAAGTCGCCGCCGAGCTGATAGAGACCGTTGGCATCGAAGCGCGGCATCTGTTTGTACTGCTCTCGCCCACCTTTGATAAGAGTCTCGAACTGCTGGGCCTGAAGACGAAACAGCCAGTTATCGGTGCGGTAGGCGGTCGCAAACTGCTGGTTGAGGTGGCTCTGACTATTGGCCTGCAACGTCGCAGTGCCGAGATCCCGGAAGTAATCGGGATCACTGACGTTGGTATAATCAATGCGGGTGCTCCAGCGTTTGCCAAAACCGCCGCGATGATCGATATAACTGACCCAGCGGTCTTCATCGCGATAGGGCTGGCGCAGACCGCTGCTGGTTTCCTCGCGCCCGACATCGCCCCCTTTGTCATCGTGGAGGTAGCCGCCGGACAGCGTTGTCTCGCTCCAGTGGTTCAGGTAGCGAAACTCGGCTTCCAGCATGCCCCCTCGCTCCTGGACGTAGCGAGGTGTCAGTGTGGCGTCATAGTTAGGGGCCAGGTTCAGATAGATCGGTTGAGAAAAGTCCAGACCGTTTTCGTTGCCGGCCATAATGACAGGATACAGCAAGCCGGTCGCGCGGTTGTCAGTGATGGGAAAGCGGATCCAGGGCAGGTAAAACACCGGCCAGTCGCGAACCTCCAGGCGCACGTGTTTGGCAGTCGCTGAACCGCGTGCAGTGTCGATGTTGAGATCCGATGTCTTGAGTTGCCAGGCGTTGCTGATAGGCTCGCAAGTCGTGTAAGTGGCATCATCGACGTGGATGCGGTTTTCGCTGCGCTTGCTGAGAGTGCCTGCGGTACCTCGCACAGCGCTCTCGTGGAGCAGGAATTCGGCATTATCGATATCGGCGTGACCGCTGCTCATATTGATCTTGGCGCGATCGCCCATCATCAACATGCCGGGTTCGCGGAAAATAATATTCCCTTCCAGCTCGACAGTGCGCTCCTGGCGGTCGACGACAGCGCTGTCGCTGCGCACTTGGCGATAGCCTTGGGAAATCTGCACATCGTCGGTCAATACGGCCACATTGCCTTTGGCCTCAGTACTACCGGCAGTGACCCGCAAGGGAGAGGTGTCGGGTTCCTGCTGGCCGTCAGTGTAATAGCGCTGGGGTTCGATGTAGGCGCCACAGCAGTTAGCTCCCACTCGATCCCGGTCTGCTTCGTCGAGTTCGTCCATTGGTACCCAGTCCAGATGGCGGGTTACGGTGACTCTGGAGTCGCCGTTTTCGGCGCTGGGGTCGGTTGGCTCAACCTCCCTTAACGGGGGGGCCAGGGAGGGCTGAGCAGCAGGTGCTGACCAACTGGTGTCGGGGTCAGCAGCGGACTCGGTGGCCGGCACAGCGTCGCCAGAAGGTTCGCTGACAGATTCATCGACAGAAATGGTATCGGGAGAGGCGAGTGGGACTGCAGCGGGTGAAGCTGGTGACGGCGTCGTGGTCGGTGCTTGCTGTGGTGTCGAAGGTGACCCCTGGCAGACCCAGCCACTCTCTGCAGCGCGGCAGTCCCATGGATTATCCACGGAGCTATGCGCCGGATTGTTCACCGGGTTGGCGGCAGCGTGAGCCGTAATGGCTGCGCTAGCGGTGGCGAGAATCGCACTGTATACCGCCTGACAGAGCGGCTTGCGGCCACTAAAATGATTCCAACCCATTGACAGTTCTACTCTTAGCGATTGCAGGAAGAAAGCTGACCCGCGATTTTACCGCAACTTTGACCGGCTGCGGGGGTTGTCGCCAAGATTGATCGGATTTGCGCTAGAATCGCACCTTTTGGGGGTGGCGATGAGTGGGTTGGCTGAACTGGGCGTATGGGCGCGAGAGCACCTGCCTCTTGCTATAAAAAGTCCGCCCGAAGGGGCTGTTCTCACACCTCTGACCGGTGACGCCGGCTTTCGCCACTACTTTCGCCTCGATACTTCGCCCTCCCTGATTGCCGTTATTGCTCCTCCACAGCAGGAAAACAATCCGGCCTTTGTCACTAAGGGTGCAGCACTGAGCCGTGCGGGTGTTCATGTGCCGAAGGTTCATGCCGTAGACTATGAGCGTGGTTTCATGCTGCTGGAAGATCTCGGCGATGATCTGTTTCTGCCTCTGCTCGACAGTCAATCAGTGGCTGATCTCTATACCGCCGCCGAGCAAACTTTGGCGTTGATCCAGGCGACGGCAGCCGACCCGGCAATTTTTCCGCCTTACAATGAGCAATTGCTGCTAGAGGAGATGAACCTGTTCCCAGAATGGTTTGTCGGCGGGCTGCTCGGCGTTGAGATGGATGACAAAGAGCGTCGCATGTTAGGCGAAACCTTTGCCGCGCTGGCCGCTTCTGCCCTGGCTCAGCCACAGGTAGTGGTGCACCGGGACTACCATTCCCGCAACTTGCTGCAGCTCTCCAGCGGCGATGTGGGGGTGATTGATTTTCAAGACGCGGTGGTCGGCGCTTTCAGTTATGATCTGGTGTCCTTGCTCAAGGATTGTTATATTTGCTGGCCCAGTGAGCTGGTGCGGGAGCGAGCGCTTGCCTTCCTGCGCGAGGCGTGGCACCGCCACAGTGGTGGTTCAGCGGCGGTAGAAGACCGACAGCTACTGGCCTGGTTTGATCTGATGGGCCTGCAGCGCCATATCAAGGTACTGGGCATTTTTGCCCGCTTGTGGTTGCGAGATGGCAAGCCCCGCTACCTTGACGACCTGCCCCTGGTCCTGCGTTACACCCTGGAGGTGACGCAACGCTATACGGAATTCTCCCCATTTCACCAGTGGTTCGACGAGCGGCTGATGCCAGCCATTGTCACTCAACCTTGGTACCGAGCCTGACAGACAGGCAGGAGACACCCCATGAAAGCCATGATTCTGGCTGCAGGTTTTGGCGAGCGGCTGCGGCCCTTGACCGAAACTACTCCGAAGCCTCTGCTGGAAATTGCCGGCAAGCCGATGATCCAGTATCACATCGAGCGGCTGGTTGCTGCCGGTATCCGTGAATTCGTCATCAATACGTCCTGGCTGGGAGAGAAGATCGAGGCCTTTCTCGGCGACGGCTCCCGCTTTGGTGTAAGAATCTGTTGGTCGCGGGAAAGTGAACCGCTGGAGACCGGCGGGGGTATCCGTCGCGCTCTGCCGCTGCTTGGCCCTGAGCCATTTCTGCTGGTAAACGGGGATGTGTGGACGGACTACCCTTTCGAAAACCTGGTGCAGCGGGACTGGTCGGAGTCAACCGACGCCCACCTGGTGTTAGTGCCGAATCCACCGTTCAAGACGGTGGGAGATTTCACTCTCGATGACGAGGGTTGGTTGAGTTATCCCCAAGAAGGAGACAAAGCCTGTACCTTCAGTGGCATCAGCGTAATGCGACCGGAGATCTTTGCGCTCTATCCGGCTGCCTCCGAGCGTTTTCCCTTGCGCGACGTGCTGGAAAGCAGTATTCGCGCCACCAGTGTCAGCGGTGAGCTGTTCGAGGGGCAGTGGTGGGATGTCGGCACCGTGGAGCGCTTCAATATGCTCAACGGTCTGTTGGCTGGCAAGGTGATTGAGGCCTCGGAAAAGCCCCGCATGCGCGCCGCTAGCGCCTAGAAAATTTGTGACCGCCGTCATTCGCAGTGAAGGGTATTCTTACCGGCGAGAAAAGAAGAGCGGAAACCGTGATTACCCAAGCAGAAATGAGCTAAATACCATCGTCATCTACTACAATGACGGGCCTTGTGCCGTTCACTCACCCTGTTTTGCGAGGAGCCATGTTTAATAGTCTGCAAGCCCTGCCCCCCGATCCTATTCTCGGCCTTACTGCTGCATTCAAAAAGGATGCCCGCACCACCAAGATCGATCTCGGTGTGGGGGTGTACAAGACGGAAGCGGGCCAAACACCAGTGATGGCGGCCGTCAAGGCGGCTGAGCAGCGCCTGTTCGAGCAGGAGGACACCAAGTCCTATATTGCTCAGGTGGGCGTAGAGGCCTATAACGACGGCATGATTGGGCTGATGCTCGGTGC
>Ga0265293_10004962_pt1 | contig 22805 bp, 23 predicted proteins | sample Munlanlewell138R_FD_192505 | JGI IMG/M metagenome (GOLD analysis project Ga0265293, IMG submission 192505) | Leachate microbial communities from a municipal landfill in Southern Ontario, Canada - Leachate well 138R | ecosystem: Engineered > Solid waste > Landfill > Unclassified | place: Canada... | reverse complement strand
CTTTAATATCACTGATGGTCTTGATGGTCTCTCTTGTGGTTTATTAATGATTGCTCTCTTTGCTTTTTGGTTCTTATCAAACAATTCACTTGATACTCCCATTTCTCTTTTCTTATCTCTTTGGTTGGGTGCTTTAATTGCCTTTTTATATTTTAATATTTATCCTGCCAGAATTTGGCTTGGTGATGTTGGAGCTCTTTCTTTTGGAGCCACCTTTGCTGTTATCGCCTTACTTTTAGGTAAAATTGTTCCTCTTCTCATTGTAGGAGCTCCTTTTATTGTTGAAGGGATGAGTAGTGCTATTCAAATATTTAGTAAAAAATATTTTAAGAAAAAAGTCTTTCCTGCTGCTCCTCTTCATTTAACTCTTCAAAAAATTGGTTGGGAAGAACCTAAAATTGTCTCCCGTGCTTGGTTAGCTGGAATAATATTAGCTATTTTTGGAATATGGTTAGGAATCAATTAATTGACCAACTTAAGGTTGAAATAAACCATTACATTGGTATCCCTTATTGTAAAAATGTTGTTAAGGATGGCAAAGTAATAAAAGAAAGATTTATGGGGGCTAAAGGTAATGCTAAAGATATTGCTCTTCAAACCGTAAATCTAGCCAATCAACAAAAAATAAAAATATTGGATTTATCGTCTCAACAAATCTACAATTTCCAGAAAAAAAATAAAATTGGGATTGATTGTTCAGGCCTCGTTTCTCATTTGTTAATTTTCTATGGCAATCTTTTAGGCAAAAAAATAGATTTAAATATCCGTAAAACATCTGCTGATATGTTAACTTCAGCCCCTCTTTCAAAAGAAATTAAAAAATATGATGATATTCAAACAGGGGATTTAATTCGTCAAAAAAATGGTCACCATGTTTTATTTATAATTGATAAACAAGGCGACACTATAAATTACGTTGACAGTTCCCAAGAAGGCAGGGGAGTCAAGTATGGTCAATTTAATTTAAATGATAAAAACTTTGACAATCAAGGAATTTACCGATTACTTTTCCTCAGTTAATTCACGAAATTGAAGTGGATTTATAGAAGTAATTTCTATTTCAGTACCACATTCACCACACTCTAAAATGTCTCCCACTTCTTCATTTCCAGTGATAGTAATTTCAATTCCGCAGTCAGGACAAATAATTTTGTTTGTTTCTGTCATATTTAAGATAAAAAATATATAATTAGGACAAGTAAACCCATTATATGACAAATACACCTTTAGTTAAATTAGACAATTGTTATTTAAAACGAGAAGATCAAAATGAAACTGGTTCAGCCAAGGATCGAGCCATTCTTTGTCAAATTGATAATCTTAAGAAAAACAATTTTACTCAAGCCGTAATTTCCAGTACTGGTAATGCTGCTATTTCCGCCGCTCATTTTTGTCAACAAAACAAAATAGAGTTAGTCATTTTTTTATCAACCAAAGTTAATCAAAAAAAATTAGCTATCTTAAAACAATATCCCTCAGAAATAATTTTATCTTCAAAACCAATTAGTGACGCTATAAAATTTGCCAAAAATAATAAATCTTATTTACTTCGTCAATCAACTGACCCCACTGCCATTATTGGCTATCAACAAATCGGTCAAGAAATAATTGAACAATTACCTCAAGTCACTAGTATTTTTATTCCCATTGGTAGTGGTACCACTCTCCTTGGAATTTCTCAAAAATTACCTCAAACAATAAAAATATTTGGAGCTCAATCAGTTGCCAATGCCACTATCTCAAAATCTTTTGATAAAAACTATAATCCTGAAACTAGATTAATAACTGATGCCCTTTCGGCTAAATTTATCCCTCAAAAAAATAAAATAATTACTACTATTAAAAAATCAAACGGCTTTTCTTTTGCTATCCAAAATGAAGCCATAATTTCTGCTGCTCATTTTTTAGAATCAAAAAATATTTCTACTTCACTTGAGGGCGCTCTTGCTTTTGCTGCTTTTCAAAAAGCCCAAACTAATAATTTTGATATCGGTGCTTTCCCTGTTATTTTATTAACTGGAGCCAAAAGATGAATTTAATTGAAATTTTAAATCAAACTAATTACACTTTCTTTTTTTTAGTTGTTGATAAATTTTTAGATATTAATCTTCCTCAACTTAAAAATTTTGAAAAGATTTATATTTCTGATTATCCAAAAGTTTTGGTTAAAAACAGTGGCAAATTACTATCCGACCCTCAAGTTATTGATCATATTTTAAAAAAATCTCAAGAAAATAAATCAACTCCTGTAATTGTTCCTTTTAAACCATCTGGCAAAGTAGAACATCTTTGTCAAAAATATAATTGGATTTACGCTGCTAACCCAGCTAATCTAAATCGTTTTATTGAGGATAAAATCAATTTTTATAAATTGTGTCAAGAAAATAATCTCCCCACTATCCCCATAATTATCGATGAATTTAACCAAGATAATTTTTTAAAATATCAACAAGCTCTCACTTCTAACCTAGTTATTCAAACTCGTTTTGGTTGGGCTGGTAAAAGCACCTTTTCTGGCTCATCTTGGGATGAAATAAAAGATAAAATTGAAATTGGAACTTCAGTTAAATATTCCCCTCTATTAGCTGGTTATTCTTTAACCAACAATTGTTGTTTAACTAATTTAGGTCTTATTCAAAGTCCTCCGGCTCTTCAGTACACTGGGTTATCTCAATTTACTCAAAATCCCTTTACCACTGTTGGTCGACAATGGCCATCATTGGCCTCAATTGAAATAACTGAAACTATAAAAAATTTAACTATCTCTTTTTCTGAAATTTTAAAAAAATTAAATTATCAAGGATTTTTTGGACTTGATTTTTTTATTACCGAAGATCAAGTTTTTATCCTCGAATGTAACCCTAGACTCACTGCCTCTTTTGATTTTTACACTCAAATAGAAACCCAAAATAATCTAAATCCTCTTTTTCTTTTTCATTTAAGCCAATTTCTCCCTCTTAAAATTGATATTGATTTAGTTGAAGAAAATAAAAGATTTTATAATCCTAATCTAATCGGTTCAGAGATTACCCCAAAAGATTCTGATAACAATACTGTCAGTCGTTATCGAGATTTTATTCCTTTTTCACCTCAAGTTAACCCTATTGAAATTCCTCCTTCAGTAATTCAAGCTGCCCATGAAACCGTCAGCTAAAACAAAGACTAAATCACCTCTAATTTTTCTTGTTTCTAGTTTAATTGTTATTGGTTTAATTTTTATCTCCATTTCTTCACTTAGTGAGGCTACTACCAGTATTGGCGATAAATTTTTCTTTCTTCGGAAACAAAGTCTTTGGCTGTTAATTAGTCTAGTTGCTTTTTATATTTGTTCCAAAATAAAATTAGAACAAGTTAAAAAATTTATTTTTCCACTTTATATTTTTTCTATTATCGCTTTAATTTTAGTTATTCTTCCTGGATTTAGTGATGCTACCCTAGGAGCTCACCGTTGGTTAAATTTAGGTTTCATTAAATTCCAACCATCAGAAATTTTAAAATTTAGCCTAGTTTTATTTTTATCTCAAACTTTTTCCAAAATTCAAAATTGTAATCTTAAAAATCTAATCATTTTTCTTGGGATCCCTTTTATTTTAATTATTATCGAACCAAATTTAAGTACCGCTATTTTAATTTCTGCTATTTCAATTTCACTTTATTATTTAGCTGGCGGCAAAATCGGCTCCCTTTTTGTTTTTTGTGCTTTTTTAATCTCAATTAGTTTAATTTTAATTTTTATTTCACCTTATCGATCGGCCAGATTAAAAACCATGCTTGACCCAGCTCAAAACCAAGAAACTGTCTCTTATCATAGTAACCAAATTGTCTTAACCCTAGCTAGTGGTGGTTTCTTTGGCAAAGGTTTTGCTAATTCAGATCAAAAGTATAGTTTTTTACCAAAAATATCAACCGATTCAGTTTTAGCCGTCATTGGAGAAGAAGTCGGTTTTATTGGTTTACTTCTAATTATAATTATTTACATCTCTCTTATCTCTTATCTTTTTAAACTTTCTAATCTTGTTCAAGACCCATTTCAATCACTTTTAATTTCTGGAGTTTCGCTTTGGATTGCCTATCAAAGTTTAATCAATATCTCTGCTATTGCTGGAATTATCCCTCTTACTGGAGTTCCCTTACCCTTTGTTTCCTACGGCGGATCATCTCTTCTTACTCTCCTTGCAGCAGTCGGTTTAATTCGTAATATCGAAAAAAATAATTCAATCCTGATATACTCAAATCATGAGTCAAAAGATAACAAAGACCATCATCATCACCGGCACCCATCTCACTCCCGCCCTTGAACTAATTCGTCAACTAAAAACCGATTCTAAAATAAATTGGTCTATCTTTTATATTGGTCGAAAATTCAACTCCTCAGTTTCCCAAAAAGCTTCTATTGAATCAATTATTATCCCTAAATTAGGGGTTAAGTATTATTCTATCCCTTGTGGAAAATTAGACCGTCGATATCTCCCAAATACTCTTACTGGTATTCCCAAAATCATTAAAGGGTTTATCCAAGCCAAAAAAATAATTAAAAACATTAACCCAGACATAATCGTTTCTTTTGGTGGCTATGTCTCAGTTCCCGTCATTATCAATGCCTTTATTTCTAAAATTGCCAGTATTACCCATGAACAAACTTCTACCAATAGTTTAACTACAAAAATTAATAGTCTTTTTGTTACCAAAGTTGCTCTTTCATTTAATAACGAAAACCAAATCAATAATCTACCCAAAAACAAAGTTATTGTCACTGGTAATTTACTTAGATATGAATTATTTACTAAAAATCAAAACCAACTAATAAAAACTCAAAAACCAATTCTTTATATTACTGCTGGCAACCAAGGCTCACACTCTATAAATCTAGTCATCAAAGAAACTTTACCATTACTTCAAGATTTCTCTATTATTCATCAAACTGGGAAAATCGATTTTAACAAGTTCAAGCATTTATCATCAACTTATCCCAATTATTCGGCTTTTGAATATATAGAAACTAAATATATTGGTTGGGTTCTCAAAAATTCTGATCTTATTATTAGTCGCTCAGGAGCTAATACTAGTCAAGAAATAGCTGCTTTTTCTCAAAAATCAATTCTAATTCCTCTTCCTCAAAGTCAACAAAATGAACAACTTTTAAATGCTAATTGGGTTAAAAATCTTCTCCCTCAAAAAACTATTATTATCAACCAAGACCAACTTAATCAAAATAATTTGTTAAAAGCCATCAAAAAATTAAAATCAATTAAAACCATTAATAAAATTAAAGAAAATAAACCAAATTTAAATTTACTCAAATTAATCCATGAAATTACCTAAACTCTTTTTTATAATTCTACCTGTTGTTTTAATTGGGATCACTTTTTTAATCATTAAATTTATTCCCTTCAATCAAGTAAATCCTATTTCTAACCAAAATGATTTTTATTCCAAGCTCAATAATGCTCTTCAAACTAGCCAAATATCTCCTTTAAGTCTAACTGTTAGAGATTATCAAAATGAAGTTGAGTTTTATACTCAAGATGATCAAAATAACCAAATAAAAATTATTCTTTCCAACCAAAAAGATCCTTATTGGCAAATTGCTTCTTTGCAAGATTTCCTTAAAACAGCTAAAATTAGTAACAAACAAATTAAATTAGTCGATCTAAGTATCGATCACCCATATGCAACATTCAAAAACAATTAGCGGCATCGATATTGGTACTTCAAAAGTAACCACTATAATTGGCCAATATCTAGAAACTGAAGACAAGTTTAATGTAATTGCTGTCTCTTCTATTCCAGCTCTTGGTTTTAGAAAAGGCCAAATAATTAATATTGAACAAGCTTCAAATACTATTACTCAAAGTATTGAATCAGCCGAAAGAATGGCTGGTTTTCAAATAAATTCTGCTTCAATTTCTCTCTCTGCTCCTTACATTGAATCTGTTAATTCCCATGGTGTCATTGCTATTAGTAATCCTAATGGTGAAATTGACCACACTGATATTGATCGGGTTGTTGAAGCTGCTAAAGCCATTGCTATTCCACCAGGTAAAGAAATCATCCATATTATTCCTGTAAAATACACTGTTGATGGTCAAGAAGGTGTTATCGACCCAGTTGGTATGAATGGTGTCCGTCTAGAGGTCGAGGCTCATATCATTTTAGCTTCTAGCCCCTCTCTTAAGAATCTTAAAAAATGTCTTGAAGATATTGGTATCCATATTAATAGTCTCGTCTTTTCTGGTCTAGCAGCTTCTCGAGCTACTCTTACCGAAACTGAAAAAGAATTAGGTGTTGCCTTAGTTGATATTGGTGGCAGTATTACTACTATTACTGTTTTTAATGAAGGAGCTCCTATCTTTTCCTCTGTTATCCCAGTTGGAGCCAACAATGTCACTAATGATCTGGCTATTGGTCTCCGTTTTTCTCTAGATGATGCTGAAAAAATAAAATTAAATTTAAATAAACTAGTCAATAACAAAAACTTTGAAGACGAAGTTGAATTATCAAAATTTGATATTGAAACTGGTGATAAAAACAGAAAGATTTCTATTCAAACAGCCACTAATGGCATTATTAAACCTCGTCTTGAAGAAATATTTAATTTAATTTATTCCCAATTAGAAGAAGCCAATCTTCAACATATTATTCCAGCTGGAATAGTTTTAACCGGTGGGGGATCACAAACAGTCAATATTCAAGAAATTTGTGAAAAAATAATTCCACTTCCATTTAGAATTGCTTCACCACCAAAAATGGGAGGCATAGTTGACGATATTATTAATCCAGCTTACACTAGCACCATTGGCTTACTTATGTTCACTCGAGAAAATAAAATGACTAATTCTAACTCTTCAAATAAAAAGATAAAAATAAATTTTGGAGGACTATTTGGTCGTATCAAAAAGTTAATTGAACCAATTTTACCGTAAATATGGGACTTATTAAAACACTTACTGGACAATTTGCTAAAATCAAGGTCATTGGTGTTGGTGGTGGTGGAAATAATGCCATTAACTCTATGATTTCTGAAGAAAGCATCCAAGGAGTTGATTTTATTGCCGTCAATACTGATTCTCAAGCCCTCCTAAATTCACTTGCTCCTATCAAAATTCAAATTGGCGAAAAACTAACCAAAGGTCTTGGGGCTGGTGGAAATCCTCAAACTGGTCAAAAAGCGGCAGAAGAATCTCGAGAAAGAATTAAAGAAGTTTTAGCTGGCACTGATATGGTTTTTGTTACTGGTGGTATGGGAGGAGGAACATGCACTGGAGCCGCTCCTATTATTGCTCAAATTGCCAAAAAAGAACTTGGTATTTTAACTATTGGAGTTGTCACTAAACCTTTTATGTTTGAAGGTACCAGGCGAATGACTAATGCCGAAGAGGGTATTTCTCAACTTCGAAATAATGTTGATACCCTTATTGTCATTCCTAATCAAAAAGTCATGGAAGTAGTTAATAATAAAGCCACTCTTTTGGAAGCCTTTAAAATTGCTGATTCTGTTTTAAATAAAGGGACTAAAGCCATTGCTGATTTAATCACCAATCCTGGTCTTATTAATCTTGATTTTGCCGATATTAAGGCTGTTATGAGTAATGCTGGAACTGCTCTTATGGGAACTGGTGAAGCTGAAGGTGACAATCGTGCTCAACTTGCCGTTGAAGATGCTATTGATTCACCTTTAGTCGAAGTTGATATTGAAGGGGCTAGGGGAGTATTAATCAATATTACTGGTGGCCCAGATATTACTATGTCAGAAATTGAAGAAGCGGCCAAAACTATCACTGAAAGAACCGCTCCCGACGCCAATATTATTTTTGGTGCCACTATTGATAAAGAATTAAAAGGTAAAATAAAAATTTCTGTTATTGCCACTGGTTTTGATAATACTAAATCTCATTTTTACAATAGTCCTAAAAAAATTATCCCTCAACTAACAATTAATTCTGAAAACCAGCCAAAAACTAACACTCCTAATCAACCCATAGAAGCCAAAGAATTAGATGACCGCCAAATTAAAAAATTTTTAGGGGATAAAGATATTCCTACCGGTGTTGATATTGTTGATGAATTCGATATCCCTGCTTTTTTACGTAAAAATAGCTAGCCTCAGTTCATAACACCCAAAGGTATTAAAAACATCATCGACTAGCTATAACTATTATTTTAGATATTGTCCCCATTCTTTTTCTTTCCTTCCCATTTATCAAGTCTTACGATTACTCCAGTAGAAACCACAGCAAGCGCTGCAAAAGGAAGTGTCAAGATAAAAAGGAAAATTATTCCTATGTTTTCCAAAACACTAATTATTTTATTTTTCAAAACTTCCACCTCCCTAATTCTTCGTCTGTCAGAAAAAACAAATTAAACCAAACTCCGACTAGACAATAACCCAAAACCCAAGGTAAAAACTCCAACTTCTCTTTACACCAATTTTTAAAACTAATCTTATTCAATCAAAACACCTCCTTTCCCTTTGCTTCAAAACTATTTTTCTGTTTTTTTGAAATTTTTCTTAAATCAAAATTGTCAATTCTTTCATCACTTTAATTAATCCAACACAACCTCTTATTTGTCTCTCTTTCTTTTTTCAAAGAAATCTTTTATTGGCTTAGCCAATATCATTATTATAAAAAACAATGCCGCCAATACAACAACAATAAATACCAAAATTCCCTTAATATCCATTTTAATTTCCTTTCTAAATCCTATCTTTTTGTGGTATACCTATCATTGGAAAAAGTTGCATATACAATAAAAAATATTGCCAATAATAGAGCCAAATAATGTTCCCAAAGCAACTCAAGCTTTTTTTTCATAAAATAATTTTTCCTTTCTTTATTTTTAAAGAACTATATCTTCAAAATCTTATTCTTAACATCAACGGTATTATTGATTTTTAAACAAGATTTATATTTCTAATCATTTAATACCATTCCTATAATAATTAAGCAACCTCTCCAAAAAAAAGCAGCCTCAAAAAAAAACAATACACCTAAGTGTAAAAATATTGTTTTTTTATTGGCCGCCAATTTTATCTGTTTAAGTTACTCTTCATCTTATTGTTAATTTCCTCTTCTTTTTAATTTAAAGATAAGTTTTTTCCACATAGGAGCAATGTAAAGAAATACTAAAACCAAAGCAAAGAATCTTTCTAATCCATCGTTTATTTTCTTAAACATAATTTCACCACCTTTTAATTTTATTATTTATATTAAACCTAACTTCAATCTTCTTTTGTCTTCTGCTTTAAAAGCCCATCTAAGCCTTATTGTGTGGATTAAAACCCAAATTCCTATAGGGAAAAATAATATCATCAACCCTACCAACGCTATTGCTGAAATAACTTTCATAAGATCACCTCTTTCTCAAATTTAACAGACAAAATTTCAAAGAACCTCTTTTAAAATCCTGTCTTTTTTTTATATAAAGCTTTTATTTTTATATCAATTAACAAGATTCCTCTTGATTACCATGTTTTTTACCACTTAATTTTAAATTAAGCAAATTTTTTTAATAAAAATATAGTGTATAATATGGCTTATCTGTGACTTTATTACAAAGTAAAATAATCATTATTAAATAGCCGCACTCCAAAAATTCGGAGCTTGTGGCAAATCTAAATCCTTCAAACGAAGGATTTTTTTGTAAAATAAACTATATGCCAAAATTTAAAAATCTTCCTCAAAATATTAATTTCCCTTCCCTCGAAGAGGAAATAATTAATTTTTGGAAAGAAAATAAAATTTTTGAAAAATCAGTTGATCAAAGATCAGATGATGATCTCTATACTTTTTACGATGGTCCTCCTTTTATCACTGGCATGCCTCACCATGGTCATTTATTATCTAGTATTGCTAAAGATATCATCCCTCGATATCAAACCATGAAAGGTAAAAAAGTTAAACGAGTTTGGGGATGGGATTGTCATGGACTCCCTGCTGAAAATAAAGTGGAAGAATCACTTGGACTAAAAAACAAAAAAGATATCGAAAACATTGGTGTTAAAAAATATATTGATGAATGCTATTGTTATGTTCAAAATGTATCCCAAGAATGGGAATGGTATATTGACCATATTGGTCGTTGGGTAGATTTTAAAAATGCCTATAAAACCATGGATTTACCTTACATGGAAAGTGTTATGTGGGTTTTCTCTGAAATTTATAAAAAAGGCTTAATTTATAAAGGCAATCGCATTTCCTTGTATTGTCCTCGCTGTGCCACTCCACTTTCTAATTTTGAAATTGCCATGGACAACTCCTACAAGGATGTGGAAGATCCAGCTATCTCTATTAAATTTAAATTAAAAGACCAAAATACTTATATATTAGCTTGGACTACTACTCCTTGGACCCTTCCGGGGAATTTAGCTCTCGCTGTCAATAAAGATGAAGATTATTCAGAAATTAAAGTAAATAACGAAAATATAATTTTAGCCAAAGCTAGAATAGAAGCTGTTTTGGGTGATCAAAAATATGAAGTTGTTAAACAATTTAAAGGCGATAAATTAATTGGCCTTTCCTATGAGCCTCTCTATAACTTCTTTGAAGTTTCTCAAAATGATTACAAAATTTACCATGCTGATTTTGTTTCTATGACTGATGGTACTGGTATCGTTCATACCGCTCCAGGGTTTGGAGAAGACGACGCTATTTTTGGTAAAAACAATGGTTTATCTATCATTAATCATATTGATGATGAAGGTAAAATAATTGATCAAGTAACTCCTTTTGCTAATCTTTTTGTTAAAAAAGCTGATCCTTTAGTTATCGAAGATTTAAAATCTAGAAATCTTCTTTTTAAAGAAGAAAAAATCACTCATAGTTATCCTTTTTGTTATCGTTGCGGTACTCCTTTAATCTATAAATCTCAAACCGCTTGGTATCTTAATGTCCAATCTATTAAAGATGACATGAAAACCACTAATCAAAAAATTAATTGGGTTCCAGACCATATTAAAGATGGTCGTTTTGGACAGGGGATTGAGACTGCTCCAGATTGGTGTTTATCACGTTCTCGCTATTGGGCTTCCCCAATTCCAGTTTGGGAATGTGACTGTGGTGAAATTTTTGTTCCTTCAAGTATAGCTAATTTAGAGGCAAAATCTGGTCAAAAAGTGACTAATCTTCATAAACCAGAAATTGATGAAGTCACAATTAAATGTGACAAATGTGGCAAAAAAGTTCATCGGGTTCCAGAAGTTTTAGATTGTTGGTTTGAATCAGGCGCTATGCCTTATGCTGAGCGTCATTATCCTTTTGAAAATAAAGATCAGTTCCCAAAGGAATTCCCTGCCGACTACATTATTGAATACATCGGCCAAACCAGAGGTTGGTTTTACACTCTTCACACCTTATCTAATGCCTTATTCCAATCAGAAAGTTTTAAAAATTGTGTCGTTACTGGCACTATCATGGGAAATGATGGTCGTAAAATGAGTAAGCTTTTCAAAAACTATCCTGATACTAAAATGGTTTTACAAAAATATGGGGGAGAAGCTATGCGTCTCTATTTAATGAGTGGTGTCATTATGGTTGGAGAAAATATGAATATTAGTGAAAAAGAAATTGAAGATAAAGTTAAATTTGTTTTATTACCCCTTTGGAATTGTCTCAAATATCTTAATACTTATGCTCAAATGCATAATTGGGAACCAAATCTAAATTCAAAACCATCTAATTATGTCCTAGATCAATGGATCGTCACTAAAACTGATCAATTAACTAAAGAATTTTCTCAAGAATTAGACAAATATATTATTCCTAATGCTATTAAATTGATTACTCCTTATATTGAAGATTTATCTCGTTGGTATATCCGCCAATCTCGTGATCGTTTTGTCAGTGGTGATCATCAAGCTCTTCAAACCCTTTGGCAAGTTTTAGTTCAATTTACTAAAACTACTGCTCCAATTTTACCTTTTATCACTGAATATTTTTGGCAAAATTTAGTTCTACCTTTTGATTCTAAAGCTTTAGAATCAGTTCATTTAGAACTTTATCCAAAAATAAAATCAATTGATCAACAATTATTAGATAATATGGTTTATGTTCGAGAAATTTGTGAACAGGGAAATATGATCCGAAAAACCAAGCAAATTAGCACTAGACAACCTCTTTCAAAGGCAACTATTAATAGTTCTCAAAAAATAGATTTGAGTTCTGATTTAATTGACATCATTAAAAATGAATTAAATATAAAAAATATTGAAATAAAATTAACAAAAGGTAATTTATTAGTCAAATTAGATCTTAATATTACCCCAGAATTAAAAGCTGAAGGAGATGCTCGTACTTTAATCAGAGATATTCAAAGTTTACGAAAAGAAGCCAATCTTGACCTAAAAGATAAAATCAACATTTTTGCACCAACTTGGCCAGTTAATTTTGAATCAGAAATTTTATCAAAAACTCTTGGCCAAAAAATAGTTTCATCAACCCAACTTAAAATCGAAAAAATAAACTAAAATTAACTAATGTTTAAAAATGTTCAGTTATCATTTTTAATTAGTCTTGGGTTTTTGTTTTGTATCAATATCCTAATGGTTAGTTCTATTGCTCCAAACTTAGTTGTTAAACAACTTTTCGCTTGGGTTATTGGTCTAGGATTATTTTTTTTAGGCAAACAAATTAATGTTAAACAAATAAATTCATCTAAATGGATAATTTTTGTTTTCTGTTGTGTTTTATTAATTGTCCCAATTTTATTTAATAATATTACTCGAGGCTCACGTCGTTGGATTGATATTGGGTTTACCACTATTCAACCATCAGAAATTGTTAAACCTTGGCTAATGTTAGTTTTGGTTAATTCTACTGTCCCATTTTTACATCTAATCCCAGTTGGTATTATTATGGCCCAACCAGATTTAGGAAGTGCTATCTCTGTTCTTTGTCTCATGATCCCTATTATTTTTTACGATAAAAAAATATTTAAAATAACCCTTATTTTAGGGATAGTTCTTCTATTAATTTCACCCTTTATTTATAAGTTTATCCTTCATGACTATCAAAAAGAACGAATTATTAATTTTGTAAATCCACTCTCTGATCCATTAGGCAAAGGTTACAATGTTATTCAATCTAAAATAGCTATCGGTTCAGGAGGAATTTTTGGTAAAGGTTACAAAAAAGGAACTCAAGGACAATTATTATTTTTACCAGAAAAACATACTGATTTTATGTTCGCTGCTACTGCTGAAGAATTAGGTTTAGTTGGTATTACTATTATTTTAGGTACCTATTTCTTACTTATTAAATCCCTTTTTAAAAAAGCTTTTAACACTACTAATAATCGACCCTTATTTTTATTTACCCTAGGCATCACTTTCCAAATTTGGATCCAAAGTTTTATTAATATTGGGATGAACATCGGAATTCTCCCAGTTACTGGTATCCCATTACCTTTTATCTCTGTGGGTGGTTCTTCTATTATGACCTTACTTTTTTCCCTCGGAGTCATTCATTCTTCCTAGTTTATTGACAAATATTAATTATAGGTTTATATTTCAAGGGTTTTAAGGCTTAAACTTTAAAATAAAGTATTTACTATAAAGCATAGTAAAAGATCTTTTAAATATTGTGGTAATTAAAGAAAGAAAATCTTTCTTTAAAATAAAAAAACATCTGGAGGAAATCTAAATGTATGGAGATCTAATTATTGGTGGTTCAATGACCGGACTCGGCCAAGTCGTCTGTTTTTTAGAAACCGAATTGCCATCGACGATAGTCGAGAGAAATTGCATCGCCATTATTCAAGAGGGTGAAAAAATTTTGTGGGAGGAACCTAAACTGATAAAATGCTGCTCAAATAAGGCAGTTCTGTTTAGGCATGTATTTCCAGGGTCTGATATGGAAAAATTCATATTAAGAAACAAAGAAAAATTTATTCAAGCATTAAAACAATAAACCCAGAGAACACAATATAAAAAAAATTAAAGGCCGCCATCTTGGCATAAAAACCACGGCGGCCTTTTTCTCAACCTTGCTAAGATCCCTTCCTGTGTTATAATCGAAAAGTATGAAATACGCCGTCATTGCCATTTCTGGCTCTCAATTCAAAGTTGAGGAAAAACAAAAATTAACCGTCGACAATTTAAACCTTAAAGAAGGGGAAAAATCTGTCTCAGATCAAATTCTCTTAACTGCTGAAGATGACAAAATTAAAGTTGGGACTCCAACAGTCAAAGGCGCTAAAGTAGAATTTGAAGTCTTGAAAAATTATCAAGGCGAAAAACTTAAAGTTTTTAAATACAAATCAAAATCTCGTTATCGTAAAACTATGGGTTTTAGATCACAACTTACCGAGATTCAAATTACTAAAATAACTCTATAAACTAACCATGGCACATACAAAATCACAAGGTAAAACAAATCAAAAATCTAACCGACCCGGACAAAGAAGGGGAGTTAAGAAATTTGGTGGTCAAAAAGCTACAGTTGGCCAAATTATCGTTCGTCAAGTTGGATCTAGTTTTCATGCCGGTCCAGGTGTTAAAACCGGTAAAGATTTTACTCTCTATGCTATTCGCCCAGGAGTTGTTAAATTCTTTAAAAGATTAGGTAAGAGTATCGTTTCTGTTGTCAAAGCATAATTTATTTTAAAAAGTAATTTTGTTTGATCTAGTTTTCACTCCTTTTTTCACAAATGTTTTCATAGTAACCTTATTCTATGATGAAACAAATCACTCAAATTCCAACTAATCAATTAGAACCAAACCCCCTTCAACCTCGCGGTATCATCTCTCCAGACTCAGTTGCTGAATTAGTTGAATCAATCAAAGAACATGGTATTTTAGAGCCACTTATCGTTGCTAAAACTCCAGCTGGTTATCAAATTATTGCCGGTGAACGTCGTTGGCGTTCTGCTCGAATTTTAAAACTAGAATATGTCCCTGCCATTGTTAAAGAAACTAACCCTCAACAAATGTTAGAAATGGCTATTGTTGAAAACGTCCAAAGAAAAGATCTAAATCCAATCGAAAGAGCCAAAGCTTTTTTACGTCTCAAAGATGAATTTCAGTTCGATAATAATCAAATCGCCAAAAAAGTTAGTAAAAGTGTCCCATATGTTATTAACTGTCTAAAACTTTTGACTTTACCAGATGCCCTTAAAGATGGTCTTCTTTCTGGGATGATAAGTGAAGGACATGCCAGGGCTTTATCCAGTATCGGCGATACTAGACTCACAATTGAGGCTTATAAAATAGTCTTAAGGGAAAAAGCTTCTGTCCGTCGAGCCGAAGATATTGCTCGTCGAATGCGCAAAAAAATAGAAGAGGGAACTGTCCCCATTACTAAAGAGAATCTACCTCAATTTTTAAAATCAAAATTAGATAATATTAGTTCCGATTTAAAAACATTTTTCAAAGATAATAGGACTAATGTCAAAATAACTCAAACCAATATTGTTACCCAAGTAACCTTTCAATTTAAAGGACCAATTGATCAACGTTTTGAAAATCTAAAAGAACTCTACAAACAAATCTGTAAAAAAGAACTAACTAATTCTAATAATTAAAAAGTTACCTTTGGTACTAATCCAATTGAACTTATTGGCCAATATTTAAAAAATGCTTTACCTACAATAGAATCTCTAGTTATTGGACCAAAAGCTCGTCCATCTTTTGAGTTTGGTCTATTATCTCCAAAACATAAATATTGACCTTCTGGAACAATTACTTCTATCCCTTCTTCCATATATTCTTCTATTTCTGTAACTATTCCATCAGGTAAAAAAGATTGATTTAACAATTCCCCATTTAAATAAACCTCTCCATTTTGAATCATTACACTATCACCTGGAATTCCAATCACCCTCTTTATATATTCACAACCTTCAGCAGAACAAGCTTCAGATGCCGGTGCTTTAAAAATAACCACATCTCCTCGCTTAGGATCTCCAAATTGATATGACAATTTATCAGTCAACAAATATTCCTTATCTAAAAAATTTGGATACATTGAATTACCTTTAACTTCGTTCGGTTGAGCTACGAATAAATAAATTAATACAAAAACTGACAATGCTAAAACAATTGATTGAATAAATTCCAACAAAAAACTACCTAAAGCAAAACCTGCCTGATTTTTATATACATTTTTCATAACTAAAATTCTACCTGATATAATTACGAAAAGCCAGGATTTCTTGGTTGTTTAGCTCAGTTGGTTAGAGCGCTTCGTTCACATCGAAGAGGTCAGAGGTTCGAGTCCTCTAACAACCACTATGAAAAAAACTAAAACCGTCCAAGTAGGTAATATAAAAATTGGTGGAGGAAACCCCATCTCTGTTCAATCAATGTGTAATACTGACACTCGTGATGCCATTGCCACTGTCAGCCAAATTCACCAACTAGAAAAAGTTGGCTGTGAAATAATTAGAGTTGCTGTCCCTGACATGATTGCCGCTAAAGCTATTAAAGAAATCAAAAAAAACATTAGTATTCCACTTGTTGCTGATATCCATTTTGATTACAAATTAGCCTTAGAATCAATCAAAAATGGAGTTGATAAAGTCCGTATTAACCCTGGGAATATTGGTAGTGATGAAAATGTCAAAAAAGTTGTCGATGCTTGTAAAGATAGAAAAATTCCAATTCGTATTGGGATAAACACTGGATCGCTTGAAAAAGAAGCTGAGGCTAAATATGGTCGTACTGCCCAAGCTATGGTTGAAAGTGCCTTAAAACACATTCAAATTTTAGAAAAATTAAATTTCCATGATATTGTTATTTCTTTAAAAGCTTCTGATATAGACAGAACTGTCGAGGCCTATAGACTACTTTCTCAAAAAGTCGATTACCCTCTTCATTTAGGAATCACCGAAGCTGGAACTTTAAATACCGGTATTATTAAAAGCTCTGTTGGGTTAGGAATTATGCTTTTTGAAGGTCTAGGAGATACTATTAGAGTTTCTCTGACTGGTGATTGTACTGAAGAAGTTCGAGTCGGTTGGGAAATTTTAAAATCTCTTAAATTGCGTGAGCGGGGAGTTAATTTTATTTCTTGTCCCACTTGTGGTCGTACCGAAATAGATCTTATTGGCTTAGCTAATAAAGTTGAGAAGGCTTTAATTGGAGTGGATAAACCAATTACAGTTGCAGTAATGGGTTGTGTTGTTAATGGTCCAGGAGAAGCTAAAGAAGCTGATATTGGTGTTGCCGGTGGTCATAAACAAGGAGTAATTTTCAAAAAAGGTCAAATCCTTAAAACCGTCCCAGAAGAAAAAATATTAGAAGAATTAATGAGTGAGATAGAAAAACTTTAATAAGTTAAAATTTCTATTCCATAACCAATAGATAAACTATTTATCACAGTATTATTAGGACATTCTTTATTATTTATATTAAGGTTAACTTTATCACTTAATTCTTCTAAATTCTTAAAACTCAATGCAGCAAATTGGCTTATTCTTTTTTTTCTAACTTTTAAAGTTATCATTTTATTTAAAAATTCTTTATATTTAAAAATCCAACTTAAAACGTTATTTTTTCTGTCACATTTTTGATTATCTATAGAGGATAAAATATATAAATTATCTAAAATTCTTTTACTGACAATATTTTCTTTATTCTTTTTTCTATAAATAAAAACTTTATTAATAATATAATTCCAATTTCTACTATTTAAATATTTAGAAATATTTTTTAAACCAATAGTTTTTAAATCTTCATTTAATGAAGAAATTAAAAAATCTTTATTATTTTTATCAAACTTAATATTTCCATTACCAAAATCCACTAAAAAATTTTCTTCCTTTTCTAAAACCACATTTTTTTCTAAATAATTCCAATCTGTGTTTGAAGTATTTCCAAAAACTAAATGAACCACTCCATTGTCAATTGGGGCTAAATTTACATTACAATCACTATAATCCTTATTTTTTATAAGTATAAAACTATCACTTTCTTCAAAAACATCATCTCCACAAGTAACAGTCAATTTTGCCGGAGATCCAATATAAAAAACCAAACTATCAACAAAATTATCTTGATAAAGCGATGATATTTCTTTTGTTTCCAAACCAAATTTTTCTACTAAAAAATTAATTCCATTTGAAACTATCTCTCCATGATTACTATTTAAAATAACCGATTCAGTTGATCCAAATTTTGCACCAGTTTCTAACACTGTATTATCACCAGAAGTATAATTATAACCAATTGGTTCTCCATCAGGCCATAAACCCAAAACTTTATCAAAAACAGATCTCTCTCCAAGTCTTATAAAAGATGCCGTAGAAAAACCAATTCCTACAACAGAATTTAAAGATAATTCACTCTCTAATAATTCAATATTTTTATTTATTAAAAAATTATTTTTAGTTTCTAAACTAGAAATATTAATAATATTATGATTTTTAATTACATAATTTTCTGTTGGTAATAAGTCTTTTATCACTGGAGCATATGATCTAATTTTTGTTAAATCAGTTATTGGACCTTTATTTTGTAAATAAAGTAAAATTTGCATCGCTATTGAATCAATTCCTGATATTTTTGAAACCTTACCACCATTCCAAACTTCATAAGTATCTAAAGAACCTGTATGTGGAGACCCTAGAGTTACTAAATTTCCCAATCTTTGATCATCTTTATGATCTTGGCTCCATATTCGAGCCACCACTCCACCAAGACTATGCCCGACCAAATCAACTTTTTCATCAACACCAACTTTTTCATTTATAAAATCATTTAATTTATTAGATATTTCACTGATTGATTTTCTCCAATCATAATTCCAAACAAAAAAATCTTTATTTTTTTCTAACCCATTCTTTTCTAAAGTTTCAATTAACCCATCGTAATTATTTACAAAGGGGGTCATTTTCCATTCACTATCGGATATTTGTTGGTTATAAACAATTGCATTTGAATTCCAACTCGCCCCCAATCCAGGTAAAACAATTATTTTATTTTTAGGCGTGGGGGTGGGGGTAGGAGATAAATCAAAGTTTACTGAACAATTACTATAATTATTAATTGTTTTAGCTCTATTGAATTCACCTCCCCAATTCCAAAAACCAATACCACCAAAAAATAAATCTTGGTCCATAAAAGACAAAAATAAAATTTCATTAATGTAAATATTTATTTTATTATCACTACTACTAGTAGTAATAGTGAATCTATAAGTCGTATTTTTTTCTAAAGAAAAATCAAATTCATTCAATAAGTCAATTCTAGTTAACTCATGATAACTACCAGCATAATACTTCCATAACACCATTTGATTAACCTTATTATCTTGTGACCAAAGAGGCTCTGGAAATCTAGTATTTAGAATATAATAATTAGATATATCCTTAACTCCAAATAATATCCCTTGGTCAATACCACTAATATTGGTAGCATCGAACTCAAATTTTAAATCTTCTCCAAAGTTATTTTTTTTTGAAAATAAAAAAGAACTACCATTCTTACCTATATTCCCGACTAATTTATTATCATTTACAGACCAACTATCGAAATCATTTTCATCTGAAGGGACAAAAGTCCAATTTTCCAAAGAATCAAAATTATCAAATAAATAATCAACAGCAAAAATCTTACTTGTGAAGGCAGATGTTAAAATAAATAAAAACAATAAGCTCAACCAAAAATATATAGTTTTTAAAACCACAAAAAAATTGTAAATAAAAAAACAAACAATGTCAAATAATAAATTAGATTTAATAATAGTTAATTACAATTCAACTAGACAATTAATTAAATTAATTAATTCAATTAATTTAATCGATTCAATAATAAATATTATTATTATTATAGACAACAACTCTAAGGACTTTGATGAAGGAAATTTTCAAAAATCAAAAATTAAAATCATTAAAAATAAACAAAATTTAGGTTTTGCTAAAGCAGTTAACCAAGGGATTAAAACATCTAAATCAGATTTAATTCTTTTATTGAATCCCGATACTTATTTAATGGATAATTCTATAAAGAATACGATGAAAATAATTAAGAGTAATAAAAAAATAGGGATAATCGGCGGAAGGATAAAATACCCTAACAATAATATATATTTTACTGCAAACACAGAGCCAACATTTTTAACAGGATTGTTTGAATTTACAAATTTAAAAAAAATTTTTCCCAAAAATAAATACTCTAAAAAATTCTGGGTAGAAAGTAAGAAAGAAATTAGGAAACCAATTTGCGTTTCATCATTATGCGGTGCATATTTAATTTTTAGAAGAAAAATAAATAATAAATTAAATTTATTTAATGAAAATTTTTTTATGTATATGGAAGATATTGAGTTCGGAATTAAAAACAACAAAGAAGGGTATAAGGTAATTTTTGACCCAAATTCACAAATAGTTCATATTGGTGGAGCCAGCAGTAATAATAGATATAAAACATCATTAAATTATTGGTATAAATCTAGAAAAATATTTTTTAAGAACCATCTAGGGTTTGTAAAAGGTATAATATTATCAATTTTATTTTCATTAGAAGAAACTCTTCTAAGAATTTATCATCACATCAAACATGAACCAGCAAATTAATAAAAACATTTCCCTCATACTCCTCACCAAAAACGAATCTAAAAATTTAAAAAATAATTTTAAATGGTTAGATTCTTGCCCAACTATCAATGAAATAATTATAATTGACGACAAGTCTACTGACGATACTATCAAAATTGTCAAAAGTTTAGCCTCAAAAAATAGATCTGTTCAAATTTTTAATAGGGGATTGAATGGCGATTTTTCAACTCAACGCAATTTTGCTATTTCTAAAACAAAAAACAACTGGATTTTTTGGCTCGACGCCGATGAACAACCTAGTAAAAAATTAATTCTGTTTTTAAAAAATATAGATAAATGTAAATATAAAAATTATTCTTTCAAAAGACAAGATATTTTTCTAAATCATCAACTTAAATATGGTGAAACTGCTTATTTAAATTTTACTCGACTATTTAATAAAAATTATGGCCGCTTTATTGGTCAAGTTCATGAAATTTGGGAATCACCAAAATCAGTCCATCAAACAGAATTAATTATCAAACACACTCCTCATTCAACCTTAAATTCTTGTATTGAAAAAATAAATTTTTATTCCACTATTCGTGCTCAAGAATTATTTGATCAAAAAGTCACTACTAATCTTTTTGAAATTATTTTTTTTCCAATTGGCAAATTTTTTCAAAACTATTTTTTTCGTCTTGGATTTCTTGATGGTACCCCTGGAATTATTATGGCTTTATGTATGAGTTTTCATGTCTTTTTAAGTAAATCTAAATTATGGCACTTATATCAACAATAGTCCTACTCTTCACCTTTTTTTCCTACTTTATTGGTCAAATTTTTAGAATAAATTTATTTAATACTTCTTTCCCTCTAATCGATATCGCCATTGTATTACTTTTTATTACTAATATTTTCTATCATCTTAAAAACAAAACTTTCAAGATTAAAAACAAATATTTTTTATATTTTTTAATATTTACTTGGGGTTTTTTATTCTTTAATTTATTTAAATATCAAATCTCGTCCCTTAAACCAATCTTCTATCTAATCCGTCTTACTTGTTTATTATCTTTCTTTGTCTTTCCTGTAAAAATAGGGGATAAAGTTAAAAATATTTTTTATATTTCAATTATTGCCAATATTATTTTTGGCTTTATTCAATATTTTTTCTGGCCTAACTTTACTTATTTTGATGTTTCCAATTGGGACCCTCATTTATACCGCTTAGTTAGTAGTTTCTTTGATCCTACCTTTACTGGTCTAATTTATTTATTTTTTATCATTAAACTTTTTCTAGATAAAAAATTTCCCTACCGTTGGCCATTACTTATATTTACCTATATCGCCATGGTTCTCACCTATAGTCGCTCTACCTATTTAACCTTTCTCTTAGCTTTTACTTTTATCGCTATTAATTTTAAAAAATTCAAAATATTTATAATCAGTTTGTTATTAATAATCACCACTATTTTTATTCTTCCTCGTCAAGCCGGTGAGGGGACTAAACTCGAAAGAACCTCATCTATTAAAGCTAAAATTGAAAACTACCAAGAAGGTTGGCAAACGTTTATCAAATCTCCTCTAATTGGCTTTGGTTACAATAATTTACCCTTTGTCAGAGAAGTTAAAAACCCTTCTTCTCACGCTAATTCTGGATTCGATGGCAGTATTATGACCCTACTTACCACTACTGGAATAGTAGGAATAACTATTTTTCTATTTGGATTAAAAAATTTATATTCAAAATCAAACCTTATTAAAAAAACATTTATTATCAGTATTTTGTTCCATTCTCTTTTTGCTAACTCTCTTTTATACCCTTGGGTCCTACTTTCACTAATTCTTTTTTAAAAACTATACGTTATCGCCACTGTTGTTTTTGTCTCGTTTCCAGCACTATCATGGGCAATCACTTCAACATCATTTTTACCCATATTAAGTTGTATTTTAAGTTTAAAATTACCATTCTCATCCACTACCGCTAACCTTCCATTAACTGAAATACTAACATCCTTTTCACTTTCACCAATAATATCAAAATCAGCATAATCGACTGTTAAACTAGTTTCGCTTGGATTAGTTAGTTTTAATGCCGGAGATTGTTTATCATAAATCACATTTATTGGAATTGATCCATCACCAGCTCCAGTTTCTTCACTACTAGCTATGGCACTAAAATTATTTTCTCCATCATCTAAAGATATTTTTTCAAAAGTAAAATCACCATTTTCCGTTACCATTGTTTTCCCAATAGAAATTTCATTTTTAAATAATTCAACCTCTACTTTTGCTTCTGCAAAACCACTTACTTTAATAGTGGCACTGTTAGT
>Ga0265293_10004960_pt1 | contig 22818 bp, 28 predicted proteins | sample Munlanlewell138R_FD_192505 | JGI IMG/M metagenome (GOLD analysis project Ga0265293, IMG submission 192505) | Leachate microbial communities from a municipal landfill in Southern Ontario, Canada - Leachate well 138R | ecosystem: Engineered > Solid waste > Landfill > Unclassified | place: Canada... | reverse complement strand
CGAGTGCCGACGCACATCAACGTGTATCTGAACAACACGGAGATCCACGACCTGGACGGCATTGAGACCGCGGTCCAGGACGGCGACCAGATTGCAGTGATCCCCGCGCTGGCCGGTGGCCGGTAAGCGCGGGGTAGCGGGGAGAGACGGATGACGAACGCACCCCAGGGAGCCCCTTCCAGCGCGCTGACGCCGGACGAGGTGATGCGGTACTCGCGGCACATCATCATGCCGCAGGTGGGCCCGCAGGGTCAGCGGAAGCTGCGCGCGGGCAAGGTCCTGGTGATCGGCGCTGGCGGCCTCGGCGGTCCGGTCGCCCTCTACCTGGCGCTCGCCGGGGTGGGCACGATCGGCATCGTCGAGTTCGACACGGTGGACCTGTCCAACCTCCAGCGGCAGGTGCTGCACACCACCGCGGACGTGAACCGGCCGAAGATCATCTCCGCGAAGGAGAAGCTGGAGGCCTACAACCCCCACGTCAACGTGGTGCTGCACCACGCACCGATCACCAGCGACAACGCGATGGAGATCATCTCCCAGTACGACATCGTGGTGAACGGCGCGGATAACTTCGCCACCCGCTACCTGGTGAACGACGCGGCCTACCTGGCCGGCAAGACGCTGGTGGACGGTGCGATCCTGCTCTTTGACGGGCAGGCGACGGTGTACGAGCCGGGCCAGGGCTGCTACCGCTGTCTGTACCCGGATCCCCCGCCGCCGGGGCTGGTCCCCTCCTGCGCCGAGGCTGGCGTGCTGGGGGCGATCACCGGCATCATCGGTTCGATCCAGGCAACCGAGGTCTTCAAGAAGATCCTGGGCGTCGGCAACCCGCTGGTGCACCGCCTGTTGCTGGTGGACGCGCTCACCATGGAGTTCCGCACGATGAAGATCCGCCGGGATCCCAACTGCCCGCTGTGTGGGGACAACCCGACGGTCACGGAACTCATCGACTACGACGCGTTCTGTGGCTCCCCGCCGCTCGAGATGCCCGTCGCGACGACGGCATAGCGTGGCGACGGCGTAGCGTGGCCTCGGGCAGCGCAGGCGGCGCGCTCCCGTCGAGGCAACCCATCGCGGGAAGCCCTCGACGCTCGGACGCCAGCAGTGAACTCGCGGGCAGGGTGGTGCAGGTCGGCACCGCGCCACCCTGTCCCGCTGCGATGGAAGGACGTCTCATGGCGGTGACCGTGCACGTCACCTCGGTCATCCAGTCGGCAGTGAACGGCCAGCGCGAGTTCACGGCGGACGGCGGCACCGTGGAGGAGCTCATCGACAACATCGAGTCGAGCTACCCCGGGTTCGCCCGGAACGTGGTGGACGAAGCGGGCGAGCTGCGCCGCTTCGTCAACATCTACCTGAACGACGAAGACGTCCGCTACCTGGGCGGCAAGCAGACCGCGCTGAAGGACGGCGACACCGTCTCCTTCCTGCCCGCCCTGGCGGGTGGCCGGTAAGGGACGTCTCAGAGTGGCAAGAAGGATCGCGTGAAGGCTCATAGCCTCCTCGACCTCATCGGCAACACGCCGCTGGTGGACATCTCCGCGATGTCCCCGAACCCGCGCGTCGAGATCTGGGCCAAGCTGGAGGGCCAGAACCCGACCGGTTCCGTGAAGGACCGGATCGCGCGCCACATGGTCCAGCACGCCGAGGCGCAGGGGATCCTGAAGCGCGGCGACACCATCCTCGAACCGTCCAGCGGCAACACCGGCATCGCGCTCGCGATGATCGGCCAGCTGCGCGGCTACCACGTGAAGATCGTGATGCCGGACGCCGTCTCCTCGGAGCGTGTCGCGCTCCTCAAGGCGTACGGGGCGGAGATCATCCTCTCGCCGGGCGCGGACGGATCGAACGGCGCCGTGCGGATGGCGACGCAGATCCGGGATGAGCACCCCGAGTGGGTGATGCTGTTCCAGTACGAGAACGAGATGAACCCTCGCGCGCACTACGACACCACCGCGCCGGAGATCATCGCGGACCTCCCCGACCTTGATGTGTTCATCGCGGGCCTCGGCACCGGCGGGACGCTGACCGGCGTCGGCCGGCGGCTGAAGGAGCACAACCCCGCGATCCGCGTCGTGGCCGCGGCGCCGCACCCCGGCGACCTCGTGCAGGGCCTGCGCGCGCTGGAGGACGGCTACATCCCCCCGGTCTTCGACGACCAGGTGCTGGACGGGCGGATCGTGGTGGACTCTGCTACCTCCTTCGCCATCACCAAGGAGCTGACGCAGAAGACCGGCGTCTTCGCCGGCATCTCGGCAGGCTCAGCGGTGAGGACCGCGCAGCGCACGGCCGAGCGCATGGAGTCCGGCAAGATCGTCGTCCTCCTCGCGGACGGGGGATGGAAGTACCTCTCCACCGGCCTCTGGAGCCAGGACTACGAGGACATCCGCGAGGCCGTCGCGGAGAAGCTGTGGTGGTGACGCGGGACACCCTCGCCCCGCGCTGCCTCTGACAGAGCGAACGCATGACAGCGGGAGGCCACCTCGGCCCTCGCCGTGGCAGAAGGAGTACGGAGATGGTCGACAAGCTGGTCACCGCCGACTGGGTGCAGGAGCACCAGGGCGACGACAACGTCCGCCTGGTCGAGGTAGACGTGGACACCGAGGCCTACCGCGAGGGACACCTCGAAGGCGCCGTGGCGTGGAACTGGACCACCCAGCTCCAGGACCCGGTGACCCGCGACATCCTGACGAAGGCGGACTTCGAGGCGCTGATGCAGCGCTCCGGCATCACGCCGGACACGCACGTGGTCCTGTACGGCGACAACAACAACTGGTTCGCCGCCTACGCGCTCTGGCTGATGGAGCTGTACGGCCACCAGCAGGTCTCCCTGATGGACGGCGGCCGCGTGAAGTGGCTGGCGGACAACCGCCCGACCACCACCACGGAGCCCTCCCCGGCCGCGTCCTCCTACGCCGCGCAGGAGGCCGACGCGAGCATCCGCGCCAAGCGCGACGAGGTGCTGCAGGCGGTCGGCTCCCCGACGAACCTCGTGGACGTCCGCAGCCCAGCCGAGTTCACCGGCGAGGTCATCGCCCCTCCGGGCATGACGGAGACCGCGCAGCGCGGCGGTCACATCCCCGGCGCGAAGAACATCCCGTGGGCCCGCGCGGTCAACGAGGACGGCACCTTCAAGTCCGTGGAGGAGCTCAAGTCCCTGTACGAGGGCGCCGGCGTCCAGCCCAACGGCGACACCATCGCCTACTGCCGCATCGGCGAGCGCTCCAGCCACACCTGGTTCGTGCTGAAGCACATCCTGGGCTACGACAACGTGAAGAACTACGACGGCTCATGGACCGAGTACGGCTCCATGGTCGGCGTCCCGATCGAGAAGTAGCCCGCACCCTTCGAGGCGTTCGCACAGCCCTCGACGCCCGCTCTGAGCTGCCGAGGTAGACAGGACCACACTGATGACCTCGGCAGCCAGCTCGGCGGCGAGTTCGAACCTCGAGCAGGCCATCCTCCGGCGCGTCCTGCGCTCGGGGGATGGCCGCGCCCTCCACGTCCACTTCCGCGCGGAGGTCCTCGACCGCTATCGGGAGCACCCCTCCGCCACACTCCTCCGCACGGCCACCGTCGGCCGCATCAGTATCCCCGGCTCGTGGTCGCTAGACCTCGGCATCGTCGAGGCCCCCGGCGCTCCCACCTTCCTGCACACCACCCTCGGTGACCTCCTCGACCGCCTCCCGGAGCGGGAGCGCGACCACTGGGTGGAGCACCTCCTCCCCTCCCCGGTGAGCCTCAACTTCGTGCAGATGCGGCTGTCCGCCGGAGCCTGCATCGACGACGGCGAGCCCCGGCCGTGGGAGTGAGGCGGGGCAGTCGGGTGGCTTCGGGAGCAGAGTTCTGACCCCCTCCCCACAGCGGAGGTGCAGACCTCCGACCCCCTCCCCCTCTGGGGGAGGGTTGGGGAGAGGGCAGAGAGAGCGGTTGTGGTGAGGATGACGTACGAACCCAAGACCAGCGGCCAGACCGAACGTCTGACAACCTCTCGTAGCGAGTCCACCATCTTCGAATGTGTGACGTCCCTTCTTCCCTCTCCCCCACCCTCCCCCAGAGGGGGAGGGGGCCGGAACGTGGAGCGGTAGCGTGGGCAAGGAACGAGCGCGGGCACTTCGCAAGAAATCGACTGATGCGGAGCGAAAGCTCTGGAATGTGCTCCGCGCCGGTCGCCTCGGCGGCTTCAAATTCCGACGGCAGCACCAGGTGGGGCACTACTACGTCGACTTCATCTGTCTTGAGCAGGAGCTGGTGGTCGAAGTCGATGGGAACCACCATGCCGAGCAGGTTGCCTACGATGACGAGCGTGACCTGTGGCTTGAGGGACAGAATCTTGAAGTGCTGAGATTCTCCAACCAAGAGGTGCTCACGGACATCGAGCACGTTGAGCAGGTCATCTGGCAGACGCTCACTTCCCTCTCCCCAACCCTCCCCCAGAGGGGGGAGGGGGCCGGAGTCCGAGGGGGAGCAGGACTGAAGGGCAGTTCATGCCGCGGATTGCACAGGCCGTGATCGATGAGATGGTGGCGCACGCGCGGGAGGATCTCCCGAACGAGGCGTGCGGGATGGTGCACGCCGTACCCGGCGAGGGCGATCCCACGCTGGAGGTGCACCGCGTCAAGAACGCCGCGGCCAGTCCGTACCGGTACGAGATGGACCCGCTGCAGATGATGAAGCTGGAGCGGAAGCGCGACGAGGAGGGGGACACTCTCTTCGCGATCTACCACTCGCACGTAGCGTCGCAGGCGTATCCCTCGCCGACGGATGTGCGGATGGCGTTCTTCCCGCCTGGAGAGGTAGAGCAGCCGCCGATGTTCCCGGGGACGTACTACATCCTCGTCTCGCTGGAGCATGAGGAGCCCTCCGTCCGGGCGTTCCAGATCCGGCAGGGCGGGCACATCGAGGAAGAAGCGATCGAGGTCGTCTGATGCTCGACCGGTCGAGGCATCCCGTCCCCGCTCCGATCCAGGTCGGCTCGACGACGTTCGAGTGGGGGGCGCGCACCTACGTCATAGGGATCCTGAACGCCTCGCCGGACTCGTTTTCCGGGGACGGGTTGGTGGACCCGGACGAGGCGCTGAGGCGTGCGGAGGCGATGGTGGCCGCGGGCGCGGACTGGCTGGACATCGGTGCGGAGTCCACGCGGCCGGACTTCCAGTCCGTGGATGCGGACCAGGAGTGGAAGCGCCTCCAGCTGGTGCTGGGGCCGGTGCGGCGCGCGTTCGACCTCCCGATCTCCGTGGACACCTCGAAGGCCGAGGTGGCGCGGCGCGCGATCGAGTACGGCGCGGACGCGGTGAACGACGTCACGGGCTGCCTGGGCGATCCCGAGATGCCGAGGGCGATCGCGGCGCTGGGCGTCCCGGTGATCGCGATGCACAACCAGCGGGGGCGCGCGTTCGGTGGCGACGTGATGAAGGACGTTCGCGCCGGGCTGCGCGAGTGCATGACCGCGCTGATGACCGCGGGCGTGCCGGAGGAGCGGATCATCGTGGACCCGGGCTACGGCTTCGGCTGGGGTCCCGTCCGCGACTTCGAGATGCTGCGCCGGCTGGAGGAGCTGAAGCGCCTCGGCCGGCCTGTCCTGATCGGCACGTCGAGGAAGTCCTCGATCGGCTACGTGATCGACCGGCCCGCGCAGGAGCGCGTCCACGGCACGGCGGCGACCGTTGCCGTCTCCATCGCGAACGGCGCGGACATCGTGCGCGTGCACGACGTGGAGGAGATGGTGTGCGTCGCGAAGGTGACCGACGCCGTCGTCCGCGCGTGACATCGCTCCACTCCGCTTCACCCCGACCGACCTCACCCCGTCGCGTCTACCTCGCCCTCGGCTCCAACCTCGGCGACCGCGGGGCGCACCTCCGCGCCGCCGTCCGAGGCCTGCGCGCGGGTGGTGTCGACATCGACGCGGCGTCGTCGCTGTACGAGACGCCGCCATGGGGGGTGACCCACCAGCCCGCGTTCCTCAACGCCGTCGTTGGGAGCGTCTCCGCACTCACCGCGCGCGAGCTCCTCGTCCTCGCGAAACGCATCGAGGCGGACGCGGGCCGCGACTTCACCGCGGAGCGCTGGACGGCCCGCCCGGTCGACGTGGACATCGCGCTGATCGAAGGCGAGACCGTGGCGGAGCCGGATCTGGTCGTGCCGCACGCACTCCTCGCGGAGCGGTCCTTCGTCCTCGTGCCCCTCGCGGAGATCGCGGGGAGCGTGGCGCATCCGCTGCTGGGGGCCACGATCGAGGAACTGCGGGACGCGAGGCCTGGGAGCGAGCGGGACGAGGTCGTGCGGGTCGCCGGCCCGGAGTGGGCTGAGGGCGTCAGACCTGCGACGACCGCGGACCTACCGGCGCTCCGTGCACTCCTGCGTCGTGTCTACGTCGGCGAGGCCTACTCGGAGGCGGTGCCGTTCGACGCGTTCCTCGACGGGCTGCAGGTGGACCCGGCGACCGTCGTGTTGGTGGCGGCGGAAGCTGCGGAGGCCGGGCCCGTCGGGTGCGTCTGCTATCTCCGCGTTGCGTCGCCCCTGCGACAGATCGCCGGGCCGGACGAGGACGAGATGCGCCTGTTGGCCGTCGATCCCGGTTTGCGGCGATCGGGTGCGGGCGAGCGGCTGGTGAGGGCGTGTCTGCTGCTCGCGCGGCGTGAGGGCCGGGGGCTCGTGTTGTCGACGCAGCCCTCGATGCAGGCCGCACACCGTCTGTACGAGCGGTTGGGATTCCTGCGTCAGCCCTCCCGAGACTGGGTGACCACGGCCGGACGAGACATGCTGGTGTACGAGTGGCCCGGCTCCCGTCGCGGAGGCTAGCCCATCGACTCCGGCGGCGGCGCGCCGTCGAGGGCGGCGGGCGGGTAGTCCTCGGGGTCGTCCCAGTCCTTCACGGACATGGTGTAGCCGACCCAGAAGAGGAAGCCGGAGGCGATGCCGACGGCGATGCCCACCGGCACCGCGACGACGAGGTAGGAGCGGCGGACTGCGCCGACGAAGAAGACGAGCAGCTGGAGGCCGGCGAGGGCCATGAGCGCGCGGCCGATCTGGCGCGACCGCTGCTGGGTCATGAAGAACGGGTCGTCCGGGTTCATGCGTCCGGTCCTAGTGGCCCGTCGGCTCGGAGGAGGCCTCCGCCATCGCGGCGCGGAGGTCGGGCGGGAGCAGGTTCGGGATGCCCTCGGTGATCGGGTAGGCCTCGGCGCACTGGGTGCAGGTGAGAGTGCCGGTGAGCACGTCGCCGTCCTGCTCGGCCGTGACGTCGAGGCGCAGCTCGGACTTGTCGAGGGGGCAGGCGAGGATGTCCATGAGGTCGCGTCGCATGCCGTGATCCTACGGGCGGCCCGTACCGGGCCGCAAACGTAGACTGGCCTTCTGAGGCCGAAAGCCGTTACGGGAACAGCAGGCGATGAACGAAGCAGGGTCAGCAAGCACCACCCGGCAGCGCATCCCCCTCTCGAGGGCGTATGCAGTGATCTCGCCGGACCAGATCCTCGTGAAGCCCTCGAGGAGCGTGCTCATCGGACCGGCGATCCAGGCGACGCTGACGGTCGCCGCGTGTTTCGCCATCGTGCGATGGATGGACTCGCTGCCGCTGTGGGTGCTGATGCTCCTGCTGCTGTTCGTGATCATCGCCGGCCCCGCGGGCGTCCTCGGGCTGGTCTACAACCTTCTCGGCTCGGCGTTCATCATGGAGCGCAAGAAGGGCACCTGCCGCTGGCAGCAGGGGTTCCTCGGCCTCGGGTTGGGCACCCGGGAACTCGTGCCGTTCCCTCGCATCGACCACATCGAGGTCGGCGGGGACTTCGAGGACGAGCTCGGCTCCGGCGACCTGCAGGACGTGGTGCGCTGGGAAGTACGGCTGGTGAAGGACAACCAGCGCGTGCTGGAGGTGACTTCGATCACCCAGGCGCGTCGGCTGTCCGACGAGTCGCTGGAGCGCGCGAACGCGCTTGCGAGTGCCCTCGGGGAGATGTGCGGCAAACCCGTGACCCTCGGCACGATTCCGGAATGGGCGCTCGAGGAGTTCGAGGACGGCGACACGGACGACCTCGACGAGGATGAGACGATCGAGGAGTCAGAGGAGTAGCGAGGGCGCAGGCTTCTCGCATCGTCCCTCTCCGCGTGCGAGGAGCCCTCGATGAGCCGTCCGATGGAGCTGATGCGCGAGGCAAAGACGATCGCGGTCGTGGGCGTGAGCACCCAGCGTCCGCGGCCCGCGAACGACATCGCTGAGTACCTCATCGGCGCCGGGTTCGAGGTCTACCTCGTGAACGAGCTCGAGGCGGGGCAGAGTCTGTTCGGCAAGGTGATCAACCCCTCGGTCGTTTCGCTTCCCGTTCCCGTGGACATCGTGGACATCTTCCGCCGCCCGGCGGACGTGCCGCCGCATGTCGAGGACGCGATCGCGGCGAGCGCGAAGGTGGTCTGGATGCAGATGGGCATCGTGAACGAGGAGGCCGCGGAGCGCGCTCGGGAGGCGGGCCTCGAGGTGGTGATGGACCGCTGCACCATGGTGGAGCACCGGAAGCTGCGGCGCGGCTGAGGCCGCTCCAACGGTGGCGAACCCTTGCCATATCTCGGGCGGTTGCGACATCGGTACGAATGAATCGCCCGCAGTGGAACCAACCACGTACACTGAGTACTCAGCAGGCCACGGAAACTCCGCTCTGGTGGAATTGGGCTCCTCGGCTTTGCACGATCACCTCAACGAGAAGTGCGGCATCTTCGGCGTCTTCGCCCCGGGCGAAGACGTAGCCCGTCTCACATTCTTCGGCCTCCACGCTCTTCAACATCGCGGCCAGGAATCTGCTGGGATCGCGACCACTGACGGCAAGCGCCTGAACCTCTACGCGGACATGGGCCTTGTGTCCCAGGTCTTCACGGAGGATGCGCTCGCTGCCCTGCCGGGGCGTGCGGCGATCGGCCACACGCGTTACTCCACCACCGGCTCCAGCACCCGAGGCAACGCGCAGCCCTTCCACCTGAAGGGCATGCACGGCGAGATGGCGATCGCGCATAACGGCAACGTCGTGAACGCCGATGTCCTCCGCTCCGACCTCGCTTCCACAGGCACGATGTTCGACACCTCCAGCGACACGGAGGTCATCGGCCGGCTGCTCATCGACGGGCCGGGCGAGGACTGGCCGGAGCGCTTCGGCCAGCTGATGCGCCGCGCGAACGGCGCGTACTCGCTCACGATCCTGACGCACGACGCCGTGTATGCGGTGCGGGACCCCCTCGGCATCCGGCCGCTGTGCATCGGTCGGCTGAACGGCCAGGGCTGGGTGTTCGCCTCCGAGACGTGCGCGCTGGACCACCTGGGCGCGGAGTACATCCGCGACGTACGCCCCGGCGAGGTCGTCCGCGCGGACGGCGAGGGCCTCACGTCGTTCTTCCCGCTCTCCGCCGAGGATGGCGGGATGCCGGGTCAGACGACGGACCAGGACCAGGCGCTGTGCCTCTTCGAGTTCATCTACTTCGCGCGGCCTGACTCGCGCATCTCCGGCCAGTTGCTGCACCCCGCGCGGATGCGGATGGGCGCGCGACTGTCCGAGGAGCACCCCGTGGAGGCGGACGTCGTCATCGGCGTGCCGGACTCGGCGACCGCGGCGGCCATCGGCTACGCGCAGGCCTCGGGCATCCCATACGCCGAGGGACTGGTGAAGAACCGCTACGTGGGCCGGACGTTCATCCAGCCCGACCAGCGCCTCCGCGACCGCGGCGTGCAGTTGAAGTTCAACCCGCTCCGCGAGGTCCTCGCCGGGAAGCGTGTCGTGGTGGTCGATGACTCGATCGTCCGAGGCACCACCACCCCGCGCGTGGTGAAGATGATCCGCGACGCCGGCGCGACCGAGGTGCACATGCGGATGGCCTCGCCGCCGATCACGCACCCGTGCTTCTACGGTGTAGACATGGCGACGCGCGGCGAGCTGATCGCCGCCAACCTCTCCGTGGACGAGATCCGCGACCACATCGGCGCGGACACCCTGGGCTACCTGTCGATCGAGGGCACCGTCTGGGCCGCCAACATCGGCGAGGGCCAGCACTGCACCGCGTGCTTCACCGGCAAGTACCCCTCCGCGGTGCCGCTGCAGTTCGACAAGTTCGCGCTGGAGGGCGGCTCGGAGGTCCCGGACCACGAGATCCCGATGGCCCGCACCGAGCCGGTGGTCGTCCCGCTCACGCTTCGCTAGCAGCGCTCAACGTCCCTCGGCGTTAGTCTCCGATCCTCCCCCACGAGAGCCCTGCGATGACCGACTCGCACCGCGAACCGCTCACTTACGCCGCTGCCGGCGTGGACCTCGACGCGCGCGAGGCGACCGCCAGGCGCTTCGGCGCGATCGCCCGAGGCACCCACGGGCCGCAGGTGATCAACGTGCCGGGGGCGTTCGCCTCCTTCTTCGCGCTGGGGTCGCAGTACCGCGACCCGGTGATCGTCTCCTCCACGGACGGGCTGGGGACGAAGCCGCTGATCCACCTTGCGCAGGGCACCATCCGCCTGGCCGGACACGACATCGTCAACAACAACGTCGGCGACCTGGCCACCACGGGCGCGACGCCCCTGTTCTTCCTCGACTACATCGCCACGAACGGACTCCCGCACGAGGCGCGCCTCGAGCTCGTCGAGGGCATCGCGGAGGCGTGCGCGGAGAACGGCGTGGCTCTGATCGGCGGTGAGACCGCCGACATGCCCGACATCTACCGCGAGGGCGACTTCGACATCGCCGGCTTCGTGGTCGGCGTCGTGGAACGCGATGCCCTCATCGACGGGTCGACGATCGAGCCGGGCGACGTGCTGGTCGCACTGCCCTCCAACGGGCTGATGACCAACGGCTACTCGCTCGCGCGGGAGGTCTGGGCGCTGGGCAAGGGCCTGGGCGACGACCACGACCGTGAGGTCCTCGAGCGCCGCCCGGAGGAACTGGGTGGCGCCTCGATCGGGGAGGCGCTGACGGCGCCGCACCCGCCGTTCGCGCCGCTGCTGCGCCCCGCTCTGCCGCTGCTGAAGGGCATCGCACACATCACGGGTGGCGGCATCCCCGGCAACCTGCCGCGCGCGCTGCCCGAGGGCGTCGCGGGCGACCTCGACGCCTCGTCGTGGACCGTGCCGGGGCTCTTCACCCTCATCCAGCACGACGGCGGCATCGAGGACGCCGAGATGTTCCGCACGTTCAACCAGGGCGTCGGCATGATCGCCGCCGTCGCGCCCGCCAACCTCGACGCCGCGCTTGAGGCACTGCCCGGCGCGTGGCGCATCGGCAAGGTCGTCCCGCGCGAGGACGGCCCCGCGGTGCGCGGCATCCCGCTCGCCGACTGATCACCGACTGGCCGCTGACTGTCTGCTTCTAGCAGCCCACTAAAGGAGTTTCGAGATGGCCCCCTCCCCGACGGCGCAGAAGCGACGCGCGATCCTCGCGGTGTACGACAAGACCGGGATCGTGGAGTTCGCGCGCGGGCTGCACGACCTGGGCTGGGAGCTCATCGGCACCGGCGGGACGGCGAAGACGGTAGCGGACGCTGGTCTGCCGATCACGCAGGTGGCTGATCTGACCGGCAGCCCGGAGATGCTGGGCGGCCGCGTGAAGACGCTCCATCCCAAGATCCACGGCGGCATCCTGTACCGACGTGGCAACGAGGGCGACGAGGCTGAAGTCGTCCAGTACGAGGTCCCCGCCATCGACCTGGTTGCGGGCAACCTCTACCCGTTCATCGACACCGTGACGAAGGGGACGCCGTCCCTCGCCCAGGCGCTCGAGGAGATCGACATCGGCGGGCCGACGATGATCCGGGCCTCCGCCAAGAACCACCCGTGGGTGCTCTCCGTCATCGACCCGGCCGACTACGAGACGGTCCTCGAAGCGCTCAGGAGCGCCGGCGGCGACCCCTCGGGCGTGGACGCCGAGGCTCGGCGCGGGCTGGCCGCGAAGGCGTTCCAGCACGTCGCCCACTACGACACCGCGATCGCGGAGTACCTGCGCGGGAACCCCTCGGACGGGGGTGCGGGCGAGGTGGAGACGTTCCCGGCGCAGCTCTCCTTCGGCGCGACCCGCCGCGAGGTGCTGCGGTACGGCGAGAACCCCCATCAGCAGGGCGCGTTCTACACCTACGACTCCGTCTTCACCCCGGTCGAGGGCATCGGCGGGTTCGAGCAGCATCACGGCAAGGCGATGTCCTACGTGAACATCCTGGATGCCGACGCCGCGTACAACGCCGTCGCGGACTTCGAGGAGCCCGCGATCTCGATCATCAAGCACACGAACCCGGCCTGCTTCGCCGCTGGATCCGGGGCGGCGGGCGAGGGCGCCTCGCTCTCGTCGCTCTCCTCGCTCTACGAGCGCGCCCTAGGCGATGGGGACTTCGTCTCCGCGTACGGCGGCATCGTCGCCGTGAACCGCGTCGTGGACATGGCGTTCGCCGAAGCCCTGCGCGAGGTGCGGTCGCCGAGCGACGGTGAGACGCGCATGTTCTACGAGATCGTGGTCGCGCCCGGCTATGACCCAGAGGCTCTCGAGCACCTCAAGAAGAAGTCGAAAGACCTCCGCATCCTCACCGCGCCGATGGGCGAGCCGCGCCGCGAGCGACTGGAGTTCCGCTCCGTGCGGGGCGGGGTGCTCGTGCAGAACGCGGACGTGAAGTTCGTCACGGACTTCGAGGTCGTGAGCCAGCGCCAGCCCTCGGAGGGTGAGCTCGCCGACCTGCGGGTCGCGTGGAACATCTGCAAGCACGTGAAGTCGAACGGCGTGGTGTTCGTGAAGGACGGTGTCCTCATCGGCATGGGCGCCGGCCAGCCGAACCGCGTCGGCTCCGCCCGCCTGTGCGCGGAGCAGGCCGGAGAGCGCGCTCAGGGCGCCGTCTGCGCCACCGACGCCTTCCTCCCCTTCCCAGACACCGTGGAGGTCGCCGCAGCCGCTGGGTGCACGCTGGTGGCGCACACGGGTGGCTCCATCCGGGATGAGGACTCCGTCCAGGCGGCGGACCGCCTCGGCGTCTCGCTGGTAACGACGGGAGTCCGTCACTTCCGGCACTAGGGGTGCGATCGCGGACGACGACCGCGGTGTAAGCGGAGTTGCACTGGCCGATGGTTTTGTAACTGGTACGACGTTCAGTTACAAAGCGTGCTCGCCAATGCAACCCGGGTAACACTCGGCGCGAGCATTTGTAACTGATGACCGTCTGAGTTACAAACGATGTAGCTCGGTGTCACCGGAGTTACAGATGGACCCGAAGGCCATGGCCCGCAGCCCCCTGGGGAAGCTCGTCCGCATCGACGGTGGACGCGCATACTTGCCTGCGCCGCTGCCGGACACGTTGGTGCTTCCGCCCGACCTCGCCGTCGAGGTGGAGCGCGCAACCGTGGCCGTTGCGACCCTCGGTGGGCTGGGCGAGACGCTCGAGAACCCTCACCTGCTGGTGGACCCGTTCCTCCGACGTGAGGCCGTGCTCTCCTCCATGATCGAGGGGACGCAGGCCTCGCTCTCCGACATCCTGGAGCTGGAGGCGCACGCACCGCCGCCTGCTGGCGATGCCGGCGAAGTGCTGAACTACGTGCGTGCGATGGAGCGCGGGATCGCGCTGCTGGAGGACTTGCCGGTCTGCCTGCGACTGATCCACGAGCTGCACGCGGTGCTCCTCCGTGGCGTCCGAGGCGACCACGCGCGGCCGGGCGAGTTCCGCGACCTGCAGGTGTGGATCGGGCGCCCCGGCACGGGGATCGACCAGGCGCGGTCCGTGCCGCCGCCGGAGGCCGAGGTTGCCGATCTGATGGCGGCCTGGGAGCGATGGGCGAACGCGCCTGTGGCGTTGCCGATCCTCGTGCGGTGCGCGCTGCTGCACTACCAGTTCGAGACGATCCACCCGTACCGGGACGGTAACGGCCGGGTCGGGCGGTTGCTGATCGTGCTCTTCCTGATGGCGCAGGGGCTGCTGACCCAGCCGCTGCTCTACGTCTCGTCTTACTTCGAGCGACACCGCTCCGAGTACTACGACCACCTGTTGCGGGTGAGTGCGACCGGCGACTGGATGCCGTGGCTGTCGTTCTTCATGGCCGGGGTCGCGGAGCAGGCGAACGACGCGATCCGCCGTTCCCGGGAGCTGCGCGACCTCCGTCGCACCTACCTCGCGCGGATGCAGGAGGCGGGCGAGTCCGCGAATGCGTTCCAGCTGGTGGACCTGTTGTTCCGCCGTCCGAGGGTGACTCGACGCTCGGTGGCGGAGGATCTGGGACTGACGACGGCAGGTGCGCGGCAGCTGTTGGACCGGATGCGGCGGAGGGGACTGGTGTCCGATGTCCCCAATCGCCGGCCGGCGGTGTTCGTCGCACCGGAGATCCTCGATATCGTGGATGTCTAGGAGGCCCGCCCATGGCGACTGTTGACCTCGTGATCCCCTGCTACAACGAGGAGCACGTCCTCGCCGGAAGCGTGGAGCGGGTGCTGGCATGGTGCGATCAGCACCCCGAGCACACGTGGCGCGTGGTCGTGGCGAACAACGCCTCCACGGACGGGACGCTGGAGGTCGCCCGCGCGCTGGAGGCGAAGCACCCCGGGCGCGTGGGCGTGCAGCACATCCCCGTGAAGGGGCGAGGCATTGCGCTCCGGATCACCTGGCTCACCTCCGAGGCCGACGTGATGGCGTACATGGACGTCGACCTCTCGACGGACCTGGACCACATCCCGGAGCTCGTTGACCCCATCGCGCGCGGTGACGCGGACCTCGCGTACGGTTCGAGGCTGCACCCGCTGTCGCAGACGGAGCGGTCGCTCAAGCGCGAGATCACGAGCCGCGGGTACATCTCCATCCTCAGGGCCGCGGGCCTGAAGGTGTCCGACGCGCAGTGCGGGTTCAAGGCGATCTCGCGGGAGGCCGCGCGGGCGTTGCTGCCCCTGGTGCAGGACACGCAGTGGTTCTGGGACACCGAGCTGCTGTGGGTGGCGCAGGCGAACGGGTACCGGATGGCTGAAGTTCCCGTGCGCTGGGACGAAGATCCGGACACGCGGGTGAAGATTGTCCAGACGGCGACGGATGACCTGAAGGGTGTGTGGCGCCTGAAGCGGGGCGGTCTACCGCGAGTTGCGGGGCGGGGGTAGCCTCGGACGGGCCGAGGCGAGCGACCGCTTCGGCGCGGATCGAGTCACGTCGGAGGGCCGCGGTCAGCCTCTGACGGTTGTGACGTAACGCACTTCCGTTGACCGTAGTCCGGGGCCGTCGCTACATTCGCCCCGGCCCTGCGGCAAGCCGCAGGTTCGCGTGCGGCTGCCTGAGTCGCGCAGTTTGGGAGGATTTGCCCATGCTTGGCGAGGGAGAGGGCATCGAGCTGATCGGTGTCTTTGTCACCTTCATGGTCGGGCTGGGCATCATGGTCCTGCTCGGCAAGTGGTGGGAAGCCTAGTCGGCTTCTTCGGGCGCCCATGGGGCGCACCGGCTCTACCACTTACCTCGACGGCAGCGGGGGACGCCCAGCGCGTAGGCGCGGGCGACTGACAGGAGCAGCGGATGGCCACCTCGGAACGACCGCAACGGCGGACGATGGGCGATCGTCTGTACGACGCCATCTTCTCCAACCGCCTGTGGCGCTCCATCTTCCGGTCCGGGTACCCGAACACCCCCCGGAACCAGATGCTGGCCGTGGCGACCAACGTCTTCCTGCACCTGCACCCCACGCGGATCCATCGCACGCACGTGAAGATCACCCACACCTTCTGCCTGGGTGGGTTGTCCTTCTTCCTGTTCCTGGGTCTGACCATCACCGGCGTGCTGCTGATGTTCTATTACGTCCCGTCTGTCGACCGGGCGTACGAGGACATCCTGGCGCTGGAAACTGACGTGCGGTTCGGCCAGCTGATGCGCAACATGCACCGCTGGATGGCGCACGGCATGGTGCTGATGGTGCTCATGCACATGATGCGCGTCTTCTACACCGGCGCGTACAAGCCGCCGCGGGAGTTCAACTGGGTCGTGGGCGTGGTGCTCCTCGTCCTGACGCTGCTGCTCTCCTTCACCGGCTACCTGCTGCCCTGGGACCAGCTGGCGCTGTGGGCCATCACCGTGGGCACGAACATGGTGGGTTCCGCCCCGCTGCTGGGCGAGCCGAACCGCTTCGTGCTGGTCGGTGGCTACCAGGTGGGCCAGGCCGCCCTCACCCGCTTCTACACCCTGCACGTCATCGGCCTGCCGTTGCTGGCCGCCGTGTTCATGACTGTCCACTTCTGGCGCATCCGCCGTGACGGCGGACTGTCGCGCCCGCTGTAGGTCGTAGGAAGGAACGGGAACCGATGGCTGCTACGCCTCAGGCCCAAGCCCAAGCCTCCTCCGCGGCCGTCCGCGGGCGTGCGCGCCGGGCTCGTGAAGAAGAGTTGCTGGTCTGGCCGGACCTCGTCTTCATCGAGTTCATCGCCGCGGTGCTGTTCACGATCCTCATCGTGGTGCTCGCGGTGATGGTGGACTCCGTGCTGCTCGACCGCGCGAACGCGGCCGTGACGCCGAACCCGTCCAAGGCCCCGTGGTACTTCCTGAACCTGCAGGAACTACTGCTCCACATGCACCCCGCCCTCGCCGGCGTGGTCGTGCCGACGGTCGCCCTGATCGCCCTCGGCGCCATCCCCTACTTCGACAACTCGAACGAGGGCCAGGGCGAGTGGCTGTCCACGCCGATGGCGTGGCCGCTCACCTGGATCGGCGCCGCGGTCGGCTCCATCGGCACGCTGCTCCTGATCTTCTACGACGAGTCGAAGCACGTTCAGATCTACGAGTGGATCGCGAACGGCAAGTTGAATGCTGATTCCCAGGCCGAGGGCTTCCATGCCTGGCCTCATCAGCTCGACTTCATGCGCGGCCTTCGAGGCATCCAGAACGAGATCGCGTGGCCGGACTGGACGCTCCACGTCCCGCTGGGCGACGTCCTGCGGACGGACCTGCTGGGCTTCCCGCGGATCGAACTGGACTGGAACATCCCGGCGTTCCTGGTGGAGCAGTTCATCCCGGTCAACACGATGATCGGCCTGCCGCTCATCTTGTCCTTCGTGGTGCACAAGATGGGCATCGCGAAGACGAAGCGGGACCACATGATCCTGCAGTTCTCCGGGTTCATCGCCGTCTACATCACGCTGACGATCGTGGGAACGTTCTTCCGCGGCGAGGGCCTCGTGCTCGGGCCGTACACGATCTTCGCGCACGAGTAGCGGCTGTCGGAGGAAACCGTGGCGAACGAACCAGTCTCACCGTCGCAGACAGACGCCTGGAAGTCGGCGCTCGCGTCGCGCCGTACCCAGGTCGCAGACACCGAGGCGCTCCCGGCGGCGCTGGTGTCGCCGCTGGATCGCGATGTCTCGCGCCGTAACTTCATCCGGGCCTCCTTCTGGGGCGGCCTCGGCGTCACGCTGCTCGGCAGCGTGGGCCTCCTGCTGGACTTCCTCTACCCGCGGAACGTCCGTGGCTTTGGTGGCCCCGTGCCCGCCGGCAACGTGGCGGACTACGTGAAGGGTGCCGACCCCGTCCCGAACTCCGAAGGGCAGTTCTGGATGGCGAACCTGGATCCGGCGGAGAGCCGGCTGGGTGGCACCGGCGGTGCGGACGGCCTGCTGGCCCTGTGGCGCAAGTGTCCCCACCTGGGATGCACCGTCCCGTGGCGCAGCACTTTCTCGTACGAAGGTGACTCCGAGGGCTGGTACCGCTGCCCGTGTCACGGTTCCACGTACACCAAGTCTGGCGTCCGGGTGTTCGGCCCGGCGCCGCGCTCCATGGACACCATGGCGATCGAGATCGACTCGGCCGGCAACATCACGGTCCAGACCGGCGCGATCACGCCGGGCGGCCCGGACAACCCGGAGCGGGCAGTCCCCGTCTAGGCCACTGTTCCAACTGACCGAGACACGACGCGGAGAGTGATGGACGCATGAACACAAGCAAGCAGGTCAACGTGATGATCGGGCTGCTGTTCCTCGCGTTCCTCGCCTTCGGGGCGTACATCGTGAACGAACCCAACCGCTCCGCCACGGCGGCGGAGGCGCAGGACGAGCTGCTGATCCACCGCGGCGCGGACCTCTTCGTCGCGAACTGCCGCACCTGTCACGGCCTTGTCGGCGAGGGCGGCATCGGCCCGGCCCTCGACCTCGACGCGTTCCTCATCTTCGAGGAGGGCAACGAGGAGGGTGCTCCCGTGACCCCCGAGGGGGACATCCGCACGGTGGAGACGTTCCTCCACAACACGATCGCCTGTGGCCGCGAGGGCACAGCGATGCCGGTGTGGTCGGAGCGCTTCGGTGGTCCGCTCTCTGAAACGCAGATCAACTACCTCGTGCAGATGATCACGACGCCGGGCGCGTGGGAGACGGTCGAGGAGATCGGCCACGAGCACGACATCGAGACGGACACGGATCCCGCGACGGTGGTCCTCCCAGGCACCGAGGCCGGCACGCTGGGCATCACGCACGGCAACTGTGGCCAGTACCGCGGTGAGTCGCGCCAGGAGATCATCAGCCGCGACCCGTTCAGCGAGGGCGGCGAGGACGCGGAGCCGACCCCGACCGAGCTGCCCGCCGAGCCGGAGGCCCAGGCGATGATCCAGGGCGTCCTCGTGGGGCAGTTCTTCCAGACCAACTGCTCGGCCTGCCACGGCGCGGACCGTGGTGGCGGAGTCGGTCTGCCGCTGCTGCCCTCGACGCTGACGCAGGCTGACGACTTCTATGTCGACACGATCACGAACGGTCGCGAGGGCACGGCGATGCCGGCCTGGGGCGAGCAGATGACGCCGGAGGAGATCCAGAGCATGGTGACCTTCCTGAAGAACGTCGAGCCGTAACCCGAGTAGTATTAGTTCATGCGGTCGAAGCCCGCCGGGGCTTCGATAGAGGGGGATTCGATGGCAGCAGTGACTGGTAAGCGCTACAAGTGCCCGAACTGTGGTGCCGAGTTCATCGTCACCAAGGGTGCCGAGGATGCAGAACTCCGCTGCGGCGAGACGCCGCTCGAGCAGCTGTAGGACGGGGACAACGATGGCTGTCGCACTGGGCAAGCGCTACAAGGACGAGACCACCGGCGTGGAGGTGCTCTGCATCAAGCCGGGGGACTGCAACCTGAACGTCAACGGACGCGGCATGGAAGAGCTCCAGCCGAAGGTGCTCCCCTCCGCCGACTAATCTCGGTCCGAGCGACTTTTCACGGCGCGGCGCCAGCCGCGCCGTTGTCGTGCCCGCAGGATCCGAGGCTTCGCGCCAGACTCGCCCGCCCCCGCTCCCCTTCCGGCTCCTCTCCCATTCCGTCTCCCATTCCGTCCCCCCCTCTCCCGGTTTCGGGAGAGGGGCCGGGGGTGAGGGTCATTCCGCGCCCCGCGACGCGAGCGCCCTCGGTCATCCCAAGAGCCGATCCGGAAGAGGCCCTCACCCCAACCCTCTCCCGAAACCGGGAGAGGGGGTCAGATTCGGAGAGGAGACGGAATGCGAGGGGGGAGCCGGGAGGGGCGGGCGAGTTGACGGGGAGGGGTGGCGCGGACCGTGTCTCGTTGCTCACGTTGACCCCAGAATCAGCCCGCGGGTACGATGAGCAATGCGCGTCGCTGCGTTTCCGCGCGACGACGGTTCCGAGGCCTTCGCGGCGCTATCTGACGGATGACCGGGGCTGGGTGCCTCGGCGGGGGTGAACATCGAGTGACTGAGATCTACGTCGGCGATTCCGAGTCCCTGGAGGCCGCGCTGCGGCGCTTCAACAAGCGCGTGCAGGCGGACGGGATCCTGACCGACGCCCGTCGTCACGAGTTCTACGAGAAGCCGTCCGAGCGCCGCAAGAAGAAGGAAGCCGCCCGCCGCCGCAAGCTGCGCAAGGCGATCGCACGCGCGAAGACCCGCGAGCGCGCGTAGGCCCCAGAGCCTCGGCGGCCCGACCCGTTGAGGGTGTACGGGCCGCCTCCTCCCTCGCACGTCACGAGCGCCCTCTTCCGCTGCGCGGTACGCTTCGAGCGGTGCGTGAGCGAGATGTCTGTGCGCCGCAGCTCACCCGACGTGCGTCTGCGCGGCGCTCGCATCCAGAGGGAGCCGGTGTGGCCACGATCCAGGAGACGATCCGAGAGCAGATGACCGCCGCCTGGAAGGGCGGCGACACGGAGCGGCGTGACGCCCTCCGGCTGCTGCTTTCCGCCTTCAAGAACGCCGAGATCGACTTCGGACACACCCTCACCGACGACGAGACGACGAAGGTCCTCCAGAAGGAGGCGAAGCAGCGCCGCGACTCGATCACCGAGTACGAGAAGGCGAGCCGCAACGACCTCGCCGAGAAGGAGCGCGTGGAACTCGTGGTGATCGAGGAGTTCCTCCCTGCCCAGCTCTCAGACGAGGAGTTGGCGACGCTCGCGCGCGAGGTCATCGCCGAGGTGGGGGCCAGCGCGCCGGGCGACGTGGGCAAGGTGATGCGCCCGCTGCTGGAGCGAGTCGCCGGCCGCGCGGACGGCAACCGCGTCAACCAGGCGGTGCGCTCCATCCTCGCGGGTTAGTCCGCGGCGAGCGGGCCGGCACCCATGGTCACTCGCGACACCCAGACCGCGATCCGCGAAGCGGCGCGCGAGGCGCCCAACGGCAACGTCGCGGTCGCCCTCGCGATCGTCACGTCGCTCGCGCTGTTCGCGATCCTCTTCCCGTGGTTCCCGGGCGGACAGCAGCTCGAGGTGGGCACGCGCGTCGACAGCGACATCCTCGCCCCGCGCGACCTCACCTTCGAGTCCGAGATCCTCACCGGCGAGACGCGCGAGGCGGCTGCCGCCGCGATCGACGACGTCCTCGTCCTCGACCCCGAGATCCGCGAGCGCCAGGTCGCCGAGCTCGACCGGATCATGGCCGCCATCTCCGATGAGCGTGGCGACGCGACGAAGTCCGCCTCCGCGAAGGAGACCGCGCTCCAGGGCATCCAGGGCACGGCCCTCTCGCCGGCCGCGGCGGCGACGCTGATCGAGGTTGACGACGAGGTCTGGCAGACCATGCGCGACGAGGCGCGGGACGCCCTCTCGCGCACGCTCGCCGGCGCTGTGAGCCCCGGCGACCTGGAGGCGTCGCGCTCTCGTGCCGGGAACCTGCTCCCCGCGACCCTGAACACGGCGGAGCAGTCCGCCGTGAACGAGCTGCTGGCACCGTTGATCGTGCCGACGCTCGCCGTCTCCCAGGAGCGCACCGAGGCCCTCCGCGCCGAGGCGCGCGCGAACACGCCGCCTGTGCGCGTCACCTACGTCGCGGGAGACCCCGTGGTCCCTGCCGGGACGGTGATCGACGAAGCGGCGTTCGAGGCGATCGAGCAGCTCGAGATCCGCACGGGGTCGATCACGGCGACCGCCGTCCTCGCTGCCGCGCTCGCGTCCATCCTCGGCGGGGCGGCGCTGGGCGCGCACCTGTGGGTGTCCAAGCCTCGATCGCTGCGAGGCGCGCGCCGCCTTGCGCTCTTCGTGCTCACAACGCTCGTTCCGGTCGCGGTGGCGAAGTTCGCGTTCCCGCTCATCCTGCCCGACCACGACGACCTCTACCTCGCGCTGGCCTTGCCACTCGCGGCCGGCCCGATCGTCGCCGCCGTGTTGCTCGATGTCGGCAGCGGCGTGATCGCGTCGTTCATCGTCGCGGGCACTGTCGGCTACCTCGCCGTCGCCGCGCCGAGTACCTCCGGCAGCCTCTCGGGCGACCTCGACGCGCTCCGCCTCGTGCTGGCGACGGGCGCATCCTCGCTCGCTGGCCTGTTCGTGGCGTCGCGGGCGGAACGGTTGCAGGGCTACCTCGGCGCGGGACTCGCCTCGGCGCTCGCGGGGGGATCGTGGGCGGTCGTGGTGCTGCTGCTGAACCCGGAGTGGTCCATCGACGAGTTCGCGTGGATCGCGGGTGCCTCGGCGCTCGGCGGCCTCCTCACCGCGACGATCTCGGTCGGGGCGTTCGTCCTCCTGAGCCGCCCCTTCGGGATCATCACGCGGGTGGAGCTGATGGAGCTGGTGCAGCTCAACCACCCGCTGCTGCGCCGCCTGCAGGACGAGGCGCCCGGCACGTTCCAGCACTCGATGCTGGTGGGGAGCCTCGCGGACCGCGCCGCCGACAAGATCGGTGCGGACGCCCTGCTCGTCCGGGTGGGCGCGTACTACCACGACATCGGGAAGCTGCACTCACCCGGGTTCTTCGTGGAGAACTACGGTGACGGCCCCAACCCGCACGACAACCTGGACCCGCTGCAGTCCTCCCGCGTGATCATGCGCCACGTCACCGCGGGCGCGGAACTCGCGAGGAAGCACGGGCTGCCGGAGGCGGTCGTGGCCTTCGTGCAGCAGCACCACGGGTCGCGCCTCGTCGCGTACTTCTACCGGCAGGCGGCGCAGGTGAAGCCGGACATCGAGCCGGAGCTGTTCCAGTACCCGGGCCCGAAGCCGCAGACCCGGGAGACCGCGCTCGTCATGCTCGCCGACGCCTCCGAGGCCTCGGTCCGCGCGAGCAAGGACCGCACCTCCGACCGCATCCGCCAGATCGTGGACGGCATCTTCCGCGAACGCCTCGAAGAGGGTCAGTTCGACGAGTGCGACATCTCCATGCGTGACCTGCGGATCGCCGCCGACTCGTTCGTGCAGTCGCTCTCCGCCGTCTACCACCCGCGCGTCGAGTACCCGGAGCCCACCCGCCGCGAACTGGAGTCGCGTCGCGCCCTCGGCCCCGTCGTTGAGGACGACGAGGCGCTCATTGCCCGCCCCTCGATCTCCGCCCCGCGCGAGCGCCCTCGACCGGTGGAGGGCACCTCGCGCCGCTCGGTCATCGTCCAGGACGACGAGGACGAGTCCGTCCTCTCCGAGGACGACTCGTAGGGCTGGCGCCTTCCACTGTTCCCGTG
>Ga0265293_10004958_pt1 | contig 22821 bp, 24 predicted proteins | sample Munlanlewell138R_FD_192505 | JGI IMG/M metagenome (GOLD analysis project Ga0265293, IMG submission 192505) | Leachate microbial communities from a municipal landfill in Southern Ontario, Canada - Leachate well 138R | ecosystem: Engineered > Solid waste > Landfill > Unclassified | place: Canada... | reverse complement strand
GCAGCCCAAGGTGGGGCGCAATGATCCGTGCCCTTGTGGGAGCGGGGCGAAGTTCAAGAAGTGCTGTGGTGCTGCGGCCGATTTGCACTGAGCCATCGCGCGCCGAACCATCAAGCGGGTTTACTGGGGCTGTTCGACAGGCGGTGCCTTCCGGCATATGGTCGGCAGCAAGAACTTTGTAACAGCCTCCCGGCAAACTGAACCATCACCCCCTGCCCGCAGGATTTGCATGTCTGCCGGTATATGGATATAACCACAGTTTGTCGTCAGGCCGGGGGGGTGCCAACATCGCCATCAGTCAGCTGTCGATGCGGCTACACCTGTCAATGGGACGGGACAAAGTGGCTGATTGCAAGCCATCATTCCTCTGCCATGCCAGAGAAGAAGCGATAGCAGCAACGCAGCCCTTCAACACGCCTGTTTGTCCATCGCATGCACAACAACTTCGACCCTCGCCGACGCTCTGCCCTGGTCGCTGCCGTGGGTATACCCGCATTCGCCGCCGTGTCGCAGTCGGGCTGCATGGCAAGCCCATCCGGGGGTCGGCGTCTGTCGTTGCTGACCCTGGACGCCGCAGAAAAGGAGATTGCGTTTCTCGAACAGTCCGGGGCGCCGCGCTCAAATGCTGTCTGGAACTGGGCTCAAACCCTGGAGCACTGCGCCCAGAGCATCGAGTACTCGATGTCCGGTTACCCGCAATCGAGGTCTTCGCTGTTTCAGAGAACCGTTGGCTCGGCTGCACTGGATTTCTTTGCATGGCGCGGGAGAATGACGCACGACCTGTCGGAGCCGATCCCCGGTGCGCCTTCCCTCACGGCGCCGAGGCGGGCATCGACCAGCACAAGCCATTCATCACTCCCATGCTCACTCCCGTTGCACTGACCATCGCCTGCTTTGCCGCCGTGGCCGCGTTGCTGGTGGCCGACTGGCGCGGTCTGGCCGCCGGTCGAGCCATTGCCAAGCTCGCCGCGAGCACCTGCTTTGTGCTGGTCGCGGTCACGCTGGGAGCGCTGGAGTTCACCTACGGCCAGTGGATCGTCGGCGCGCTGGTGCTGGGCTGGCTGGGCGATGCCCTTCTGCTGTCCCGGGCCCCCAAGGCCTTCATGGTCGGGCTGGCGGCATTTCTTCTTTCGCATGTGCTGTATGCCGCGGCGTTTGCGTCCGGCCCGCTGTCGATGCCGGCCTTGGCCGTGGCCGCCGTCCTGGCGCTGGCCTTCGGTGCGGGCGTGCTGCGCTGGCTGTGGCCGCACACGCCCGGCAACTTCAAGCTGCCCGTGATCGCCTACGTGGTGGTGATCCTGGGCATGTGCGTGGCGGCGACGGGGCATGCCCACGCATCCGGGCGCTGGGCAGTGCTGGCAGGCGCCTTGCTCTTCACGGCGTCCGATATTTCTGTGGCCAGAGACCGTTTTGTCGAGCAGTCCTGGGTCAACCGCCTTTGGGGTTGGCCCACATACTTTGCGGCGCAACTCGTTCTGGCATGGACCGTTGTCAACCCGACCGGAGGCACCCCATGAGTGCAAGCAACACCGCACCCGAAGTGCGCAACCTCAAGCAAATGCTTCAGTACCAGGAGAAGTCCGTCGTCAGCCGGATGCTGGTCAAGAATGCCGCCGGCAACGTGACGCTCTTCGCCTTCGAGGGCGGCGAGGGGCTGAGCGAACACACCGCGCCCTACGATGCCCTGATCATCGGCGTGGAAGGGCGCGCGGAGGTGACCGTCGGCGGCGTGACGCACACCGTGGGCGAGGCGGACAGCCTGCTCATGCCGGCCCATGTGCCGCACGCTGTCCACCCCGCGGGGAACTTCAAGATGCTGCTGGTCATGATCCGCGGCGATGCCGCGTAGCCAGTGTTTCGGCCGCCGCCGGCCACCTCTTCGGACGCCGGCTTCGTATGCCGGTCATTGCCAGGACCCGGGCGGCCACCACGGCGGCGTGAGCGGTGGCAGCATGGAAAGGGCAGGGTAGGTACCGTGACGTCGAACGATCCCTTCGATCTGGAGCGCTTCGTGCAGGCGCAGGCGGCCAACTATGCCGAGGCGCTCGCGGAGCTGCGTGCCGGCCGCAAGCGCACGCACTGGAGCTGGTACGTGTTGCCGCAACTGCGCGGTCTGGGGACGAGCCCGATGGCGGTGCGCTACGCGATGTCGGGGCTGGACGAGGCGCGGGCATATCTGGCGCATCCGGTGCTCGGGTCGCGTCTGGCCGAGTGCGTGACGGCGATGCAGGCCCACGCCGGTACCGCGCCCGAGGCCATCCTGGGTGGCATCGACGCGCGCAAGTTCCACTCGTGCATCACGCTGTTCGCGCGGGTGTCGGCACCGGGCTCGGTGTTCCACCGGGCGCTGGACACGCATTTCGCGGGCAGGCAAGATGCGGCCACCCTGGCGCTGCTGGCCGGGGCGGGCAGCGGACAGGCTAGGGGCACATGATGAAAACGCAGTACTACGCCGCCACCAGCCTCGACGGCTTCATCGCCACCGAGGATGATTCGCTGGACTGGCTGTTTCCACTCGGTGAACTGGGCAGCTCCAGCTACCCGGCGTTCATCGCCGAGGTGGGGGCGCTGGCCATGGGCGCGACCACCTATGAGTGGATGCTGCGCCACGCCGACGAGGTGGTGGCCGAGGCCGGCTCGCCCTGGCCGTACACGCAGCCGACGTGGGTGTTGACTCACCGTGATTTGCCGCGTATCCCCACGACGGACAGCGAGATCCACTTCGTGCAGGGCGACGTGCGCCAGGTGCACGCGCGGATGCGTGAGGCCGCCGGCGGGAAGAACCTCTGGATCGTGGGCGGTGGCGACCTGGTGGGTCAGTTCTACGACGCGGGCCTGCTGGACGAGTTGATCCTGCAGGTGGGTTCGGTGACGCTGGGGCGCGGCAAGCCGGTGTTTCCGCGCCGCGTGCTGCACCCGGTGCTGAGCCTGACCGAGGTGCACCAGATGGGTCCGACCATGGTCGAGCTGCGTTACGCGGTGCGCAAGCCCGGGACCGGCAGATAGCCGGCTTTGCCATTTTGTGAGGTGCGTATCAAAATGGCGCGACCCAGCCACCGCCCTGATACACCGTGATCCCCGGCACCCGGTGCCCGGGTGCGCCTGCCGCAGGGCCCTACGCAAGGAGCATGCAGATGGGCGTTGATCAGATCCGGCAGTCGGTGGAACGCCTGGCGAGCCACTTCGTCGTCAACCCGCAGGACGCGCTCACGCACGACAAGGCGGCGGTGGCGACCGTGGCGTCGGGCCTGCGCTGCAAGGCAGTCGGGCCCAAGGGTGAAACCCTGGTCACGGACATGCCGGCGGGTATCGGTGGCGGCAACAGCGCGCCCACGCCGGGCTGGTTCCTGCGCGCGGCGCTGGCCAATTGCGACGCGACGATGATCGCCCTGCGGGCGGCGCAGTTGGGCATCGAGCTGAGCTCGTTGGAAGTGACCGTGGACAGCGAATCGGACACGCGCGGCATGCTCGACGGCGCCGGCGACGTTCCGGCCGGGCCGCTGGGCATGCGGATCAGGGTCAGGATCGGCGCCGCAGGGGTGCCGGCGCAGCAACTGCAAGAGCTGGTGCATTGGGCCGAGATGCATTCCCCCGTGGGCGACGCGCTGCGGCGGGCCGTGCCGGTCACGGCCGAGATCGTGGCCGACGCATAGCCGGTGCTGGCCGCCGGGGCCGGCCGACCTTATGATGGATCCGGTCCGTGCCGCCAGGGCGCGGTATGCAGGACGACTCAGGGAGCATCCACATGATCATCACCACCACACCCAGCATCGAAGGCCGCCGCATCGTGCGCTACCTCGGCGTGAAGACCGGCGAGGCGATTCTGGGCGCCAACGTGTTCAAGGACCTGTTCGCGGGCATCCGCGACATCGTGGGCGGGCGTTCGGCCACCTACGAGAAGGAGTTGCAACGCGCGCGCGACATCGCGCTCAGGGAGCTGGAGGAACGCGCGCAGGCGGCCGGGGCCAATGCCGTGGTGGGCGTGGACCTCGATTACGAGGTGCTGGGGCAGGGCAACGGCATGCTGATGGTGTCGGCCAGCGGCACCGCCGTGGTGGTGGAGTGAGCAGCCTGACGCTGACTGCTCAGCGCCAGCGCGAGCGCCAGGCCCGGTAGATCTGGTGGGCCAGCGCCTCGCTTTCGGGCTGGTGGCGCGCAGTGATGGCGCGCGTGGTCTCGGGCGGCTGCGCGGTGGGGATGCCCTCGCGCACGGCGGCCGGGTAGACCGTGCCGGGGTCGTTGAGCCAGGCGTCGATCTTCCCGGGGTCGATCTCGATGTGGAACTGCATCGCCAGGTGCGGGCCGATGGCGAAGGCCTGGTGCGTGCAGGCCGGCGAGCTGGCCAGCACCTCGGCGCCCGGGGGCAGGGTGGTGACGCCGTCGTAGTGCCACTGGAACACCGGCACGGTGCGGCCGGCGGCGTCGCCGAACCAGGCGCGGGCGGCGTCGGACGCGAGGACGTCGATGGTCCACCAGCCGACCTCGGGCAGGGGCAGGCGCTCGACGCGGCCGCCGAAGGCGCGCGCCATGAGCTGGCCGCCCAGGCAGTGCCCGATGACCGGGATGCCGAGCGTATCCGCCTCGCGGATCAGCGCCTCGACCTGGCGCAGCGAGGGGCGTTCGTCGTTGGCGCTCCATTCGCCGCCCAGCACGGCGACGCCCCGGTAGCCTGCCACCGACCCGGGGTAGGCCTGACCGGCCTCGGCGCAGAACACGTCCCAGCGTATCTGTTCCCGGTCCAGCCATTGACCGAGGAAACCGGGGTGATCTTCGAGGGTGTGCTGCAGGACAAGGACTTCGGCGTTCATGGGCAGCGATGATAGGGCGTGGCCGGCCACGCCCATGAGGTCCATGGCGTCAGAACTTGCCATGCCGCCCTGCGCCGCCGGCAAAGCGCGTCGCCCCCTCCAGCGCGTCCGGAATGCGGCGCTTGCCGCGCTGCCATTCCTGCTGCAGCGCCTCGCCCAGCGGCAGGTTCCATTGCGTGCAGGCGCTTTCGCGGTCGGCCAGCAGGGTGGCCTGGGGGAAGGCGGCCAACTGCCGCGCCAGCGCGATGGCGGCTTCGCGGGCGCCACCCCTGGGCACGACGCGGTTGGCCAGGCCCATGCGCAGGGCCTCGTCGGCCTCGACCTTGCGGCCGGTGAGGATCAGATCCATGGCGTGACCCATGCCGATCAGGCGCGGCAGGCGCACGGTGCCGCCGTCGATGAGCGGAACGCCGAAGCGACGGCAGAAGACACCAAAGTAGGCGTCCTCCTCCATCACGCGCATGTCGCACCACAGGGCCAGCTCCATGCCGCCGGCCACCGCCGCGCCGCTGACGGCCGCGATCACCGGCTTGGCCAGTTGCAGCCGTGTCGGGCCCATGGGGCCGATGGGGTGGGTGTCGGTGGGTTCGAAGTCGAGCTGCCAGAGGGCGGCGGCCTGGCCGCTGGCCTGCACGCGGGCGCCGAACTGCAGGTCCCAGCCGGCGCAGAAATGGCCGTGGGCGCCGTGGAACACGGCGATGCGGGCATCGGGGTCATTCTCGAAATCGAGGAAGGCGGCGTGCAGCGCCTGCGCGGTGGGTGTATCGACGGCGTTGCGCACGTCCGGGCGGTCGAGGGTGATGACCCGGATGTCGTCGAGGTGTTCGATGCGGACGGTTGGCATGGTGCGGTGGGAAGATCCGGGTGGGGGAGGATCAGGACACGATGTACGCGCCCGAGCCGACGGACAGGAGCTTGCCGTCGGCACCGCAGAATGCCATGCGGGTCGAGGCCACGCGCGAGCCCAGGCGCAGGACTTCGGCACTGAGTTCGAAGTGCTCGCCGATGCCGGGGCGCAGGTAGTCGATGCGCAGGTCGATGGTGCCGAGCTTGGCGAAGCGCTGCAGGCGGTGTTCGGGCGGCGTGTCCATGTGGCGCGCGCCGATGGCGGCCATGCAGGCCAGTCCACCCATGGCATCGAGCGCGGCGCTGATGACACCGCCGTGCAGGCGGTTCTGGCTGAAGGTGCCCACCAGGTGCGGTTGCATGTCGATGCGACCGGTCACCCGATCGGGCCGCAGCTCGGTGATGTGCAGGCCCAGGATCCGGTTGAACGGTATCTTCTCTTCGAAGATGGCTTTCAGGCCGTTGACGAACGCGGGCTCGAAGGCCTCGGGGAGGGCGGTGTGCTTGCTCATGATGGGGGCTTGAGAAAGAGCTGGAGAGCGATGTCGGCCAGTTCGTCGAGCGAGTAGCCGCCCTGGCCGACGCGTGCCGGGTCGTACCACTGTGCCGACCAGTTCAGGGCACCGAACAGCAGCAGGCGCGCCACCCCCGGATCGCCGGCCATCTCGCCGCTGGCGTGCAGGGCGTGCAGCACGGGCGCCCACACGAGCTCGTACACATCCTTGAGGCGGGTGACCTCGCTGCGCTGCGCGTCCGACAGCGAGCGCCACTCGTAGAGCATGACCGGAATGAAGTCGCTCTCGGGTCCCAGCAGCAGATCGAACTGGTTGCGCACCAGTACGCGCAGGCACTCGCGCGCCGACAGGGTGCGCCCCTGGGCCCGGGCGGCGGCCGATGCCGCGTCCATCGCGGCCTGCTGGCGTACCAGGGCGCGCTCCATGCCCTCCTGCATCACGGCCGCCAGCAGGGCGACCTTGTTCTCGAAGTGGTAGAAGGGCGAACCGGAGCGCATGCCGGCGGCAGCCGCGATGTCGCGCGTGCTCGTGGCGGCAAAGCCCTTGAGCCGGAACAGCCGGGCAGCGGCGCGCAGCAGGTCCTGGCGCCGGTTGCCGTCGTCGCGCTCATCGGCGGTCTTGCGTGGCCGGCCGCGCCCGCGCCGGCCCGGCGAAGGCGGGGTGGCGTCGGGTGTGTCGGCGGCGGGGCTCATGAACGACACCATAGCAGTCGTTCTTATTTATAGCAAGCAGGTGCTCTGTGAAAATGCGGGAACGGTGGCCGGCTGAGTGGCGCCGGCGTTTCCTGGCGGCGTGCCCGTTGTTCTGATTATCTGAATTTTCGGGATGAAATATCATTTCAACTCTCGTTTTATGGGAGTTAAATTGGTGTTAAGGTCGTCCACCTGAAAACCTGTTTCACTCACTCCCGTCAACTGGAGACCTTGATGAAAAAACTGCTCTCGCTGCTCGCCGTGGTCCTGACCCTGGGCCTGGGCACCGCGCATTTCGACGCCGAGGCCAAGCGCATCGGCGGTGGCCGTTCGCTGGGCATGCAGCGGCAGGCCACACCGCCGGCCAAGGCGCCCACCGCCACCCCCGCCACCCCGGCGCAGGGTGCAGCCGGAGCGGCCGGCGCCGCCCCCAAGCGCAACTGGATGGGCCCCGTCGCCGGCCTGGCCGCCGGCCTGGGTCTGGCCGCGCTCGCCTCGCACCTGGGGCTGGGTGAAGGCTTTGCCAACATCCTCATGATCGGCCTGCTGGTCATGGCCGCCATTTTCGTGTTCCGTCTGCTCACGCGTGGCAAGGCCGCGCCGCAGTCCGGCATGAACTACGCGGGAGCGGGCGCGGGCCAGCAGGGCAACAACGCCTTGCGCATGCCCACGCCGCCTGTCAGCGGCAGCGCGCCCGCCGGCGGCTCGATGATCGGCAGCGCGATCGGCGCCGGCCAGCCGCAGCAGGCCAGCATCCCGGCCGACTTCGACGTCGCCGGCTTCGTGCGCAACGCCAAGGTGAACTACATCCGTCTGCAGGCATCGTATGACGCCGGCAACCTCGACGACATCCGCGAGTTCACCTCGCCCGAGGTGTTTGCCGAGATCCAGATGGACCTGCGCGAGCGCGCGGGTGCCACCCAGCGCACCGAGGTCGAGCAGCTCGACGCCCAGGTGCTGGAAGTGGTGGAAGAGGCTGGCCGCTACATCGTCAGCGTGCACTTCACCGGCACGGTGCGCGAAGATGGCACGCAAGACCGCATCGACGAAATCTGGCACCTGACCAAGCCCCGCCAGGGCAACGGCGGCTGGGTGCTGGCCGGCATCCAGCAGGCCTGAACGAACGGAGGGTTCCCCCCGGTACCGCCGTTCAGCGGTCCAGGGGGGCGTTCCGGTCCCGCACGGCCAGGCTTTGCGTGGCGTGCCCGACGAGGCCGGCCTCGTCGAAGATCTGTGACGTGACGAGCCCGCAGCCGTTGGGCGCCAGCCAGGTGCGGGCATCGACGCAGACCCACTCGCCAGTCGGCCGGCGCAGCAGGTTCAGCGTGAGGTCGGCATTGACGAAGCTGTAGTGCCGGATGTCGAGGATGGCCGAGATGCCGTTGCCGGAATCCGCGGCCACCGCCACGCGCTGGTAGCCGCTGGGCGTTTCGCCCTCGACCAGGGGCGCCCGCAGGCGGAACCAGACCGCCGAGGGACCCTGGAACATCCGGCCACGGGCGGCGCGGTTTTCCACCAGATCGGCGTACCCTGTGGTGCCATGACCGAAGGGCATGCGCGCCGCCGGGCTGGCGTCCGGCGTTTCGGGGGCCAGCGGCAATGGATGGCCGGCCAGCCTGTCCGGCAGGTTCGTGGTGGCTTCGCGTTGCACCAGGGCCGTGAAGCGCGCGAGCTCCTTGCCGCCACCCCGGATGCGGGCCGAGTAGTGCGCCGCGTTGCGGCCCGCGTAGTCGGCTTCCACCTCGACGGTGATCCGGCCGATGGGCAGGGGCCGCAGCAGATTGCAGGTGAGGCGGCCGATGTGCGTCAGGCCCTGCCCGGCGGCCACGGCCTCGATGGCGCGGCACACCATGGCAATGGGCGGGCCGGCGTGCTGGTGGTTCGGATCCCACGGGCCGCGCGTGAGCGCGGTGGCTTCGATCTCGTGCTGTGAATGGGCGATGTAGGCGGCACGGGGCGGGGTGGCGGACATCATGGGAGCGGGGGACCGGATGGATGGGGGGTGATCAGGGCACCACCATACCGCACACACCTGTGCCCGGGTGCCGGGCCTGAAACGGCGACAATACCCGCATGGATGTTCTGCTGGGTCTGGTGCTGGGAATGGTGGCGGTGACGGTGCTCACGCGCTCGGAGGCGCGTCGGCGCATTGCGCTGCTGGGGGGCTTCCTGCGCAAGTACCAGTTGGAAAAACACATGACGCAGCTCACCGACGGCTACCTGCGTGCCGCTGGCGAGGCGGATCCCGAACGGGCCGGACCGATCTGGCGCAACCAGGAGGCCACCGAGGCGGTGCTGCAGGCCGAGCTCGACGGCCTGGCCGACGACCTCAAGGACGTCTGGGGCGAGCGCCTGCGCGTGAGCCGCTGGCCCGTGGGCCTGCCCCTGGCCACGCGCCTGTTTCCGCAGGCCAGCTTCGACTTCCGGGCGCTGGTGCAACTGCACGCCCAGGGGCTGGCGCGGGCGCTGCGCAACGATGACGGGCTCAGCCTCAAGGACCGCGCCTTCCGCGCCACCGCCGAGCTGCTGCTGTTCCAGCACAGTTGCCACTGGTTCTGCCGCTCGCGCACCGTGGCCTCGGCCCGGTTGCTGGCGCTGCACCAGACGGCGCATGAACAGGTTCTGGCCAGCGTGTCGCCCGCCACGCGCGAAGGGTACCGGGCATTGACCGGGGTGTGACAGCCGGCCCATCGGGTCTCAGCGGTTGAGCACGGCGTCGCCCTGCCGCGCGACGGCGCCCGAGGCTTCCAGCTCGTCGAGCAGGCCCTGGAGCCAGTGCGCCTGCGCCGCGTCGTCGGTGGCGTGCGCCGCCATCTGGCTGGCCAGATAAGGTGTTTGCCGGACCCAGGCGAGCAGGGCATCGAAACCGATGCGCTGCCATTCGAGCAGGCGGTACTTGACCAGGACCTTGGCCGCGTAGCGCAGGTGCCGCTCGGGGTGGTTCCGGAACTGCGCCAGGCGGCTGCGCGCGCGGGCGATGGCGGGCGCGATGTCGGTGAACACCGATCCGTGGCCCGGGATGACCATGGCCGGCCGCAGGGATTCGATGATGTCGATGGTGCGGCCCACGTCGTCGAAGGCGTCCGTCCCCTCCAGTTCGGGGAAGACCACGCCAAACCCGTTCTGCCAGAGGGCGTCGGCGGAGATGAGGACGCGGTGATCGGGCTGGAACAGGATGATCGAATGGGGATCGTGGCCGGGCGCCGCATGGATCTGCCAGTGCCAGTCGCCCAGTTGCAGTTCGGTGCCCGGGAGCAGGCGCCGCTCGGCACGGAAGCGGGGGCATTCCTGGCCGGTGGGCGTGTAGGTCAGGGCAACCGGGTCCCATTCCCGGACGGCCTCCCATTGCCCCGGGGGAATGGCGGTGCGGCAGACCGGGAAGTGGGCCTGGAGCACGGCGTTGCCGCCGCAGTGGTCGCTGTGCAGGTGGGTGTTGACGATCAGGTCCAGGGGGCGTCCGTGCAGCGCGCGCTGCACCAGACCGAGGGTCTGTGGCGCATGGCTGCCGTAGCCGGTGTCGACCACCGCGGCCGGGCCGTTGCCGGTGATGACGCAGTTGTTGGCCGACAGCCAGCCGCGCTCGAGCAGGGTCAGGCCCAGGGCGTCGAGCGTGGCGCGCACGGAGGGGGTGCTGTCGCTCATGCGCCGGGCCGCAGCGCGCGGCGCAGGATCTTGCCGACGTTGGTCTTGGGCAGTTCGTCGCGGAATTCGATGACCTTGGGGCGCTTGTAGCCGGTCAGGTGGTCGTGGCAGTAGCGGGCCACGTCTTCCTCGCTCAGCGACGGGTCGCTGCGCACGACGAACAGCTTGACGGCCTCGCCCTGGTGCGGGTCGGGGATGCCGACGGCGGCGCATTCGAGCACCCCGGGGCACAGCGAGACGACGTTCTCCAGCTCGGTCGGGAAGACGTTGAAGCCGGAGACGAGGATCATGTCCTTCTTGCGGTCCACGATGCGGGTGAAGCCTTGCGCGTCCATGATGCCCACGTCGCCGGTGCGCATGAAGCCGTCGGCGGTGAAGACGGCGGCGGTCTCTTGCGGCTGGTTGTGGTAGCCGGCCATGACGTTCGGGCCGCGGATGCAGATCTCGCCGGTCTCGCCCAGTGGCAGGGAGACCCCCTCTTCGTCCTTGATGGCGATGTCGATGCCGGGCAGCGGCAGGCCGATGGTGCCGCTGAATTCGGTGGCGGTGACGGGGTTGTTGGTGCCGATGGCACAGGTTTCGCTCATGCCCCAGCCCTCGACCATGGGGCATCCGGTGACGGCCAGCCATTGCCGGGCGGTGCCTTCGGAGGCGGCCATGCCGCCGGCCTGGCTGAGCACCAGCGAGGAGAAGTCGACCTGGCGGAAGCGCGGGTGCTGCAGCAGGGCGTTGAACAGGGTGTTGACGGCCGGCAGCAGATGGAACGGCCGCTGCCGGAGCGTGTCGACAAAACGGTCGACGTCGCGCGGGTTGGGGACGAGCGTCATGTGCGCGCCCCAGCGGATGGTCAGCAGGCCCAGCGTCAGCGCGAAGATGTGGTACAGGGGCAGCGCCGTGATGGCGTTGATCTTGCGGAGGTCGCCGGCCTTGGCGACGGCCGGCGAGAACCAGGCCTCGGCCTGGAGGATGGCCGCAACGATGTTGCGGTGCGTGAGGATGGCGCCCTTGGACAGGCCGGTGGTGCCGCCCGTGTACTGCAGGAAGGCCACCGACCGGCCGTCGGTCTGCGCCGGACGCAGGCGCAGGCGCTCACCCTCGGCCAGCGCGGTGCGGAAATCGACGATGGTGCGCCGGCCCTGCGGGCCCTGCAGCGCCAGCTTGTAGGCGGGCACCATCTTGGCCAGGTGCCGCACGGCGAAGGTGATCCAGCGGCCGTACCAGAAGCCCAGCAGATCGCCCATGCTGGCCAGCACGACGTGCTGCACGTCGGTGTGGTCGATGACCTCGGACAGGGTGGCGGCGAAGTTCTCCAGCACGATGATGGCTTCGGCGCCCGAGTCCCTGAGCTGGTGCTCGAGCTCGCGCGCGGTGTACAGCGGGTTGACGTTGACCACCGTGTAGCCGGCGCGCAGCACCGCCGCCATGGCCACCAGGAACTGCGGGATGTTGGGCAGCATGATGGCCACGCGCGCACCCGGCGCCAGCCCGCGTGCCTGCAGCCAGGCACCGATGGCGGCGCTGTGCTGATCCAGATCGCCGTAGCTCATCCACCGCTCCATGCACACGGCCACGGGCTCCCGGGCATGGCGCCGGAAGGATTCTTCCAGCAGTGCGCCGAGGTTGGGGTAGCGATCGGGATCGATCTCGTGGGGAACGCCTTCGGGGTAGTGCGGTAGCCAGGGACGGTTCATGTCGATCAGGGGCAATGGTGTGCCCTCATTGTGTCCGCAGCGGGCTGCTCCGGCCCCCCGGAGCAGCCCTAGGTCGTGTCACCCAGGGCTCAGGCGTTCGCGACGTTTCCGGGCCGCCCCGGCGCCGCCCTGCCTTGTGCGATAGTCCGGCCATGGGCGACTCTGTGGGTCACGGGCGCCGGCACACGCCGGTGCATTCGGTGCTGGCGCGCGGGCAGCGATGCCTGCTGGCCGGGTGGCTGGCCGCGCTGCTGGCGTGCCTGGCCTGGGTGGGCACCGGCGTGGCCACGCCATGGGCCTGGTGCGCGGTGCTGTGGCTGCTGGGCGCTCACCCGCTGGTGCTGGGCGTGGAGTTGCTGTGCGCCCGCCTGGTCCATGGCGATGACCCCGCGCCGCGGCCGGCCTGGCGCGAGCTGGCGCGGGCCTGGTGGATCGAATGGGGCTGGTCCTTGCGGGTGTTTGCCTGGCAGCAGCCCTGGCGCTGGCGCCGGCTGCCCGATGGCCAGGCACCGGTGCCCGGGCGGCGCGCGGTGGTGCTGGTGCACGGCTTCCTCGGCAACCGGGGTTTCTGGCTGCCCTGGCTGGAGCGGCTGTCGGCCCGGGGCGTGCCCTATGTGACGCTGAATCTGGAGCCGGTGTTCGGTTCGATCGATGCCTATGTGCCGCAGATCGAGGCGGCGGTGCGGCGCGCCGAGGCACTGACCGGCGAGCGCCCCCTGCTGGTGGGCCACAGCATGGGCGGGCTGGCCATCCGCGCCTGGATGGCGGCCTCCGCCGGGGCGGCCGCGCGCGTGGCGCATGTGGTGACGATCGGCAGCCCGCATGGTGGTACCTGGCTGGCGCGCTGGAGCCGGACGCCCAATGGCCGCCAGATGCGGCGTCAGGGGGATTGGCTGGTGGCGCTGGGCGAGCGGGAGCGCCGGCTGCGCCCCGATGGGCCCTACGCCGGCTTCACCTGCTGGTACGCCAATACCGACAACGTCGTGTTCCCGGCGTCCACGGCCACGTTGCCGGGCGCCGACAACCGGCTGCTGCGCGGTCGTCCCCACATCGGCCTGGCGTTTGCCCCGGCGGTGTGGGCGGACGTGATGGCCTGGCTGTCGGCGCCGGGCCGCGGCGGGTGATCAGGCCGGTGTCTTGAGCACGCCGCGGCGCATCTGGTCGAGCTCCATGGTCTCGAACAGGGCCTTGAAATTGCCCTCGCCAAAGCCCTGGTTGCCCTTGCGCTGGATGAACTCGAAAAAGATCGGGCCGAGCTGGTTCTCGCTGAAGATCTGCAGCAGCAGTTCGCCCGGCTGGCCATCGACGAGGATATGGCGCTGCTTCAAGGCCTCGAGGTCTTCACCGTGGTCGGGGATGCGCCGGGGCAGCAGCTCGTAGTAGGTCTCGCTGGTGGTCAGCAGCTTGACGCCCGCCAGTTGCAGGGCATCGACCGCATCGTAGAGGTTGGTGGCGGCCAGGGCGATGTGCTGGATACCCTCGCCGTGGTAGCGGTCGAGGTACTCCTGGATCTGGCCGGCCTGGTCGTTGCCCTCCTCGTTGATGGGGATGCGGATCTTGCCGCAGGGGCTGGTCATGGCCTTGCTCTTGACACCCGTGGCCTGCCCCTCGATGTCGAAGTAGCGCACTTCGCGGAAGTTGAAGATGCGCTCGTAAAAGCCCGACCACTCGGCCATGCGGCCACGGTGCACGTTGTGCGTGAGGTGGTCGATGACCGTCAGGCCGTGGCCGACGGGGTTGAGCTCGGCGCCCGGCAGCGGGTAGAAGTCGACGTCGTAGAAACCGATGTTGCCGATGTCGCCCGCCTGGGCACCGTTCTTGCCACGCCAGCGGTCGATGAAGTAGATGATCGAGTCGCCGATGCCCTTGATGGCGGGAATGTTGAGCTCGCCCGGAGCGGCCTGGCCGGCATAGCCCCAGGCACCCAGCGAGATGGCGCGTTCGTAGGCGGCCTTGGCGTCCTGCACACGGAAGGCGATGGCGCACACGCTGGGGCCATGCAGGCGGGCGAAGCGCTGGGCGAAGCTGTCCGGTTCGGCGTTGATGATGAAATTGATCTCGCCCTGGCGGTACAGCGTGACGTTTTTGTGGCGGTGGCGGGCGATGGCCTTGAAGCCCATGCGCTCGAACAACTGGCCCATGGCGGCGGGATCGGGGGCGGCGTACTCGATGAACTCGAAGCCGTCGGTGCCCATGGGGTTGTCCCAGGTCTGGAAGGCCGGTGCGATGGTGCTCATGAAGGTCTCCTGGCGTGGCTGTCGGTGTGTGGCGCCCGCCGCTGCCGGGCGGGCGAATGCCTGGCACGACTGTATCGGCGCAGCATGTCACGATTGCTGCGTTTGGGGGCGCGCCGTTGGTCTTGTTTGCAACAAACATGCAAAATCACGACCATGCAAACACTGGACAAGCTGGATCGGCACATCCTGCGCAGCCTTCAGGCGAACGGGCGGGTGACCTACGACCACATCGCCGACGAGGTGGGTCTGTCGCCCAGCGCGGTGCTGCGGCGGGTTCGGCGGCTCGAGGAAGCCGGCGTGATCGACCGCTACGTGGCGCTGGTCAAGCCGGCGGCGGTGGGGCTGGGTCTGACGGCCTACGTCAATGTCCGGCTGGAAAAGCACAGCGGCGCGGCCAAGCGCAATCCCATGGACGAGTTCCGGGCCGGCGTGACGGCCTGGCCCGAGGTGGTCGAGTGCGTCGCGCTGACCGGCGAGATGGACTACCTGCTGCGCCTGGTGGTCGCGGACATGGCGGCCTATTCGCGTTTCATGATGGATACTCTGCTGCGGCACCCCAGTGTGCAGGACTGCAAGACCAGCTTCGTCATGGACACGGTCAAGAGCACGACGGTGCTGCCCGTGTGAAGATCGGGTGCCCCCCGGGGCGGATCGGCTTCTGCCGGACGGCAGTTGGAAAATTACGGGTTAACCCTTATATTTGGGGGATGTTCGATCTCATGCGGTGGCTCAGATCCTTGATTCCGGCCCGCGATCCGGGGGCATCTCCGGTGCGCGAGCCCGATACGGTCACGCCCGAGCCGTCCACGGGCGCGACGGTGGTGCCGATCCGCTCCATGGGGCCGGGCCACTTGCGGCGCATCGAATGCCATTTGCTGGCGCTGGACGAACATGACCGCTACCTGCGTTTTGGCTACCCGGCGACCGACGAGCAGGTCCGCCGGTATGTGGCCGGCCTGAACTTCGACCGCGACGAACTGTTCGGCATCTTCAACCGGCGGCTCGAGTTGATCGCGATGGCGCACCTGGCGTTCTCGGTCGATCCCTCCTGCAGCAGTTGCGCCGAGTTTGGCGTGTCGGTGCTCAAGTCGGCGCGCGGTCGGGGCTACGGCAGCCGCCTGTTCGACCGTGCCGTCATGCATGCGCGCAACGAAGGGGTGAAGATGCTGTTCATCCACGCGTTGAGCGAGAACACCGCCATGCTCAGGATCGCGTACAACGCGGGAGCCAAGGTCCAGCGCGACGGGGCCGAGAGCGAGGCGCATCTGCTGCTGCCGCCGGCCGATTTCGATTCGCGCGTGACCGAAATGCTCGACGAGCAACTGGCCGTGACCGATTACCACCTCAAGGCCCAGGCGCACCAGTTCTGGCAGGCGCTGACGCTGGTGCAGGAGATCCGCCAGGGCGTGCGCGAGTCGCGCGAGCGCGTTCGGGGCTGAGCCCCCACGCTGCGCCGCTGGCCCGGAGGGGCGGGTATGCGGTATCCTTTGCCGCTGTCTCAACCAAGTTTTTCCCTCAGTGTCCGATAACCCTCCCAGTACGGGGCCGCAGCGCAGCCTGCGGCATGAAGACAAGCGCGGTTTTTTCCAGAAGCTGGCCGAGTTCATCCACCCAGGCCCGGATTCGCGTGCCGAGCTGATCGAAACGCTCGCCGAGGCCGAAGACAACGACATCATCAACGCCGAATCGCGGGTGATGCTCGAAGGCGTGATCCGGATCGCCGACATGACGGCCGGCGAGGTGATGGTGGCAGCGCCCAGGATGGACATCCTGCGCATCGACGCCCCCTATGAGGAGTTGCTGAACACCATCATCAACACGGCGCATTCGCGCTTTCCGGTGTACGAGGGCGAGCGCGAGAACATCATCGGCATCCTGCTGGCCAAGGACCTGCTCAAGCTGCAGCGCTCGCCGACGCTGAACATCCGGGCCCTGCTGCGCCCGGCGACCTTCGTGCCCGAGAGCAAGGGGCTGAACGATCTGCTGCGGGAGTTTCGTGGCAACCGCAACCACCTGGCCATCGTGATCGACGAGTTCGGTCGCGTGGCGGGGCTGATCACGATCGAGGACGTGCTGGAAGAGATCGTCGGCGAGATCGAGGACGAATTCGACGAGGACGAGGACGAGGGTGACATCTTCGCCCTGGCCGACAGCACCTGGCGCGTGAGCGGCGACACGCCGATCGAGCGGATCAACGAGTCGTTCGGCCTGGATCTGCCCGAGGACGATTTCGACACCATCGGCGGCCTGATTGCCCACACCATGGGCCACGTGCCCAAGCGCGGCGAGCAGCACGACATCGCGCATCTGCGCTTTGTGGTGCTGCACACCAAGGGCGGCGCCGTCAAGTGGTTCAAGGTCATGCCGGTGTCGGCGGCCGACGGCGCATGAGATGCGCAGCCTGTTCGGCCATCTGCACGCACCGTCGGGGTTTTCGCTCCTGAGCGGACAGGGCCTCGGCGCACGGGCCGCGGGCCGCGGCGGCGGGTGGGGGTGGCTGTGCCTGTGCCTGCTGGCCGGGTGGCTGCAGGCGGCATCGCTGGCCTGGCCGCTGAAGGCCTGGGCCCCACCGGGCTTGGCGCCGGGCGAGCCCAGCGGGCTGTTGCAGATCGCCTCGCTGGCGGTGCTGGCGCTGTCGCTGCGGCATGCGCGACACGCACGCCAGGGCGCCTGGCGCGCGTGGACCTTTGCGCTGGCCTGGCTGGCCGGGTCCTTCTGGTGGCTGTTCGTCTCGATGCACGTGTACGGCGGGCTGGCCGCACCGCTGGCGGTGCTGGCGGTGCTGGCGCTGGCGGCCTTTCTGGCCTTGTACTACGCGCTGGCGGCCTGGCTGGTGTGCTCGCTGGCACCGCGCTCTCCCCTGGGGCAGATGATCGTGTTCGCTGCCGCGTGGACCTTGGCCGAGCTGATGCGCGGCCGCTGGCTGACGGGTTTCCCCTGGGGCGCGGGCGGCTATGCCCAGGTGGACCTGATGGCGTCGCTGGCGCCGTGGCTGGGCGTTTACGGCATGGGCGCCGTGGCGGCGTTCGTGGCCTGTGGTCTGGCGGTGCTGCCGGCGCTGCCCGGGAACCGGCGGTTGCATCGGCGCGTGCCGGCGGGCCCGAAGGCGTTCGCGACCGCTCGTGCCTGGCGTCAGCCGGTGCTGTGGCTGCTGCTGATGGGCGGCGTGTTGCTGGCCATCCGGGCGCCGTCGGTGGCGGCGCTGCACACGCGCCCCGCCGGGGCGTTGTCGGTCTGGCTGCTGCAGGGCAACGTGCCGCAGGACGAGAAATTCGTGCCGGGCAAGGGCGTGGCGCTGGCGCTGGACTGGTACCCGGCACAGTTCGCCCAGGCGGTGGGCGCGCAGGCGCGCGCGCCGGACCTGGTGGTCGCGCCCGAGACGGCACTGCCCCTGCTGCCGGAACAACTGGGGCCCGATTTCTGGGAGCCGCTGCTCGACGCCATCGACGGCCAGGGCCAGGGGCGCACCGCGGTGCTGCTCGGCGTGCCGCTGGGTTCCTACGAGGCCGGGTACACCAATTCGGCCTGGGGCATTCGTCCCGCGGACGTGCGCGGCCGCGATGGCCTGTTCCCCGCGGGGCGCTTCTACCGCTACGACAAGCACCACCTGGTGCCGTTCGGCGAGTTCATCCCGCCCTTCCTGCGCTGGTTCACCGACCTGATGCACATTCCCCTGGGCGACTTCGGTCGCGGGGCACTGGTGCAGAGACCCTGGTCCCTGATGGGGCAGCGCGTGGCGGCCAACATCTGCTACGAGGACCTGTTTGGCGAGGAGCTGGCGGCTGCCTTCGCCGATGCCGGGCAGGCGCCGACCGTGCTGGTGAACCTGAGCAACATCGGCTGGTTCGGCGACACCGTGGCCATCGACCAGCACCTGCACATCTCGCGCCTGCGGGCGATGGAGCTGGGGCGGCCCATGCTGCGTGCCACGAACACGGGCGCGACGGCGGTGATCGACCACCGTGGCCAGGTGGTGGCGGCGCTGCCGCGGCTGACGCGTGGGCATCTGGTGGCCGAGGCCGAGGGGCGCGAGGGGCTGACGCCGTATGCGCGCTGGGCCTCGCGCGCGGGCCTGTGGCCGGTGTGGGGGGTGTGCCTGGCGGTGCTGCTGATCGCCTGGGCCGTTCGACGAGGCCGCGCCCGGCCGTAAAATCCAAGGTTTGGCTGGTCTGTGTGGCCCGCCAGCCTCCTCCATTTCCTCCGTGCCGGCCCGCGTGGCCGGTTCGCTCGCCATGTTGACCTTCCAGCAAATCATTCTGAAACTCCAGTCCTACTGGGACGCCCAGGGCTGTGCGCTGCTGCAGCCGTACGACATGGAGGTCGGCGCCGGCACCAGCCACACCGCCACCTTCCTGCGTGCCATCGGCCCGGAGCCCTGGAAGGCCGCCTATGTGCAGCCCAGCCGCCGGCCCAAGGATGGCCGCTATGGCGAAAACCCGAACCGCCTGCAGCACTACTACCAGTTCCAGGTGGTGCTCAAGCCGGCGCCGGCCAACATCCTGGAGCTGTACCTGGGCTCGCTGGAGGCGCTGGGCTTCGATCTGAAGAAGAACGACATCCGCTTCGTCGAGGACGACTGGGAGAACCCGACGCTGGGTGCCTGGGGCCTGGGCTGGGAGGTCTGGCTCAACGGCATGGAGGTGACGCAGTTCACCTACTTCCAGCAGGTCGGCGGCATCGACTGCCGGCCCGCCACGGGCGAGATCACCTACGGCCTGGAGCGCCTGGCGATGTACCTGCAGGGCGTGGAGAACGTGTACGACCTGACGTGGACCGAAGGGCCGGACGGGACGAAGCTGAGCTATGGTGACGTCTACCACCAGAACGAGGTGGAGCAGTCCACCTACAACTTCGAGCATTCGGATGCCGATTTCCTGTTTGTCGCCTTCGGCGCGCATGAAAAGCAGGCCAGGCACCTGATGGAGCAGCGGCTGGCGCTGCCGGCCTACGAGCAGGTGCTCAAGGCGGCGCACACCTTCAACCTGCTGGATGCACGGGGTGCGATCAGTGTGACCGAGCGGGCCGCCTACATCGGCCGCATCCGCAACCTGGCGCGTGCCGTGGCGCAGAGCTACTACGACAGCCGCGAGCGCCTGGGCTTCCCGATGGCACCGCGCGAGTGGGTGGCCCGGATGGACAAGAAGGCCGCCTGAACGGACGGGGCACCGCACGAAGCCAAGACACTGGATGCCCGCCTGCGCGGGCACGACGGAAACACCATGACCAACAAGAACCTCCTCGTCGAACTGTTCGTGGAAGAGCTGCCGCCCAAGGCGCTCCGGAAACTGGGCGATGCCTTTGCCGGCGTGCTGGCCGAGCAGCTCAAGGCCCAGGGCCTGGCACCGGCCGACGCCGTGGTGACGGCCTATGCCTCGCCGCGCCGCCTGGCCGCACACGTCGCTGGTGTGGCGGCGCGCGCCGCCGACAAGGCGGTGTCGCAGAAACTGATGCCGGTGAGCGTGGGGCTGGACGCGCAGGGCCAGCCCACGCCGGCGTTGCTCAAGCGCCTGGCCGGGCTGGGGGCCGACGCCTCGGCGGTGGCCGGTCTCCGGCGCGCGCCGGATGGCAAGGCCGAGGCGCTGTTTTTCGACAGCGTGCAAGCCGGTGTCGAACTGGCGGCGGGCCTGCAGAAGGCGCTCGACGAGGCGATCGCGAAGCTGCCGATTCCCAAGGTCATGACCTACCAGCTCGAGACCGACTGCGAACTGCCGGGCTGGAGCAGCGTCAAGTTCGTGCGCCCGGCGCACGGACTGGTGGCGCTGCACGGCGCCGATGTGGTGCCGGTCAAGGCGCTGGGGCTGAGCGCCGGCCGGGATACGCACGGCCACCGCTTCGAGGCGGCGACCGATCCGGTGCGCATCGCCGATGCCGATGCCTATGCGGCCACGCTGGCGCGCGATGGCGCGGTGATCGCGTCGTTCGACGAGCGCAAGGCCGAGATCGCGCGCCAGCTCGCGGCGGCGGCGGACCGGGTGGGCGGCGGCTGCCGTCCGATCGAGGACGAGGCGCTGCTCGATGAGGTGACGGCGCTGGTCGAGCGCCCCAACGTGCTGGTCTGCCAGTTCGAGGAGGAGTTCCTGGCGGTGCCGCAGGAGTGCCTGATCCTGACGATGAAGGCCAACCAGAAATACTTCCCGCTGCTGGATGCGCAGGGCCGTCTGACGAACAAGTTCCTGGTGGTCAGCAACATCGCGCCACAGGATGCGAGTGCCGTCGTCCAGGGCAACGAGCGCGTGGTGCGGCCGCGCCTGGCCGATGCCAAGTTCTTCTTTGACCAGGACCGCAAGAAGACGCTGGAAAGCCGCGTCGAGGGCCTGTCCAAGGTCGTGTACCACAACAAGCTGGGTTCGCAGGGCGAGCGCGTGGAGCGCGTGCGCGCCATCGCGCGCGCCATCGGCCAGCAACTGGGCGGCGACGTGCTGGCGCACAGTGCCGACACCGCGGCGTGCCTGGCCAAGACCGACCTGCTGACCGACATGGTGGGCGAGTTCCCCGAGCTGCAGGGCATCATGGGCGGCTACTACGCGCGCCACGACGGCCTGAGCGAGGACATCGCCTTCGCGATCGAGGATCACTACAAGCCGCGCTTCGCCGGTGACGAGCTGCCGCGCTCGCCCACCGGTCTGGTGGTGGCGCTGGCCGACAAGCTGGAGACGCTGGTGGGCATGTTCGGCATCGGCAACCTGCCGACCGGGGACAAGGACCCGTTCGCGCTGCGCCGCCATGCGCTGGGCGTGATCCGGATGCTGGTCGAGAAGGACCTGCCGCTGGAGCTGACCGCCCTGCTGTCGGTGGCCGTGCCGGCCTTCGGCGACAAGATCAGCGATGCCACACCGGCCCTGGCCGAGTTCATCTACGACCGCCTCGCCGGCAGCCTGCGCGAGCAGGGTGCCAGCGCGCAGGAGGTCGATGCCGTGCTGGCCCTGCGTCCGCAGCGCCTGGCCGACGTGGCCCAGCGCCTGCAGGCCGTGCGCGCGTTCGCCGCGCTGCCCGAGGCACCGGCGCTGGCGGCAGCCAACAAGCGCATCGGCAACATTCTCAAGAAGTCCGAAGGCGAGGGCGCTGCCGTCAACACGGCGCTGTTCGTGGAAGCCGCCGAGAAGGACCTCCATGCCGCGATGCAGGCGATCGTGCCGTCGGCGGACGCGAAGTTCGCGGCCGGTGACTACACGGGCAGCCTGCAGGCGCTGGCCGCCCTGCGCGGGCCGGTCGATGCGTTCTTCGACGGTGTGATGGTCAACGCGGACGACGCGGCGCTCAAGGCCAACCGGCTGGGCCTGCTGCAGTCGCTGCACGAGGCCATGAACCGCGTGGCCGACCTCTCGCGGCTGGCCGCATGAAACTGCTGATCCTCGACCGCGACGGCACGCTCAACCGGCGTCGCGAAGACCATGTGGCATCGCCCGACGAGTGGGAGGCCTTGCCCGGTGCGCTGGAGGCGGTGGCGCGGCTGAACCAGGATGGCTGGAAGGTGGTGCTGGCCACCAACCAGTCGGGCATCGGCCGGGGGCTGTTTGACATGGCCGCGCTCAACGCCATTCACGCCAAGATGAACCGCCAACTGGCCGCCGCGGGCGGCCGGCTCGAGGCGGTTTTTTTCTGCCCGCACGCGCCGGGGGACGGCTGCGATTGCCGCAAGCCCCGTCCCGGCCTGTTCCTCCAGATCGGGCAGCGTTTCGGGGTGCCCCTGGCCGGCGTGCAGGCGGCCGGCAGTGCGCTGCGCCACGTGCACGCCGCCATGGCCGCGGGTTGCCAGGCACACCTGCTGTTCGCCGGCACCGCCGAGCAGTTGCGCGAACAGCAGGGCGGCAGTGACGGTGTGCCGGCGGGTGTCCGCGTCCATGCCGACCTGGCGGCCTATGCCGACTGGCTGCTGGCGAATGCCACGGATCTGACCACCACCGCTCCCTCCCCTTGAGGTATCCGCGATCATGAATTTCCTGCGTTCCATCCTGCACATGCTGTTCATGGCGATCACGGTCGTGCCCTGGGCCACTGCCGTGTTGCTGGCGGCGCCCTTCCTGAACAGCCGGCAGGTGTACTGGATGTGTGCCGGCTGGTTGCGGCTGGCGGTGCGCAGTGGCGAATGGATCCTGGGCATCCGCAACCACGTGATCGGCTACGAAAACCTGCCGGTGGGCAGCAAGGATCCGGCGATCCTGCTGGTCAAGCACCAGTCGACCTGGGAGACCTTCTGCATGCCGGCGCTGATGCCGCATCCGCTGGCCTATGTGTTCAAGAAGGAGTTGCTGTACGTGCCCTTCTTCGGCTGGGCGATGAGCCGGATGGACATGATCCACATCGACCGCAGCAAGCGCAACCAAGCCTTCAACAAGGTGGTGGAGCAGGGGCAGCGCCTGCTGGACCAGTGCACCTGGGTCATCATGTTC
>Ga0265293_10004957_pt1 | contig 22828 bp, 19 predicted proteins | sample Munlanlewell138R_FD_192505 | JGI IMG/M metagenome (GOLD analysis project Ga0265293, IMG submission 192505) | Leachate microbial communities from a municipal landfill in Southern Ontario, Canada - Leachate well 138R | ecosystem: Engineered > Solid waste > Landfill > Unclassified | place: Canada... | reverse complement strand
GCTTTCGCGCTCGCCAGTCGGCACGGCGGCCACCAAGCCGTCGCCCTTCTCCTCCAGGCGGTTGCGTTCGAACACTACGCGCTCCACGCGCCCCTCGCCCTGGATCTCGACGGGCGAGAGCAGGAAGCGGATGCGGACCTTGCGCGGTTTGCCGGTGGGCGCTTGCTGCGTGAACGCCTCAAGCACCTCCAAGTTCTTCTGTGCGTTGACGTCGTTAGCTATGGCGGCGCGGCTGGCGTCCGGCACCACCAGCTCCGCCTGGTCGACGTAGATGTCGGCGTTCAGCAGTTCGCCCAACTCGCGTAGTTCCTTGGTGGTGAACTTAGCCTCGGCCGGGCCGCGCCTGCCCACGATGACGACCTCTTCAATGCTGGAGTCCTTCAGGTGCAGGATGGCGTGGTCGGCCATGTCGGTCTCGGCTAGCTCCGAGTTCATCTTGGCCAGCACGCGGGTCACGTCTATGGCCACGTTACCTACGCCGATCACCACGGCGGTGGTGGCGCCCTGCGGCACCGCTAGCTCCGCGTAGGCCGGATGACCGTTGTACCAGGCCACGAACTCGGTGGCGGAGAGGCTGCCGGGCAGGTCCTCGCCAGGTATGCCGAGCCGGCGGTCGGCAGGAGAGCCCACGGCGTAAACGACCGCGTGGTAATGCCGCCGAAGGTCCTCCACCGAGAGGTGCTGGCCGAACTCCACGTTGCCCAGGTAGCGCAGCCGCGCGTCGCCCAGGGTGCGCTCGTAGAGCCTGGTCACGGACTTCAGTTTCTGGTGGTCGGGCGCCACCCCGAACCTCACGAGGCCGTACGGGGTAGGCAGCTTGTCTATGAGGTCTACGCTGACGGCCTCGCGCCCCTTCAGCAGCGCTTCGGCGGCGTAGAAGCCCGCGGGCCCGGCTCCGATGACGGCCACGCGCAGGGGGAGAGCGGAGGGAGCATCGATGGGGGCGCTATCTGTCATGCCTCCGATTATGGCAGAGGCGCCCCCCGCGTTCGCCGCGCGCTCTGTCGGTGTAATGACCAGCTGATGGCAGCGCGCGCCGCTGGCGTGGGGGTGGCGCGGGGCGCCGTGACGGCGGTAAGCTCCCTCCCTACATATGTGCTCCACCGCCCCGTCACCCCTTAGAGCCGAGCAGCCCCTGGACGGCGGCGCTCTGGCCGCGCGGCCCGCCCCGCCCTGGCCTACGCGCGTGCAGAAGTTCGGCGGCACCAGCGTCGGCGATATCGACCGCATAGACAAGGTGGCGGAACGCGTGGCGCGCGCGGTGGCCGGGGGCGAGAAGGTGGCGGTGGTGGTTTCGGCCATGGGGCGCACCACGGACCGCCTGATAGGCATGGCGCGGGAACTCACCAGCCGCCCCTCCAGGCGCGAACTCGACGCCCTCTTAGCCACAGGCGAGCAGCAGTCAGCCGCGCTCCTCACCCTGGCGCTACTGAAGAAGGGCGTTAGCGCCCGCTCCCTCACGGGGCCGCAGGCGGGCTTCCTGACCGACTCGAACCACGGCGCGGCCCGCATAGTGCGCGTGGACCCCCGCCCTGTTACCAACGCCCTAGGCGAGTTCGACGTGGTGGTGGTGGCCGGCTTCCAGGGGCACGACGCGGCGGGCAACATCACCACCCTCGGCCGTGGCGGTTCCGACACCACGGCCGTGGCGCTGGCCGCCGCCTTGGGCGTGCGGGAGTGCGAGATCTTCACCGACACCGACGGCGTGTACACCACCGACCCGCACCGCGTGGAGCGCGCCGCCAAGCTGCGCGCCGTCGATTACGCCGAGATGCTGGAACTGGCGTCGCATGGCGCCAAGGTCCTGCACCCGCGCAGCGTCTGGTACGCACGGCGTTACGGCGTGCACATCCACGTGCGCTCCTCGTTCAGCCCGGTCGAGGGTACGCTCGTGGCCGAGAGGTCCACCTTCCAGGAGGGCAGCATGTTCACCGATAAGCCCGTCACAGGGGTGGCGTTAGACACCAGCCACGCCCGCATAGACCTGCACGCTGTGCCCGACAAACCCGGGGTGGCCGCGCGGCTCTTCCGGGCGGTGGCCGCCGCCGGCGTGAGCGTCGACATGATCATCCAGGGCGTGAGAGGCGCTGGCGACAGCCGCCAGCAGATGGCGTTCATCGTCTCTGGCGATGTGGTGCCAGAAGCGCTCGAGGCCCTGGCGCCCGTGCTGGCGGAGTGGGGCGCGCACGCCGAAGTCGACCGCGATGTGGCCAAGATAAGCGTAGTGGGCGTGGCCATAGGCTCCACACCCGGCATAGCGGCGCAGTTGTTCGAGGCCCTCGCCGGCGTGGGCGCCAACATCGACATGATCACCACCAGCGAGGTGCGCATAAGCGTGCTGATACCCAGCGAGCACGCGCAGGCGGCCCTGACCGCGGTGCACACCGCGTTTGGGCTCGACCGCAGCAGCCCCACGGACGCGAGCACGGGCACTGACGCGGGCGCCTGAGGTCGGCGTGCGCGCGGACCGCCTGGAGCAGGTGTTCATCAAGCGCGTGGGCGCCGGCTACGAGCTGCTGCTCGTGCTGGAGTCCGCCGCCGGCAGGCGCGAGCGCGTGACAATAACGGCGCCGCCGGCGGTGGCCAGCAACGAACGGGCCGCGCTTGGGTACCTGATCAGGTGGCTGCGCAGTAACGGCGCCAGCCTCGCCCGTCTCGTGCGGGTAAGGCGCGAGGTGGGCGGTGAACTGAGCGACGCCCCGGAGCTGCGCGAGCTGCTCCTCGGCGCCGGCTTGGGCGACGACGAGGACGGTGAGGACGGATGGGCCTGAAGCTCGCCACGCTGGCGTACGTGCGTGACGGCGATAAGACGCTCATGCTCAGGCGCGGCGGCGACCACGCGCACCTGCACGCCGGCCGCTGGAACGGCCTGGGCGGCAAGCTGGAGCCCGGCGAATCGCCCGAAGCGTGCATGCGCCGCGAGGTGCTGGAGGAGTCAGGGCTGACCGTGCACGAAGCGGAACTGAAGGGGTTCATCACCTTCCCGCGCTTCGAGAAAGGCTCGGTCGACTGGTACGTGTGGGTGTTCGTGGTCACCCGCTTCTCGGGCACCCCCACCCCGTCTGACGAAGGTGACCTGTTCTGGATCCCCACCGCAGAACTGGCGGAGCTGCCGCTCTGGGAGGGAGACAGGCACTTCCTGCCCTGGCTCGACAAGCCTGGCGTGTTCTCAGCAGTGTTCGAGTACGACGCCGGCGCTTACCGCCGACACGAGGTGGAGTTCTACGGCGGCTGAGCCGTTAGGCGTTCTCGTTCTTAAGCACCTCGGCGCGGGCAACCTCGAGCTTCTGGCGGTCGACCATGCTGACCAGGCGCTGCGCCAGGCCCACGTTGCCCTTGACCTTAAGTTTGCCGGTGAACATGGCCGTCATGGGGTTCAATTCGCCGCGCAGGAGCTTGTCGAGGTTGTCGTCACTTATGCGGATGGTGACGTCGGCCGCCGGGGCCTTGCCCTCATGAGCCGCCACCGCGCCGTCCTCCACCACGTGATAGACGGGTTCGGAGGTCTCGTACTGGATGACCGCGTTGGGGGCGCCGTCGTCTAGGTTGATGGCTTCGGGCAACCGCAACAGGAGCTGTTTCACGTTCATGTACTCAGTCTAGTGCGTGGCGAGACGCTTGTCGGTCGCAGTTATACTCCCAGGGGCTAACGTGCCCGTCGGAGAGCTGACCAGTGGACTTCTCACTTCCCGAAGACCTGCTTCAGATGCAGCGCGCCGTGCGCGAGTTCGCGCGTACGGAGATAGGCGCGGTAGCCGCGGAGCTGGACCGCAACCCCCGCTTCCCCTGGGAGACCCTGGGCAAGATGGGCGAGCTCGGCTTGCTGGGCATGCTCACGCCCGAGGAGTACGGCGGCGCGGGCCTCGACACCCTCAGTTACGCGGTGCTGCTCGAAGAGATCGCCGCCGTGGACGCGGCTCACGCCACCATCATGAGCGTCACCAACGGCCTGCCGCAGAGCCTGCTCCTCAAGCACGGCACGGACGCGCAGCGCAGCAAGTACTTGCCACTCATGGCCAGTGGTCAGTGGATCGGGGCTTTCTGCCTCTCGGAACCGCACGCCGGCTCCGACGCGGCCGCCATAACCACCCGGGCGGACCGCACCCAGGGCGGGTGGCTCATCAACGGCACCAAGGCGTGGATAACCTCCGGCGGCGAGGCGCAGCTCTACCTGGTGCTAGCCAAGACGGACAAGAAGGCCGGCGCGCGCGGGGTGACCTGCTTTCTGGTAGAGAAAGACGCCCCGGGCGTGCACTTCGGTAAGCCGGAGGAGAAGCTCGGGCAGCACGCCGCGCTCACCACCACCGTTACCTTCGAGGACTGCTTGGTGCAGGAGGACGCGGTGCTCGGGCAGGTCGGTAACGGCTTCGTGCTGGCCATGGCCGGCCTCGACGGCGGCCGTATAGGCATAGCTGCGCAAGCCGTCGGCATAGCCCGCGCCGCGTACGAGGCCGCTCGTGACTACGCCGCGGAGCGCACCGCCTTCGGTAAGGCCATCCACGAGTTCCAGGCCATAGGCTTCAAGCTGGCCGACATGCTCACCAGCATCGAAGCGGCGCGGCTCCTGACGCTCAGGGCCGCCTGGCTCAAGGACCGCGGCTTCCGGGTCAACCGCGAGGCCGCCATGGCTAAGCTCATGGCTTCCGAGATGGCTGCCAAGGTCACGCACGACGCCATCCAGGTGCTCGGCGGCTACGGCTACACGAAGGACTACCCCGTGGAGCGTTACTTCCGTGACGCCCGCGTGACCGAGATTTACGAGGGCACCAGCGAAATCCAGCGCATGGTCATTCACCGCCAGATCTACCGGGAACTGGAGCGGTAACGGCCCGCCGGGGGCCAGGAGGAGTCACCGATGATCGGATTCGAACTGTCGGACGACCAGAAGCAGATCCAGGCGTTGGCCCGGAACTTCGTGAAGGACAACGTTACGCCCGTTGCCGCGCAGCACGACCGCGACGAGACGTACCCCGCCACGGTGGTGGAGGCGGCGCACGAGGTCGGCCTCCTCAACGTCAGCGTGCCGGAGGCGGTCGGTGGCCTGGGCCTCTCCATGCTGGACGAAGCCATCATCGGCGAGGAGTTCGGTTACGGCTGCATGGGCATTTACACCATCCTCATGGCCTCCGAGCTGGGCATCATGCCGCTGCTGCTGGCCGCCACGCCCGAGCAGCAGCAGCGTTTCCTGGCACCCCTGGTGGAGGGCCCGCGCCTGGCCGCGTTCGCGCTCTCGGAACCTAACAACGGCTCTGACGCCGGTGGCCTGCGCACCCGCGCCGTGTTCGACGGCGACGAGATAGTCATAACCGGCACCAAAACGTGGATCAGTAACGGCGGCGTGGCCGACTTCAGCGTGGTGTTCGCCAGCTTCGACCCGGCCCTCAAGCACAAGGGCACGGTGGCTGTGGTGGTCGAGTCGGACCGCCCGGGCCTCTCCACCAACAAACTGCACGGCAAGCTCGGGCAGCGCGCCAGCCCCACCTACGAGATGGTATTCGACGACGTCCGCGTGCCCATCAGTAACATGCTCGGCCAGCAGGGCGACGGCTTCAAGATCGCCATGCGCACCCTCGACAAGACGCGTATACCCGTGGCAGCTGGCGCGGTCGGGGTGCTGCGCCGCGCCCTCGACGAGTCCAGCAAGTACGCCAACGAGCGCGAGGCGTTCGGGCGCCCCATCGGTCAGTTCCAGGCCATCCAGTTCAAGCTCGCCAATATGAAGATCGCGCTGGAGACGGCGCGCCTGCAGACCTGGTACGCCGCCTGGCTCGCCGACAACGACAAGCCGCACGCGGAAGCAGCGGCCATAGCCAAGGCGTACGCGTCCGACAGCGCCTTCGACGCCGCGCAGGAAGCCATCAACGTGTTCGGTGGCTACGGCTACATGAACGAGTACCCAGTCGAGAAGCTCATGCGCGACGTGAAACTGAACCAGATATACGAAGGAACCAACGAGATCCAGCGGGTAGTCATAGCGCGCCACGTCCTACAATGAGGCGTGAATGAGACCGCTCACCGCCCGTAGCGGCAGAACCACCCGCGGCGCCGCCGCACACCCAAGTCAACCGGCCACACCAGGCCACTGGAGGAAAGAGTGAAGCTGATAACCGTCCTGAAGCAGGTACCCGACGCGGAGGCCCGGATTCGGGCCGGCAGCGGCGGAGTAGACCTGGATGGCGTTACCTTCGTGATCGACGGCATGGACGAGTACGGGGTAGAAGAAGCCATCCGCCTCCGCGAGGCCGGCAACGACGTCGAGATCGTAGCCCTCGCCCTCGGCCCAGCCCGTTACGAGGAAGCCATCCGCACCGCACTGGCGCTAGGCGCCGACCGCGCTATCCACGTTGAGACAGACACCGACTTAGACCCCATCAGCCAGGCACGCGTGCTGGCTCAGGTGGTGCAGCACGAAGGCGCCGACATGGTGCTGGTGGGCGGCAAGCAGGCCGACTGGGACAGCGCCGCGCTCGGACCCGCGCTAGCCGAAGTGCTCGGTTGGCCGCATTCCGACTGGACCACCAAGCTGGAGCTGGCGGGCGCTAACGTGACCGTGGAGCACGACACCGACGACGGCCACGAGAGCCTGACCATGCCGCTACCAGCCGTCATCACCACGCAGCAGGGCCTCAACGAGCCGCGCTACCCGACCCTACCCAACATCATGAAAGCCAAGCGCAAGGAGCTCGCCAAGCGCAGCCTGGACGAGTTCGGTGCCGGCAGTGGCCTGACCCAGATCGTGGACCAGCAGATCCAGACCCGCGAGCGTCTTGGCAAGATGGTGGAGGGCGACCCCGCCACCGCCGCCGCTGAACTCGTGCGCCTCCTCCAGAACGAAGCTAAGGTCCTCTGAGGGCCCGGGAGAGAAAGATGATCCTACTCGTTACCACCGCCCCCGGCGGGAACCTACCCAAGAGCGCCCGTGAGCTGGTGACCGTAGCCCGGCAACTGGCGGGCGGCGGCCCGGTGGCCGCTGCCGTCATCGGCCCCGAGAGCGCGGCCAGCCAGATGGCCGAGTACGTGCCGCAGGTCTATAGCCTCAGCGCCGCCGAGCTGGAGCCCGCGCGCGCCGAGGCCGTCACCGCCGCCGTGCAGCAGGTGGCCGCCCAGGCGGGCGCCACCACCGTGCTCATGGCCGCCAACCGCCTGGGCCAGAGCGTGGCGCCGCGCGTGGCTGTGCGCCTGAACGCCGCGCTACTTGAGGACGTCATCAAGGTCTCCGGCACAGCCGGCGCCTACGAGGCCGTGCGCTACAGCTACCTGTCGCGCGTGACCGAGACCGTGCGCACGGTCGGCGGCGACGCCACGGTTATCACCGTCAAGCCCAACGTGTTCCCTGTGGCCGACGCCCAGCCGGGCGGCAGCGTCACCAGCGTGGCGCCGCAACTGGACGCCACCGCCACACGCGTGCAGGTCGGGCAGCGCTCCGCCGCCACCGGCGGGCGCGTGAAGCTCGAGGAAGCCGGCGTGGTGGTCGGCGGCGGCCGGGGCTTCGGTTCCGCCGAAGCTTTCGCTCAGGTGGTGGAGCCCATGGCCGACGCCCTCAACGCCGGCGTAGCGTCCACCCGCGCGGTGGTCGACGCCGGCTGGCGGCCGTACGCCGAGCAGGTGGGGCAGACCGGTAAGTCCGTAGCGCCCGAGCTGTACATCGCCCTCGGTATCTCCGGCGCCGTGCAGCACCTCTCCGGCATGAACCGCTCCAAGGTCATCGTGGCCATCAACAAGGACGCCGACGCACCCATCTTCCGCATCGTGGATTACGGCGTCGTGGGCGACGTCAACCAGGTCGGGCCGGCCCTCACCGAAGCCATCAAGGCGGCGAAGGGGTCGTGAGCGACGCGACCACCAGCACCGACCAGGTCCGTATCCGGCGCGCCACGCGCCGGGACCTGGAGGCGCTGGTGGAACTCGAGCAGGGCTTCCCAGGCGACCGCATGTCGCGCGCCGGCCTGTCGCGCCTCCTCACGCGCGACAGCGCCGAGATCTGGGTGGCCGAGCTGGGTCAGGCCGTGGTGGGAGACGCCGTCGTGCTCTTCCGCCACGGCTTCGATAGCGCCAGGCTGTACTCCATGGTGGTGGACCCCCGCCACCGCGGCCGCGGCGTGGCCAAGATGCTCCTCGACGCTGCCGAGGAGGGCGCCCGCGAGCGCGGGGTAGTGGTCATGCGCCTCGAGGTGCGCGAGGAGAACAGCGCCGCACTTGCGCTGTACCAGCAGGCGGGCTACGTGGTCCGGGGCCGCACCGACGACTACTACGAGGACCACACGGCCGCGCTGCGGCTGCTGAAGCGCTTCGTGACTGGCGGCGCCACCGTGCGCGGGGTGCCGTACCACCCGCAATCGTTCAGCTTCACCAGCGGCTCCGCCTGCCTGATGATGGCCATGCGCTACCACGGCTACCCCGTGCCGCTCGACGACTGGCTGGAACTGACCCTGTGGCGCGAGGCCACCTCCACCTTCCGCATGGACGCGGACGGCGGGCTCTCGGCGCACGGCTTGGCAGTGGCCGCGCTACGGCGCGGGTTCCACGCTCGGCTCATTACGCCCGGTGCGGGGGTGCCGTTCGCCGACACCCTGACGGGCGAGGCGCGCGAGGTGGCGCGCACGGCTCACGAGGGCTTCGAGCGGGAACTCCGCAGCCTGGGCGGCAAGTTCGAAGTGCGCGACTTCGGTAACGCCGACGCCGCGGCTGCGCTGGACGCGGGCGCCATAGGCCTGGCACGGCTAGTGACCCCGAGCGACGCCGCCAGCGGCGAAGGTGCGGGGCGCTGGGTGGTCATCACCGGCTTCGACGCCGACCACCTCTACCTGCACGACCCCCTACTGGCTGAAGGCGCCAGCCGCACCGACAACGTGCACCTGGCCTTCAAGCGTTCCAGCTTCGACCGCGCCAGTCACGACCCGGGCAGCAGCTTACGGGCGCTGGTGCTTGTGGAGCGGTGGGGCAGCGTCAGTCACCGTTCGCCAGATAACTGATTATCTCCGCGTAGATGTTGGGGTTAGCCTGATCCTCCTCGCCGGCGGCGATGGTGGGGTTGTCGTTCACCTCTATGACGTAGAAGTCGCCGTCGATCTCCTTCAGGTCCACCCCGTACAGGCTTCCGCCGATGGCGTTGGAGGCCGCCAAGGCGGTGCTCAGCAGCTTCGGGTTCACCGTGGCCGGGTCCACGCCCACGACGTTGGCCCACTCACCCTCCGCGCTGCGGTCCATCAGCTTCCACTGGGCTGGAGCGAAGGCGTACTTGACCACGGCCAGCACCTTGCCGGCCAGCGTAATCACGCGCCAGTCGAAATCTGAAGGCAGGTACTGCTGCACCACGATCCGGTCAGCGCGGCGCAGGAAGCGGCGCCCCACTTTCACGAACTCCTCAGGGGTCGTGACGCGGTCCACGTAGGCGCTGAAGCTGGAGTTGGGCGCCTTCAGCACCAGCGGCGTGCCTAGCTCCTCGAACAGGCGCACGGCCGTGAACGGCGTGAGGTCGTCCTCGTTCAGGTAGCGGCTGTCCGGCATGGGCACGCCGTGCGCCTCTAAGTGCTTGTACATGTTGACCTTGTCGCAGCAGATGAGGATGGCGCTGGAGTGATCCAGCACGCGCTTGCCGAGGAGTTCCGCGTGGCGCGCCACCACGTAACTGGTGTTGAGCGGGTCCGTGAGCGCGCGGATGAGGATGCCGTCGTAATTGCGGAGGTATTTGAGTTCGTTCTTGAAGAGGAAATCGAGCTCGTGCCCCTGCTCGAAGGCGGCCAGCCGGAAGTTGGTCAGGGCCGTCAGCTCCACGCTGGAGCGGATGGTGTAGCGCTCGGTGAAGACCGCTAGGCGCGCCATCTGCCCATGCCCTCTAGGAGCGCGCGCTCCTCCTGACTGAGCTGCCCGAACGGCAGGGGTTCTATGGCGGAGAGCATGTACTCCTTGGGGGTCACGATGACCCGCACGCGCATGAGTGGCAGGCGGAAGAGCTCGAACAGCGCGGCGCCGAACTCCTCGTACTGCGGCACCAGCGAGCGGCCGAGCACGAGCCTGAGCATGTCTACGCGGTAGTCCGCTGGCAGGGGTTGCACCAGCACGGCGTACTTGCCTGTGTAGGTGAGGCCCTTGCGGCGCGCTTCGATCGCGGCGGCGTCGAGCAGCAACTCGCCCGTCAGCGTGAAGGGGTTGATGGGGTAGGCCATGAGCGGCGGCGCAGGGAAGCGGTCCGTGATGATCTGGTGCTCGGGCACCGGTATGCCCGCCATGCGCGCTTTCTCCATGGCTATGGCCACCACGTAGGCGTCGAGAGCTTCCGCTGTGGTGGGCAGCACGTTCAGGCCGCCCTGCTCCGCGTCAAGCGAGAGGTAGTAGCCGTCTGTGAGGTAGGTGTAGTCGCCGCTCAGGTTGGCCACGTCGGCTTTCACGCCTGGCGCGGCTGTTCCGAATAACTGTTGGTCGAGATGGAAGAGCTCGGGAGCCCCCAAGGGTCAGTTCGCCTCCAAGGCGGTAACGCCGGGCAATGCTACGCCCTCGACGAACTCGAGCGAGGCGCCACCACCCGTCGAGACGTGATCTATCTGGTCCTGCAGCCCGGTGGCGGTGAGGGCGGCTATGGAGTCGCCACCGCCGACCACCGTGTAAGCGTCTAAGCCTGCCACCACCTTGGCTATGGCGGTGGTGCCCGCGTCGAACGGTGCCGTTTCGAAAACGCCGAGTGGGCCGTTCCAGAACACGGTGCGTGCGCCCGCCAGCTCGCGGCTGAACAGCTCCACAGCGCGGGGGCCCACGTCGAGCCCGAGCCATCCGTCCGGAATGGCGCCGCTAGGGAAGACGCGGGTTTCCACGCCTGCCGCTATGGACTGGGCGCAGACTGAGTCCGGTGGCAGCAGCAGCTTCACGCCGCGCTCCTCAGCCGAGGCCAGGATGCGCTCGGCCGTGTCCGCCAGGTCGGGCTCCACCAACGAGCCGCCCACGCTGCCGCCCTTAGCGAGCTCGAACGTGTAGGCCATGGCCCCGCCGATGATGATGGCGTCGGCTTGGCTCAATAGGCTCTCTATGACGCCGAGCTTGTCGCTGACCTTGGCGCCGCCCAGCACCACCACGAACGGGCGGTCGGGTTGATCTGTGAGCCTCTTCAGCGCCTGCAGCTCGGCGGTCATGAGCTGGCCGGCGGCGCTGGGCAGCAGGCGCGCCACGGCCTCGGTAGTGGCGTGAGCGCGGTGAGCGGCGCCGAAGGCGTCGTTCACGTAGTAATCGGCGTACGACGCCAGTACGCGCGCCATTGCCGGGTCGTTCTTGGTCTCGCGACTATCGAAGCGGCTGTTCTCCAGCAGGGTCACGCTGCCAGCGGGTGCGGCGGCCACGAAGCGCTGCTGCTGCGCGCCGGCCGGGCCGTCGGTAGCCTGGTAGCGCACCTCGGCGCCCAGTAACTGGCTGAGCCGCGCGGCCACCGGGTCCATGCGGTAGGCGTCCTCGGGCGCTCCCTTAGGGCGCCCGAGGTGGCTGACGAGGAAGAGCGTGGCGCCCGCGTTCAGCAGGCGTTTCAGGGTGGGGAGGGCGGCGCGGATGCGCGTGTCGTCGCCGACCTGCAGTCCGCCCGGTCCCTCCTCCAGTGGCACGTTGAAGTCCACGCGTATCAGGACGCGTTTACCCTTCAGGTCCTCTTCCGTAACGAGGCTCTCCAGGGTCCGGAACGAGCTTCCGTGGCTGGCTTCCGTCACGCTCTGCTCCTCGTCTTCTGGCGCACGGCCGGGTTCAGAGGTCCTTGCCCATGATCTCGAGCACGTCCACCATGCGGTTGGAGAAGCCGTACTCGTTGTCGTACCAGATGAAGAACTTGGCCATCTTGCCCATAGTGCTGGTGAGCAGGCCGTCGACTATGGCCGAGTGCGGGTCGCCCACGATGTCGGACGACACGATGGGGTCCGTGGTGAAGCGCACCACGCCCTTCAGGTAGCCGTTAGCGGCCTTCTCGATGGTGGCGTTGATCTCTGCAGCGGTGGCTTCGCGCTTGAAGAGCGCGGTGACGTCGGAGATGGAGCCCACCGGGGTCGGCACGCGCAGCGAGGTGCCGTCGAACACGCCGTTCAGTTGCGGGAGCACCTTGCCCACGGCCTTAGCGGCGCCGGTGCTGGTGGGGATGATGTTGGTGGCGGCGTTGCGGGCGCGGCGCAGGTCCTTGTGGGGGGCGTCGAGGATGCTCTGGTCGTTGGTGTAGCTGTGCACCGTGGTCATCATGGCCTGCTCGATGCCGAACTCCTCGTCGAGGAGCTTCATGACGGCGGCTAGCGAGTTGGTGGTGCAGGAAGCGTTGGAGAGGATCTGGTGCTTGGCGGAGTCGTACTGCTCCTCGTTCACGCCCACCATGATGTCGAAGTCGGCGTCCGGGGAGGGGGCGCTGATGAGCACCTTCTTGGCGCCGGCGTTGATGTGGGCCATGGCCTGCTCGCGGCTGCGGAAGATGCCGGTGGACTCCACCACGATGTCGACGCCGTGCTCGCCCCAGGGGATGTCGGCCGGGTTGCGGTGCTCGGTGGCCACTACGGTGCGGCCGTCGACGATGATGTTGTCGTCGTCGTAGCTGACTTCGCCCTTGAACGGACCGAAGTTGGAGTCGTACTTGAGGAGCGTGGCGAGCGTCTCGTTGTTCGTGAGGTCGTTCACGAGGACCACTTCGTGGCCGCGTTCGTGAGCGATGCGGAAGATAAGGCGGCCGATGCGTCCGAAGCCGTTGATGCCGATTTTCATGCTGGTCAAGCCTCCTGAGTCAGTAAACCGTAGGGCAAGCGTCTACGTGGGCACTTCTGTACACCCCGCACATTGTAGCCCCGGAACCGCGAAAGTTCCGGGGCCAAGCGTCCTGTGTAGAGCTCACGTTCGTAGCCGTGGCGGCGCGCAGTGGCGGCGCGCGGGGCGGGTGCGCGCGTCAGCGTGGCCGGCCGCGTCGCTTCGGGTCGCTCAGGCCTCCCTGACCGACGTGGTGCGCAAGGAGAACGCGAACCGCTCGCCGTCTACGTCGGTCTCCTCCGTGTAGGCGCCCTCCAGCAGCGAGCCTAAGGTCAGTTCCACCGCCAGCACCTCGCGGGCCAGGGTGTCTGAGTGCTCCTCCAGAGCCTGCAGGAGCTGCCCTTCCGCTTCCACGAAGAGCGCTATGCGGTCGCTGACCTCCAGGCCGGCGCTCTTGCGGCCGTTCTGAACCAGCCGCACTGCGTCGCGCACGAGACCCTCGCGCCGCAGCTCGGCGCTGACGCGCGTGTCGAGCGCCACCAGGTAACCGCGCTCCTCCACGGCTGCGTAACCCTCGGGGCTCTGCGGGTCGAGGAGCAGGTCCTCGGGCTCCAGCTCCAGCGTCTGGTCCGCCAGCTGCACCACGGTGTTGCGCTTGGCGGCCACGTTGGCGGCCACCTCGCGGCCGTCGAGTTCCGCCAGAGCGGCGCGCAGTTGCGGGATGAGCTTGCCCACGCGCTTACCCAGTCGCGGCAGGTTGGGCTTCAGGGTGTAGTCCACGAAGGTGTCCTCCACGGCCAGGAAGCGCACCGCCTTCACGTTCAGTTCCTCCAGCAGCTGGTCGGCGAGGCGCTGCACGCCTTCCAGCTCCGAGGCTTCGCGTACCCTAACGAGCACTTCCGGTAGGGGCTGGCGCAGTTTCACGCCGGACGCGGCGCGGGCGGAGCGGCCCAGTTCCACCAGGCGGATGAGGGCGCGCATGGCGTGCTCCAGGTCGGCGTCCATGTGCGCCTCGTTCGCTACCGGCCAGGGCGCTAAGTGCACGCTGTCGGGCGCCTGTTCGTCGAGCGAGAGGACGAGGTTCTGGTACAGGGCTTCGCTGGTGAAGGGCGCCATGGGCGCCATGAGCTTAGCCACGGTCACGAGGGCCTCGTGCAGGGTGGCGTAAGCGGCTAACGAGTCGGTGGCCAGGGCGCCCGTGCCGTCCTCCGCGCCGGAGCGCCAGAAGCGGCGCCGGTTGCGGCGCACGTACCAGTTGCTCAGCTCGTCGACCACGAAGTCGCGGATGGCGCGGCTAGCGGTGGTGGGGTCGAAGTCCTCCAGAGCGGCGGTCACTGTGGTGGTGAGGGTGGCGAGGCGCGAGACCAGCCAGCGGTCCACCAGCGGGCGCTCGGCGGGCGCCGGCGCGGCGGCCAGGTCGGGCTCTTCTAGGTTGGCGTACAGCACGAAGAAGCCGTACACGTTCCAGAGGGTCATGAAGAAGTCGCGCAGGGTCTCGTCGACCAGCGCCGCGCTGAAGCGCTTGGTGGCGCCGTCAGGGGAGACGGAGTAGAGGTACCAGCGCAGCGCGTCCGCGCCCTGAGCGTCGAGGACAGTCCACGGGTCGACCGTGTTGCCCTTCGACTTGCTCATCTTCTCGCCCTTCTCGTCCACGATGTGGCCGAGCACGTTCAGGTTCTTGAACGCGGAGGAAGGCTCGAACATGTGCGCCAGCGCGCCCGGTTCGCGGCCTGTGGCCGGGTCGCCAGGGTCGGTGAGCAGCGTGCCGAGCGCGTGCAGGGAGTAGAACCAGCCGCGCGTTTGGTCTATGGCCTCGCAGATGTAATCGGCGGGGAAGTTGCGCTTCAGCTGCTCGACCACCTCGGGCGGGGAATCCTCACCCATGTAGTGCCACTGAGCGTATGGCATGGCGCCCGACTCGAACCACACGTCCACCGTGTACGGCACGCGCCGCATGGTCTCGCCGTCCAGCTCGAAGGTGATCTCGTCCACGTAGGGGCGGTGCAGGTCGAGCTCCGACAGGTCGCGGCCGGTGAGTTCCTCCAGTTCGGCCACGGAGCCCACGCACACCTTGCGGCTGCCGTCCTCGTTCTGCCAGATGGGCATGGTGGCGCCCCAGAAGCGTTCGCGCGAGAGGGCCCAGTCGATATTGTTCTCGAGCCACTTGCCGAAGCGGCCGGTGCGCACGTGGTCCGGGTGCCAGCCGACCTTGTCGTTGTTCTCGAGCAGGTGGTCCTTGACGGCGGTGGTGCGGATGTACCAGCTCTTCTTGGCCACGTTCATGAGCGGCGTGCCGTCGCGCCAGTTCATGGGGTAAGTGTGCAGGATGGTGCCGGAGCGGTACATGAGCCCCGCCGCCGTGAGGTCGGCCGTTATGCGGTCGTCGGCCTCCTTGAACCACACGCCCGCGTAAGGGCCCTCGCCGCCTTCGGGCGCGTCGTAGGGACGTACTTCCGGCATGACGCCGCCGGTGAGGTCGACCGAGAAGATGGTGGGCAGGTCGTACTTGCGGCCCACGTCTAGGTCGCCGTAGGCGGGCGCCACGTGCACGATGCCGGTGCCGTCCTCCAGCGTCACGAAGTCGTCGGAGACCACGCGCCATGCCTTGCTGAGGTCGGCGCCGTCGTCGACGCGGCCCTTCAGGAGCGGCTGGTAGGTGAGGCCCACCAGCTCCTCGCCCTTGGCCCTACCGACCACCTCGGTGCCCTCGCCGAACACGCTCTCGGCCAGCTGCGCGGCCACCCAGTAGAGCTGCTCGGCGCCACCCGAGTCGCCGTGCTTCTCGGGAGCAGCCACCAGCACGTAATCGGCGCTACCCAGCACGGTGAGTCCCGTGTTGGCCGCCAGCGTCCAGGGCGTGGTGGTCCAGGCGAGGAAGTACACGGGGCGGGTTTCGTCCGCCGCGATCAGGCCGCGCGCCTTCAGCTCCTCCGCTCGCGCCGGGAACTTGGGATAGATGGAGGGGTCCTCGACGTCCTCCTTGTAACCGAGCGAGACCTCGTGCGAGGCGAGCGTGGTGTTGCTGGAGGGGGAGTGCCAGGTGGTCTTGTAGTCCTCCACCAGCAGGCCGCGGTCGAAGAGCGACTTCATGATCCACCAGCACGACTCGATGTAGCTGTTCTTGTACGTGATGTACGGGTCGTCTAAGTCGATCCAGAAACCGATGCGCTCGGTCATGGCGTTCCAGTCCTGGATGTTGCGCCACACGTCCTCGCGGCAGAGCTCGTTGAACTTGGCTATGCCGAACTCCTCGATCTGCTGCTTGTTCGTGAACCCGAGCCGTTGCTCCAGCGCGATCTCGACCGGCAGGCCGTGCGTGTCCCAGCCGCCCTTGCGGCCCACGCGGTAACCCTGCATGGTCTTGAAGCGGGGGAACAGGTCCTTGTACGCGCGGCTGATGACGTGGTGCACGCCCGGCTTGGCGTTAGCCGTGGGCGGCCCCTCGTAGAAGACCCAGTCGCCGTTCGGTGCGGGCCGGTCCACGGAGCGGCGGAACACGTTCCGGTCGTTCCAGATGTCTATGACGCGCCTCTCCAGCGCGGGGAAGCTGACGTCCGATGGTACTTCCTTGAACACCTTCACCACTCTCCCTGGCGTGCCGACGGGACGCGAAAGGGCGCCCCTGGCCAAGTAAGCCGTTGGGGCGCCCTGATGGAGCGCGGTACCACCCAACTTCGCCGGTTGCGCCGGCCTCGGCGGCTGCCCCGACCGTGTGGAGGGGAGAGCCTGGCGCTGTAGCGGGCGCCGCCCGGCTTCGTCTACTGGCGCGCCAGGCTGGCCGGAGCGCGTTCGGGAAGCGGCTCGGGGAGGATACCGGTCTCGCGTCTGTTCCGCCGGGCTCCCACCGTCCCCGGCTCGCTGCTGGCAGATGCGCGAGCGGCTTGTTCCCGTCTCGGCCGTATGGCGGTAGTTTACCGCCTACAGGTGATGGAACTCACATCACCACCGTGCTCTACGCTTTACAACGGAAAGCGAAAGCGCGTATACTCAACGCTAGCAGCAGTAAACGAACACGTCAATCAGACCTGCTGCCATTCCTGGCAAAACCCGGATCACCTGGCACCAGTAGTTCGGTAGGCTGTGGTCCTTAACACCGGACAGAACTTGGAGCGGGGAGCCGATGCAGATCTGCTCAGTTGCCGCTTGAGCACCACGCCTGAAGCATTCAGGCAGCGCCCCACGCACATCGTGGGAACGGAGAACGGATGAGTCCTACACCCAAGAAAGACAGTACTGAAGTAGCCGAGACCGTCGCGGAAGCCCCGGCGCCCCGCAAACGCGGACGGCCCCGTAAGAACCCTGAGACCGAGAGCGCTAAGGAAAGCGCCAAGGCCACTGCCGCTAGCAACGGTGAGGTCGCCGCCGACGCCGCTGAGGCCGCCGAAGACGCGGCGCCCGCTAAGCCCAAGCGCGGCCGCAAACCCCGCGCCGCTGCGGAGGCCGAGTCCGGCGAGGCTAGCGCCGACGCCGGTGCGGAGGCCGCCACCGCAACGCCCGAGGCCGAAGAACAGTCTGCTGCGGAGGAGCGCGCCGAGAAGGCGCCCAAGCGCGGCGCCAAGGCAGCCAGTAAGGCCTCCGCCGATGACGATGGTGGCGACGCGTCTGAAGCCGACGACGCCGACTCGAAGGACGACGGCGGGCGGCGTGGCCGCAACCGGGGCCGCAACCGCTCGAACCGCACCCCCCGCAAGGCGCCCCTGAACTTCCGCGACTTGCAGAGCAAAATTCTCCCCGAACTGCACCTGCTAGCCAAGGAAGTGGGCCTGGAGGATTACCGCCAGATGGAGAAAGACGACCTGGCGGTCGCCATCCTCGAGCGCTCCTCTGAAGCGGAGGGCCTGCGTCTGGTGCGCGGTTACCTCGAGATCAGCTCGGACGGGTACGGCTTCCTGCAGGAGTCGCTGCTGCAGAACAACACCCGCAGCGTCATCGTGTCGGCCGGGCTCATCAAGCAGTTCCGCCTCCGCACGGGCGATCACATCATGGGCAAGGCCCGCCGCCCGCGCGACAACGAGCGTTACGGCACCCTCATACGGGTCGAGGCGGTAAACAACGTCGATCCGTTCCAGGCCTCCAAGCGTCCGCGCTTCGAGGACCTCACGCCCACGTTCCCCGAGCAGCGCATCCAGCTGGAGACCACCAGCAACGAGCTCTCCACCCGGGTCATCGACCTGCTGGCGCCCATAGGGCGCGGGCAGCGCGGCCTGATCGTGGCGCCGCCCAAGGCTGGTAAGACCACCCTGTTGAAGAAGATCGCTAACGCGGTGGTAACCACCGAGCCCGACATCAAGGTCATCGTGCTGCTGGTCGACGAACGCCCCGAGGAAGTCACCGACTTCCGCGAGAGCGTGCAGGGCGTAGAAGTGGTGGCCAGCACCTTCGACGAACCGCCCGCCAACCACATCCGCGTGGCAGAGTTCGTGCACGAACGCGCCCGCCGCATCGTGGAGGACAACGGGCACGTCATGATCCTGCTCGACTCCATCACGCGTCTGGCCCGCGCTAACAACCTCGTCACGCCGCCCACCGGGCGCACCCTGTCGGGCGGTCTCGACTCCAACGCCCTGCACTGGCCGAAGCGTTTCCTGGGCGCCGCGCGTAACATCCGCGGCGGCGGGTCGCTCTCCATCCTCGCCACGGCACTGGTCGAGACGGGCTCGCGCATGGACGACGTCATCTTCGAGGAGTTCAAAGGCACCGGCAACATGGAGCTGCACCTCAGCCGTCACCTCGAGGAGCGCCGCATCTTCCCGGCTATCGACATCCTCAAGTCCGGCACGCGCCGCGAGGACCTGCTCCTGGGCGAGGACGTGCTGGCCAAGATGTGGCTGCTGCGCAAGGTCATCTCCGACATGGACCCCGCCGAGGCCATGGAGATGCTGCTCGGCCGCCTCGGACGCACCAAGAGCAACGCCGAGTTCCTCTCTACCCTCACGCAGGGCTGACAGAAGTAGCGTGAACCAGCGGGCGCCCAGAACCACGACGTGGCTCTGGGCGCCCTTGTTGGCGCTGAGCCTGCTGTTCGTCGTGGGCGCGGGCGCCGCCCGGGCGCAGAGCGTGCAGGAGAAGCTGCGCGCCGCGCAGGCGTTGTTACTGCCGCGCGCGGTTGCCGCGCTGGCGGGCGTGCAGACATGGGAGTCGGGCTACGCCATGCCCGTGGAGGGCCGGCTCAGTTCACCGTTCGGTTGGCGCAACATCTCCGTCAACGGCAACCGCTTCCACGGCGGGGTGGACTTCGCCGCTAGCCCCGGCACGCGCGTGGTGGCCGCGCGCTCCGGCCGCGTTATACGCGCGGGCTGGTGGGGTACCTACGGCTACGTGGTGGTGCTCGATCATGGCGACGGCACCGAGACGCGCTACGCCCACCTCAGCACCTACTCCGTAGCCGCCGGCGACATGGTCAGGCAAGGCGACACCTTAGGTGGTGTGGGCAGCACCGGGGCCTCAACCGGACCGCACCTGCATTTCGAGATCAGGCTCGGCGGCAGCGCCGTGGACCCGTTGCCTTACCTGCACGGCGAGCGTTGACCCACCTAAGCCCGACAGCTATACTCAGGATAGTAATTCGGAACGGTTCCGAAAAGGGGGCGTGTGTTGGTTCCCCCGGACAGGCAAGCGGTAGCCTTCAAGGGTTACGCTAGGCGCAGCTAAGACATAGCGGAGAGGATCCTTGGCATGTGGGTCTCCACCAAAGCGCAATACGGAATGAGGGCACTGGTTGAGGTCGCCATGTGGGGTGGCGAACCGGTGAGCCTCAAGACCATCTCGCAGCGTCAACTGATCAGCCACCAGTACCTGGAGCAGATCTTCGCCGAGCTGCGGCGCGCCGGCATCGTCGACTCCGTCAGGGGCGCGCGCGGCGGCTACATGCTGGCCAAACCGCTCGATCAGATTGACGCCCTGGAGGTCGTCGAGCTGCTCGAGGGCAGCGTGGCGCCCGTGCGCTGCATCGAGGATTCGACCAACTGCGTACGCACCGGCCACTGCTCCACGGAGAGCCTCTGGCGCCGGGTCGATTCCGCGGTGCGCGAGGTGCTGAGGGGCACGTCCATGGCCGACCTGGTCGAGCAGCGCATGCTCGTCACCGGCCACCCCCTACCGCAGTTCGTGGGCGCCGAGAGCTGAGCCTGCTCGGCCGGCCGCGCTCCTCTCGCGCCTGAACCAGTAGCGCATGAACCAGATAGACAGAGCCGAGCTCTACTTCGATCACGCCGCCACCACTCCCGTCAGCCGGGAGGTGCTGGCGGAGATGCTGCCGTACTTCGAGCAGCGCTTCGGTAACCCGTCCAGCGTGCACCGCCTGGGGCAGGCCGCGCGACGCGCCCTGGAGGAGTCGCGCGAGCGCGTAGCCGAAGCGGTCGGCGCGCACCCGCGCGGAGTGGTCTTCACCTCTGGCGCTACCGAAGCCGACAACCAGGCGCTCTTCGGCGCCGCCGCCCTCCAGCCGGGCGGCCTGGTGGTCAGTGCCACCGAGCACCCCGCCGTGCTGAGCGCCGCAAAGCGCTTGGCGGCGGAGGGGAGAGCCGTGACGTTCGTGCAGCCCGCGCCCAGCGGCGCGCTGCCCCTCGAGGCCATCCGTCAGGCGCTGGAGGAGCAGGTGGCCAGCGGCGGCACCGCTCTGGTGGCCGTCATGTACGTGAACAACGAGACGGGCGTCATTACGCCTCCTGCGGCCGTAGCTGAGCTAGCGCACGAGTACGGCGCGCTCTTCCTCTGCGACGCTGTGCAGGCGCTGGGCGCCGAGCCCGTCAGCCTGGACGGCACGGGCGCGGACATGCTCACGCTCTCGGCTCACAAGGTGTACGGCCCCAAGGGCGTGGGCGCGCTGGTCATGCGCCGCGACCTGCAACTACCGCCACTGCTAGCTGGTGGGGAGCAGGAGCGCGGCTTCCGGCCGGGCACGCATGGGCTACCGGGCATTGTGGGCATGGCTGCCGCCGTGCAGCGCGCGGTGGCCGAGGCGCCGGCCGAACGGGACCGCCTGGCGCGCGTGCAGCGCGCCTTCGAGACCGCCGCGTTAGCGCTGCCTGGCGTGCACCTGAACGGCGCCGGCGCGGAGCGCAGCGTGAAGCACACCAACCTGGCGCTAGAAGGCGTGGACGGCGAGACCATCCTCATGCTCCTCGACGAGGCGGGCATGCAGGTCAGCGCCGGGTCGGCCTGCGCGGCCGGCAGCTTAGACCCTAGCCACGTGCTGCTTGCCATGGGTCTGCCGCGTGAGCAGGCGAAGGCCAGCGTGCGTTTCAGTTACGGCAAGCTCACGGACGAGCCAGCGGCAGCGCAAGCCACCGCCCGCCTGGCCGAGGCGCTGGAACGCAGCCGCGCCGTGGCGCACTGACAGCGAAACCCTAAGCGCTCTTGCGGGCGGTCTGTTGAGCCAGCAGGCTCAGCGGGTCATCGAGCGCGTCCGCATCTATGTGCAGGCTGGCGACGCCGCTGCCCGGCACCTCGTACATGAGGGGCTGCAGTGTGCGCTCCATGACCGAACGCAGCCCGCGGGCGCCCGTCTTACGCTTGAGCGCGCGGCGCGCCACCTCCCGAAGGGCCTCCTCTGAGAACGTCAGCTCTACGCCGTCCAGACGGAAGAGCTCCGTGTACTGCTTGACGAGGGCGTTCTTGGGCTTGGTGAGCACGTCGATCAGGGCGTCCTCGCTGAGCTCGTTCAGCCGCACCACCAGCGGTAACCGGCCGATGAGCTCGGGGATGAGCCCGAACGACATGAGGTCCTCCGGTAGCACCTCGGCGGTGGCCGTGGCGGCGCTGTCCGCGGCGTCCTCTACCTGCTGGAAGCCCACGCGGGCGGGGTTGATGCGCCGCTCCAGGATCTCGGCTATGCCCTCGAAGGCGCCGCCGCAGATGAAGAGGATGTCGTTGGTGTCTACGTCTATCAGTTCCTGGTGCGGGTGCTTGCGGCCGCCTTGCGGCGGCACGTGCGTGATGGTGCCCTCGATGATCTTGAGGAGCGCCTGCTGCACACCTTCGCCGGAAACGTCGCGCGTTATGGAGGGCCCTTCCGACTTGCGGCCCACCTTGTCTATCTCGTCTATGTAGATGATGCCGCGCTGGGCGGCCTCCACGTCGTAATCGGCCACCTGCAGCAGGCGCACGATTATGTTCTCCACGTCGTCGCCCACGTAACCCGCTTCGGTGAGGGTGGTGGCGTCAGCGATGGCGAACGGTACGTTCAAGCTGCGGGCGAGGGTCTGCGCAAGGAGGGTCTTGCCGGTGCCTGAGGGGCCCACCAGCAGCACGTTGCTCTTCTGGATCTCGGCCTCGGGGTGCTCCAATCGGCGGTAATGGTTGTAGACGGCCACCGCTAGGGCGCGCTTGGCGTCGTCCTGCTCTATAACGTAATCGTCGAGCTGCGCCTTTATCTGGCGCGGGACCAACGTCTGCAGCGGTTCAGGCGCGGGGGCGGGAGTGGTGGCGTGCTCCACCACCTCGTGCACGCGGCCCGCGCAGTCGTCGCAGATGTGCGCGTTGCCGCCCGGGGCCGCTATGAGGAAGCGCACCTCGGCGTGACCGCGGCCGCAGAAGCTGCAGTGTGAAGCCGGCACGCTCACTAGGCGCCACCGAAGCGCGAGTCCTGCCGCGGCTCGACCACGCGGTCGATGAGGCCGTACTCGCGCGCGGTTTCGGGCGCCATGAAGTAATCGCGCTCCATGTCCTTGCGGAGCTGCTCCTTGGGCCGACCCGTGTGGCGGTGGTAGATCTCTTCCAGCATGTCGCGCACGTCGAGGAACTCGCGCGCCTGCACCTCGAGGTCCGGCAGCGAGGCCCGCGGGAAGCCAGCGGAGCCAGCGTGGATCATGATGCGGCTATGCGGCAGCGCCACGCGGTTACCGGCCGTGCCGGCCATGAGGATGACCGACGCCATGGACATGGCGATGCCCACGCAGTTGGTGTGCACGGGGGCGTTGATGTACTGCATGACGTCGTAAATAGCCAGCCCTGCGTACACCTCGCCGCCCGGGCTGTTGATGAACAGGTTGATGGGCTGCTCGGAACTCTGGGAGTCGAGCAGTAACAACTGTGCGGTGATGACGTTGGCCACCTCGGAGTCGATGGGGGAGCCTAAGAAGATGATGCGCTCTTTCAGCAGGCGGCTGTAGACGTCGTAAGTGCGCTCGCCGCGGCC
>Ga0265293_10004956_pt1 | contig 22830 bp, 23 predicted proteins | sample Munlanlewell138R_FD_192505 | JGI IMG/M metagenome (GOLD analysis project Ga0265293, IMG submission 192505) | Leachate microbial communities from a municipal landfill in Southern Ontario, Canada - Leachate well 138R | ecosystem: Engineered > Solid waste > Landfill > Unclassified | place: Canada... | reverse complement strand
CGCACGATGCCGGCCACCAGCAACTGGCCCTCCTGCAAGACCTCGCCCAGCGCGGTCAGAGCGTCGGGACGGTCGGTGAACAGGAAGGGCACGGCCGTCTCAGGCCAGATGATAAGCTGCGGCCGCGCCTGCCCTTGCGCCGGCGGCCGCGCCGACAATTCGATCAGCGACGCGAAGATGCGGTCCCTGACTTCCTTGTCCCATTTTTCAGAAAGGTCGACATTCGGCTGGACGATCCGCACCTGAAGATATTCAGACGCTTCGGCAGCCGGCTTGGTAAGCCGATAATAACCGAACCCCGCATGCGAGATCAGCAGAAGCGCAAACAGCGCCGCGCCCAGGCGCCGGCCTGATTTGTCCACCAGAAGCGCCGGCATCGAGAAGACGAATACGGCCAGCGCGTTCATGCCGTCCATGCCGATCACCGAAACGCTCTGCATCAGCTTCGGCACCGGCATGGCGGCATAGCCGATGGCGTTCCACGGAAAGCCGGTGAAGAGAAAACCGCGAAGCCACTCCGCTATCGCAAAGCCTGCGGCAAGGGCGGCAATGCGGCCGATGCCGCTACCCCACATCGCGCGGGCGATTGCCGCCGCCAGTCCATAGAAGAAAGCGAGCAGCAGCGGAATGCCGATCATGGCGAAGGGAAGTGCCCACGCAAAGCTCTCGGCTTCGACCAAAAGGGCCGTGCCGATCCACCACAGCCCGCCGAGGAAGTAGCCGAAGCCGAACCACCAGCCCACCGCAAAGGCAGGTTTCAGGCGCCCAATGCGACTGACCGTGGCGTCGCCGGTGGTGCCATCAAGCAGCCAGACCAGAACGGGAAAGGAGATGAAGCAGGCTGCCGGAAAATCATAGGGGGCCTGCCCCAGAACGGCAAACATCCCGGCGAGGAAGGCGACCAGCGCCCGCCGCCATCCCCAAAGCAGCACTATCCGGCCGGCAAGGCGTTGCATGAGACCTTCCGATCAACGCGAATCACAGATCAACCTAGCAGGCGCGAGTCCGCAGGCCAAACGCTACAGTTGTACAGAAACCCGCCGCAGTTCGCCCGATCAGGCCTGCTCAGCCCTAATTACGCGCTTGCGGCGTTCGCCCTTGGACAGCTGCACGATCCGCACGCGCTTGATGCGGCGCGGATCGGCGTCCAGCACATGGAACTCGAAACCGGGAACGGCCTGAACCACCTCGCCACGCGCCGGCACACGGCCAAGCGTGTTGAAGATCATGCCACCGATCGTATCGACGGATTCGCCATGCTCGCCGGGCGCGAAGTCCTCGCCGATCATGGCCTGCACGTCCTCGATCTCGGCCTTGCCGTCGACAATGAACACGCCGTCGCCCGCCCTGGTGATCAGCGCTTCCTCGTCGTCGTGCTCGTCCTCGATGTCGCCGACGACCATCTCGACGATGTCTTCCAGCGAAGCCAGACCGTCGGTGCCGCCATATTCGTCGATGACCAGAGCCATCTGGATACGCGCTGCCTGCATGCGACCCATCAGGTCGGAGGCCAGCATGGACGGCGGCACGAACAGCACCGGGCGCATGAGGTTGAGTTCACCGATGGTGCGGGAAAGATCGACCTGTGAGAGGTCGAGCTGAGCAGCGGTCGGGGTGGTCTTGCGGGTCGTGCGGCGCTTCTTGCCGCGGGCAAGGCGCGTGATGTGGCCGAGCAGATCGCGGATGTGGACCATGCCGCGCGGATCATCCAGCGTCTCGCAATAGACAGGCATGCGCGAGTGGCCAGACTGCTCGAACACGGTCATCAGGTCCGCCAGCGTGGTGCCAAGCTCGACCGCCTCGATATCGGCGCGCGGCACCATGACGTCCTCTACGCGGACTTCGCGCAGCCGCAATATGTTGTTGAGCATCGCCCTTTCGCCGGGCGAAAATGCCTCGCCATCGGCACCGGCCTCGGCAAGAGCGTCGACGATCTCTTCGCGCAGGTTGGTGCCGTTGCGCGGCCTGAACAGGGCCTTGAACTTCTGGACAAGGCCGGGTCCGGCAGGCGTGGCCTCATGCGGCTGGCTGCCGGTTACGGTACTCGGACTGGGGTCCTCGTCCGGATTCTCGGGCAGGTCCCGAGCGCTGCCTGCATCATTGTGCCGGGCAGTATTTGGCGTGTCGTTCATCGTCGTCCGGTCAGTTTCTCAAAAACGTAATTACGCATAGGGATCGGGAATGGCAAGCCTTGCCAGAACCCGTCGCTCCAGAGCTTCCATTTCCTCGGCCTCTTCATCGCTCTCGTGATCGTATCCGAGAAGATGCAGAAATCCATGCACAAGAAGATGACTGATATGGTTGGCGAGCGGCTTGTTTTCCAGTTCCGCTTCGCGAAGGACCGTCTCGGCCGCCATTACGATATCGCCAAGCATCGGGGGCTGGATATCTTCTTCCAGCTCAAATGCGGGAAATGACAGCACGTTCGTCGGCTTGTCCTTGCCCCGCCATTGGGCATTGAGTTCCTGAATGCGGGCATCGTCACAGAAGACGACGCTGAGTTCGCTCTGCCCAGTCCAGCCCGGCTGCAATTCATCGAGAACAGCGCCGACGGAACGTTCCACGAGCCCCATAAGCTCGCTCTCTGGCGGCCAGTCGCCTGCCTCCAGCAACAGGTCTATATCCACAGGAAGCGGCGCGGACGCCGCCGGATTGCGATCCTGGATGGACATGCGGCGCGTCAGCCTTCCACGCCCAGACCGCGCGAAACCTTGCCGTCGCGGTCATAGGCCCTGACGATTTCGGCCACCAGCGGATGGCGAACCACGTCGACATCGTTGAAGCGCACTGTGACGACACCCGAAACGCCATCCAGCACGCGCAGCGCCTCCACAAGGCCCGATTTCGTATTGGGCGGCAGGTCGATCTGCGTCGGATCGCCGGTGACGATCATGCGCGAATTCTCGCCGAGACGCGTCAGGAACATCTTCATCTGCATGGAGGTGGTGTTCTGCGCCTCATCGAGGATGACGGCGGCATGCGAGAGTGTGCGCCCGCGCATGAAGGCCAGCGGCGCGATCTCGATGACGCCTGCACCAATCGCCCGCTCCACCTTGTCGCCCGGCATCATGTCGTAGAGCGCATCGTAGAGGGGACGCAGATAGGGATCGACCTTCTCCTTCATGTCGCCCGGCAGGAAGCCAAGCCGCTCGCCCGCCTCCACCGCAGGCCGCGACAGGATGATGCGCTCGACCATGCCGCGTTCGAGCAGCATGGCGGCATGCGCCACCGCCAGATAGGTCTTGCCCGTGCCGGCAGGCCCGACGCCGAAGACCAGTTCCGAGCGCTCCAGAGCCCGCATATAGGCGTCCTGATTGAGCGAGCGGGCATAGATGGTCTTCTTGCGGGTGGAAATCTGTGCGGCCGACATCTTGCCCTTGCGCTCCATGGTGGGCAGCACCAGCTGGTCGTCGGCCGCCACGGCCATGCGCACGGCGCCATCGACATCGGACTGGCCAATGTCGGCGCCCTTCTGGAGAATCTCGTAGAGGCTGTCGAGCGCCCGGCGCGCCTGCTCGGCCGCCACCGCAGAACCACGAATGGTCAGTTGGTTGCCGCGCGAGCGGATATCGACGCCGAGCTTCTGCTCCAGCCGCGCCAGATTCTCGTCAAACTGGCCATACAGGGCGCCGGCCAGCTTGTTGTTGTCGAAGGTGAGTACGATGTGGGCCATATCTGAAGCCCCTGACGGGGCGCTGGAAGATGGGCCATTACCGGACGTGGCATCGGGGCTCGTATTCGTCAGGTCGGTTGCGCTCAACCGTCTCTCCAAATCTGCCGGGGCCGGATCATACGGGTTATCCGCGATCAGACCGGGTCGGCGAACAGGCTGTTGAAGCCAGTCTTCGTGATTCGCACGTCAATAATGTCACCGATTTCGGCGACCTTTTCATCAACAATAACGGGCTGCAGCCAGGGCGAGCGGCCCACCTTCTGTCCCGGCTGGCGGCCGGGCTTCTCGATCAGCGTGGACATGGTGCGGCCGATCATCGAAGTGGTGAACGCCTGCTGCTGTTCATTGAGCAGCGCCTGAAGCCGCCGCAAGCGCTCGTCCTTGACCGGCTCGTCGACATGGCCGCCCATCTCCGCGCCCGGCGTGCCGGGGCGCGGAGAATATTTGAACGAGAAGGCCGAGGCATAGGAAACCTCGCGCACCATTTTCAGCGTGTCCTCGAAATCGGCTTCCGTCTCGCCGGGGAACCCGACGATGAAATCGCCCGACATGGCGATGTCGGAACGTGCCGAACGAATGCGCTCGATCAGGCGCAGATAGTCGGCACCCGTATGGCGGCGGTTCATCGCCTTGAGGATGCGGTCCGAACCGGACTGCACCGGCAGGTGCAGATAAGGCATCAGCGCGCCGAGATCGCGGTGGGCCGCGATCAGGTCGTCGTCCATGTCGCGCGGATGGCTGGTGGTGTAGCGAAGGCGCGCAAGGCCCGGAATTTCCGCCAGCCGGAACAGCAGGCGGCCAAGACCCCATTCGGAACCATCCGGCCCTTCGCCATGCCATGCGTTGACGTTCTGCCCGAGCAGCGTCACTTCGCGAACGCCGGCATCGGCCAGCCGCTCGGCTTCCGCCACGATCTGGGAAACCGGGCGCGAGACTTCCGAGCCGCGCGTATAGGGCACCACGCAGAAGGTGCAGAACTTGTCGCAGCCTTCCTGCACGGTGAGGAAGGCGGTAACGCCACGCTTCGCCACTGCCGCGCGTTGCAGCTTCGGCAGATGCGCGAACTTGTCCTCGATTGCGTATTCCGTCTCGACGACCTTCTCGCCGTTGCGGACCTTTGCCAGCACATCCGGCAGGCGATGATAGGTCTGCGGGCCGACCACCAGATCGACGGCCGGCGAGCGGCGCAAAATTTCGCTGCCTTCGGCCTGCGCCACGCAGCCGGTGACGCCGATGACCAGTTCGCCGCCATTGATCTCGCGCTCGGCCTTCATTTCGCGGATGCGGCCGAGTTCGGAATAGACCTTCTCCGCCGCCTTCTCGCGAATATGGCAGGTGTTGAGCAGCACCAGATCGGCGTCCTCGATCACTTCGGTCGCCACATAGCCATCGGCGGCCAGCGCATCGGTCATGCGCTGCGAATCGTAGACATTCATCTGGCAGCCATAGGTCTTGACGAAGACCTTCTTCGGCGTGCCCTTTTCGGTCGGGAGCGTTGTCGTCTGTTCCATCGGCGGGCTTCTACCAGCAAAACCCGGCTGAATCTATGGCTTTGGGCGCGACCCTTCCGGCGCGCGCAGGGCTGCGGCAAACTGCTCGCGCACCCTCTCCTCCACGATGCGCGCCGCCTGCTTGCGGTTGTCGCCGGCGGCGAAGATCACCGGCTCGCCAAAACGCACTTCCACATCCATCGCGCCGCTGGCTATGAGGTCGCGGGCATGCGAGGCGAGATCCTGATCGCCGATCCAGCTTGCCAGAGGCCGGAAGCGGCGGCCGAGCGGCATGCCGTGCAGGCGCGTATAGGCAATGGCCACCGGCTGGATGGCGACTTCCTTTGCTGCACCTTCGGCAACCGCCATGGTGGCCGCGCCAAACAGCGTGCTCTTGAAGGGCAGCATCATGTTGCCGTCGCTGGTGGTGCCTTCGGCGAACAGAACCATGGCCTCGCCGTTGACCAGCCGGAGCGCGATCTCGCCGGCCTGATCTCCGGATTTGCGCCGTCTTTCGCGCTCGATATAGACGGTGCGTTGCAGGCTCGACAGAAAACCGACCAGCGGCCATGTCTGCATATCCGCCTTGGCGATGAAGCGAACATCCGCAATCGCACCCAGAACCGGAATGTCGGTCCATGAAATGTGATTGGCGACGATGAGCAGCGGGCGCTGCGCTGCCGGCTGGCCGGTCACATGCACCCGTATTCCCAGTCCGCGCAGGACGACGCGATGCCACACCCTCAGGATGACGGTTTCCCGCCACAGCCCCGTCTTCATGGCAACCAGTTGCAAGGGCGCCAGAATCAGCGTCGCGATCCCGACAAAGACAAGCGCGAGCGCGATCCTGATCCGTGCGATCATGTGAACGGCACCGGTTTCATCGGCGCAGATCGCGGCGCATGACGAGCGCGCTGGTCGGTGCCTGACCGGGCGTCTGGTAATAGTTTGGCCGCTTGCCGACTTCCAGAAAGCCGAGGCGGCGATAGAGCCCGACGGCGGCAGGATTGGTCTCGTCCACCTCGAGGAACAGCGCTTCGGCGCGGCGGGCGTGAAGCTCGCGAAGCACCGCATCCATGAGTTGCCAGCCGAGGCCGTAGCGGCGGTGCGCGCGCGCCACCACGATGGTCAGGATCTCGGCCTCGCCTGCGGCAAGCCGGGCCAGCACGAAGCCGACCGGATCGCCCCTGCCCCGCCCCACGGCGCGTGCGGCAAACCCGAACACGGTGTCCTGTCCCAGAAGCGAAATAAATTCCTCATCCGTCCATGGGCGGCTGAAACCTTCGCGGTGAAGAGCGGCGGCAGCTCCGCTTTCTTCCGGCGACAGGGGCTGCAACGCATATTCCCGGCGCAGCGATGACAGAAAGGGTATGCGCATGCGAAGTCTCTCCTCCCGGCCCCCCAGCCGTCATGAATCGCTGCGCGGCAGCACGAAGCCGGCCTGCGGCCTGGCATCGGCGTCGCGCAGATAAAGCGGGCGCGGCTTTTCGCCCGCCCCCTTGTTCGCGGCAAGCCGCGCATAAACCGCAATGTCGGCGGTGCGCTCCGGCACTGCGCTGTCGAAGACCTGATCCGCCGCATCGGAGAGCTGTGCCGCTGCAGCTCCGGCCAGAACGGCGTTGACCTGTCCGCCAAGACGCGCAGCCGCCTCCGCCGACATCACCGCCGGGCCAGACAGGGGCCGCAACTGTTTATCGTAAAGGGCTGCATGAATTTCGCCGCGGCCGCCATCGAGGGCGGCAAGCACCGCCCGCCCGGGAAACTGCTGCGCGGCTTCCGCCGCCAGCGCTTCCAGCGTGGTCACGCCGATTGCGGGGATGCCGAGGGCCAGCGCCAGACCGCGTGCGGTCGACACGCCGACGCGTATGCCGGTGAAGGAGCCGGGACCGATGGACACGGCAACGGCATCGAGATCAGCAAAAGTCCGGCCGGCCCTTTCGAGCGCGGCATCGATCACGGCCATCAGGTGTTCGGCGTGGCCCTTGCCCAGATCACGGACCTCGCGTCCCAGCTCCGTATCCGAACCGGTATCGCAGACGCAGGAGGCGCAGAGGCCGGCGGAGCAGTCGATGGCAAGAACGATCATGATGTGCAGGGGCTAGCGCATTTCCGCTTTTCTCCGAAGCGTGGAAATGCGCCAACCCTTTGTTTTGACGCAATTCCCGACGCAAAAAGCGCTTCGCACTTTTACTGCAATTGCTCTAGCGCAAGACGAGCCCCGCCACAAGCCGTGGCTCAGGCGTCATTCCCCAGCTTCGCCTTCAGTTCGAGACGACGCTTGTGCAGCAGGGGCTCGGTGTAGCCGCTCGGCTGCTCGCGCCCTCTGAAGACCAGATCGCACGCCGCCTTGAAGGCGATGGAGGCTTCGAAGTCCGGCGCCATCGGGAGGTAGAGCGGATCGCCTTCGTTCTGGCGATCGACGATCGCCGCCATGCGCTTCAGCGTTTCCATCACCTGTTCCTCGCTGCACACGCCATGGTGCAGCCAGTTGGCGATGTGCTGCGAGGAAATGCGCAGCGTCGCGCGGTCTTCCATCAGGCCGACATCGTTGATGTCCGGCACCTTGGAGCAGCCGACGCCCTGGTCGATCCAGCGCACCACATAGCCGAGGATGCCCTGCGCATTGTTGTCCAGTTCAAGCTGAATGTCTTCCGGCGTCCAGTTCGGACGAACGGCAACCGGCACGGTGAGCAGATCATCGAGCTTCGCCTTCGGACGGCTGCGGATCGTATCCTGCACGGCATGAACGTCGACCTGATGATAGTGGGTCGCATGCAGCGTGGCGGCGGTCGGCGACGGCACCCATGCGGTGTTGGCGCCTGCCTTGGGATGAGCGATCTTCTGCTCCAGCATCGCGGCCATCATGTCGGGCATCGCCCACATGCCCTTGCCGATCTGGGCGTGGCCGGACAGGCCGCACTGCAGGCCGGTGTCGACGTTCCATGCCTCATAGGCACCGATCCACGCCGCCTGCTTCATGTCGCCCTTTCGGATCATCGGGCCGGCTTCCATGGAGGTGTGGATCTCGTCACCGGTGCGGTCAAGGAAGCCGGTGTTGATGAAGGCCACGCGCGCCGAGGCGGCGCGGATGCACTCCCTGAGGTTCACGGTGGTGCGCCGTTCCTCGTCCATGATGCCCATCTTGATGGTGTTGCGGGCCATGCCCACGAGGTCCTCGACGCGGTCGAAGATCTCGACGGCGAAGGCCACCTCTTCCGGCCCGTGCATCTTGGGCTTGACCACATACATGGAGCCGGTGCGGCTGTTGGCGCGGCGGCCCTTCGGCCCGACATCGTTGAGCGCGATCAGGGCAGTGATCGCCGCATCCATGATGCCTTCCGGAATTTCCGAGCCGTCGCGCAGCAGGATGGCCGGGTTGGTCATCAGGTGGCCGACATTGCGAACCAGCATCAGCGACCGGCCCGGCAGCACCAGTTCGCCACCATCGGGCGCGGTGTAGGTGCGGTCGCCATTCAGACGGCGGGTGAAGGTGCGGCCATCCTTGACGATTTCCTCGGCAAGATTACCGTTCATCAGGCCAAGCCAGTTGCGATAGACGACGACCTTGTCCTCGGCGTCGACGGCGGCGACCGAATCCTCGCAGTCCTGAATGGTGGTGAGCGCGGCTTCGATCACCAGATCGGAAATGCCGGCCTTGTCGTCCCTGCCGATCACGCTGTCGCGGTCGATGACGATTTCGACATGGAGCCCGTTCCTGCGGAGCAGAACCGCCGAAGGCGCGGATGCCTCGCCGCGATAGCCGGCGAACTGGGCCGGATCGGCAAGGGCGGTCTCGCCGACCACCAGCTGGCCGTCCTTCACAGAGAGGGCACCAGCATCAGCCCACGAGCCGGTCTTCAGCGGCGCGCTTCCGTCGAGGAAATTGCGGCCCCATGCGATGACCTTCGCACCACGCTTCGGATTGTAGCCCTTGCCCTTTTCCGCGCCATCGGCGTCGGAAATCGCATCGGTGCCGTAAAGCGCATCATAGAGCGAACCCCAGCGCGCATTGGCGGCATTCAGCGCATAGCGCGCGTTCATGACCGGAACGACGAGCTGAGGGCCGGCCACCTCGGCGATCTCGGGATCGACATTGGCGGTCGTGACTTCGAACGCCGGGCCTTCAGGCACCAGATAGCCGATCTCGCTCAGATAGGCCTTGTAGGCCTCCAGATCGTTCGGCGCGCCGTTTTCACGGTACCACTGGTCGAGCTTTGCCTGAAGGTCTTCGCGCTTCTGCAGCAGCTCGCGGTTCTTGGGGGCCAGATCGTGAGCGATCGCCGATACGCCGGTCCAGAATTTCTCAGCATCGATCCCGCTGCCAGCCAGTGCTTCGTCAGCTACGAAGTCGTGCAGTACGCGCGCGATGCGCAGCCCGGCGATCTCGATGCGATCCGACATTCCCAAACCTCCACATAAGGGCCCGTTGCGGCAGTGCAACATAATCGGGCCCGGCTTTGACACGAAAGGGCGCGAAGGGTCAATGACGGGGTTGGCTCAGAAGGGCGATTGATTTGGCTCAGATGCCGGTTTTGCGGGAAAATCGCCGTCAGCGCTCGCTGTCCAGCCAGATCGTCACCGGGCCGTCATTGACCAGCGCGACCTTCATGTCCGCGCCAAAAACGCCATTGGCGACAGGCACGCCATGTGCCGCAACGGCAGCCGAAAAATGCCCGTAGAGCCGTTTGCCGTCGTCGGGCGCAGCAGCGGTTGAGAAGCCCGGCCGGTTGCCTCTGGTCTCGGCCGCCAGCGTAAACTGGCTGACGATTAGGGCACTGCCGCCCACATCCGGAAGCGAGCGGTTCATGCGGTCCTGTTCGTCACGGAAGATGCGCAGATTGACGACCTTGCGCGCCAGCCATTCAGACTGCGCCTCCGTATCGCCCTGCATGGCGCAGATCAGCACCAGAAGGCCGGTGCCGATTTCTCCGACCTTTTCGCCATCCACCGTGACGCTGGCTTCACTGACCCGCTGGACAAGTGCGCGCATGACGAGGCGTCAGTCGCCCATCTTGAGCGCCTGGATGAAGGCTTCCTGCGGAATGTCGACCTTGCCGAACTGCCGCATGCGCTTCTTGCCTTCCTTCTGCTTTTCCAGAAGCTTGCGCTTGCGGGTAGCGTCGCCGCCATAGCACTTGGCGGTCACGTCCTTGCGCAGGGCCGAAATGGTCTCGCGCGCCACGATCCTGCCGCCTATGGCCGCCTGAATCGGAATCTTGAACATGTGCTGCGGGATCAGTTCCTTCAGCTTCTCGCACATCACGCGGCCGCGCTTTTCCGCTGCCGTACGGTGAACGAGCATGGACAGCGCATCGACCGGTTCGTCATTGACGAGGATCGACATCTTGACCAGATCGCCCTCGCGATAGTCCGTCAGATGGTAGTCGAACGAGGCATAGCCCTTGGAAATCGACTTCAGGCGATCGTAGAAATCGAACACCACTTCGTTGAGCGGCAATTCGTAGACCAGCATGGCGCGCTTGCCGACATAGGAGAGATCGGCCTGAACGCCACGACGGTCCTGACAGAGCTTAAGGATCGAGCCGAGATAATCGTCCGGCGTCAGGATGGTAGCGCGGATCCACGGCTCCTCGATATGCGCGATCTTCACCACGTCCGGCATGTCGGCCGGGTTGTGAAGCTCCTTCACCTCGCCATTGTTCATCACCATGCGGTAGACGACGCTCGGCGCGGTGGCGATGAGGTCGAGGTCGAACTCGCGTTCCAGCCGCTCCTGAATGATCTCCAGATGAAGCAGGCCGAGGAAGCCGCAGCGGAAGCCGAAGCCCAGCGCGGCGGATGTTTCCATTTCATAGGAGAAGGACGCGTCGTTGAGGCGCAGCTTGCCGACGGCGGAGCGCAGATCCTCGAAATCGTCGGCATCGACCGGGAACAGGCCGCAGAACACCACCGGCTGCGCCGGCTTGAAGCCCGGCAGCGGTGTCGTCGTCGGGCGACGATCCTCGGTGATGGTGTCACCGACGCGGGTGTCGGCCACTTCCTTGATGGAGGCGGTGATGAAACCGAATTCACCGGGGCCGATCTCGTCGACATTCAGCATCTTGGGCGTGAACACGCCTGTGCGTTCAACCGGATATTTCGCGCCGGTGCCCATCATGCGGATGGTCTGGCCCTTTTTCAGCACGCCATCGATGACGCGCACCAGAACGATAACGCCCAGATAGGAATCGTACCATGAATCGACCAGCATCGCCTTGAGCGGCGCGGTGCGATCGCCTTCCCGCGGCGGCGGCAGCTTGTTGACGATGGCTTCCAGAACGTCCTCGATGCCGATGCCGGTCTTGGCCGAGATCATCACCGCCTCGGAAGCGTCGAGACCGATCACGTCCTCGACCTGTTCCTTGATGCGCTCGGGCTCGGCGGCCGGCAGATCGATCTTGTTCAGCACCACGACGATCTCGTGGTTGTTGTCGATGGCCTGATAGACGTTTGCAAGCGTCTGGGCTTCGACGCCCTGCGAAGCATCCACCACCAAAAGCGAGCCTTCGCAGGCCGAAAGGCTGCGCGACACCTCATAGGCGAAGTCGACGTGGCCGGGCGTGTCGATCAGGTTGAGGATGTAGTCCTCACCATTCTTCGCACGATAATTCAGGCGCACGGTCTGCGCCTTGATGGTGATGCCGCGCTCCTTCTCGATGTCCATATTATCGAGAACCTGCTGCTGGCCAGCCATCTCACGCGCGTCCATGCCGCCTGTCATCTGGATCAGGCGGTCAGCTAGCGTGGACTTGCCATGGTCGATATGGGCGACGATGGAGAAGTTGCGAATGTGATCGAGGGGTGTGGTCATAGTCGCGGCCTTTATCAGGCGGACCATCCCTCGGCAAGCAGGAGCGCAAAGCTCCTGCCCGCATCAGGCCGTGATCAGGCGATATCCGCCTTTATTTCGGTTCGCCGGTGATCGGATCGAAGCGGATTTCGACCTTGGCCTTGTCGGTCGTGTAATAGGTCACCTCATAGAGCCCGCGATCCCACTCGATCTCGTCGATGTAGCGAAAGCCGTCGCGCTGCTCGACCTTGGCGATGATCTCCGAAAGCTTCAGCGCATTCTGCGGCGGGGCCCTGTCGTTGTCCTGCGCATAGGCGGGGGCGAAACCTGCTCCGGCCACAAATGCAGCTGCAAGCAGTGTCGGGACGATCTTTCGTGTCATTCGCTCGAACTCCGTTTTCTCTGTGCCGGTCATCAACAAAATGGTCATCAACCAGGTGGGCATCAACTAAGTGTGCATTGGCATGGGAAAGACAACCCCCGCGTTCGCCACAGCCTCCTGTCGGGAAATGTCAGCAGGCGCATTGACTTTGCCGGCAGCGCACCGACATTCGGGCAACCAGAAAAAATTTCCAGTCCGAAGCGATCTTCATGCAGCCAGCCATCTCCATATCCGGCGTGTCGAAAACCTATGCCAGCGGCTTCAGCGCCCTGAAGCATATCGATCTCGACATCAGGCACGGCGAAATCTTCGCGCTTCTCGGCCCCAACGGCGCCGGCAAGACGACGCTGATCTCGATCGTGTGCGGCATCGTCAACCGCAGCTCCGGCACCGTGACGGTAGAAGGAGCCGACATAGACCGCGACTATCGCACGGCCCGTTCGCTGATCGGACTGGTGCCGCAGGAGCTGACCGTGGAGTCGTTCGAGACCGTGCGCTCCGCCCTCACCTTCAGCCGCGGGCTGTTCGGCAAGCCGCCGAACCCGTCGCTGATCGAGAATATCCTCAGGGATCTTTCGCTGTGGGACAAGCGCGACGCCAAGATCATCACTCTTTCCGGAGGCATGAAGAGGCGCGTGATGATCGGCAAGGCGCTGGCGCATGAGCCGCGCATCCTGTTTCTCGACGAGCCGACCGCCGGCGTCGATGTGGAGCTGCGGCAGGACATGTGGGCGATGGTGCGCCGTTTGCGCGAAAGCGGTGTCACCATCATCCTGACCACGCATTATATCGAGGAGGCCGAGGAGATGGCCGACCGCGTCGGCGTCATCAACCACGGCGAGATCGTGCTGGTCGAGGACAAGGCGGAGCTGATGCGCAAGCTCGGCCGCAAGCAGTTGCGGCTTGAGCTTCGCCAGCCGCTCGATGCTGTGCCCGAGGCGCTGGCCGGCTATGGGCTCGAACTGTCGGCCGATGGCAGTGCGCTCACCTACACCTACGACAACCAGAGCGAGCGGCCCGGCGTCGCCTCGCTGCTGCGCGACCTCGAAATTGCCGGCATCGCTTTCCGCGATCTCGACACGGTCAACAGCTCACTTGAAGAAATCTTCGTCAATCTGGTCAGGAAGGCGTCATGAACCATCACGCAATCTGGGCCATCTACCGTGTGGAGATGGCGCGCACCGTGCGCACTCTCATGCAGAGCGTCATTTCTCCGGTCATCTCGACCTCGCTCTATTTCGTCGTCTTCGGCGCGGCCATCGGCTCGCGCATCGACCAGATCGACGGCGTCAGCTACGGCGCCTTCATCGTGCCGGGGCTGATCATGCTGTCGCTGCTCACCCAGTCGATCTCCAACGCATCCTTCGGCATCTATTTCCCGAAATTCGTGGGCACGATCTACGAGCTTCTGTCGGCTCCCGTTTCCTATGCCGAGATCGTCATCGCCTATGTCGGCGCGGCGGCCACCAAGTCGGCGGCCATCGGCCTGATCATACTGGCGACATCGTCGCTGTTCGTGCCGCTGCATATCGAACATCCGTTCTGGATGCTCGCCTTCCTCATCCTCACGGCCGTGACGTTCTCGCTGTTCGGCTTCATCATCGGCATATGGGCCGGCACGTTCGAGCAGTTGCAGCTCGTGCCTCTGCTCATCGTCACGCCGCTCACCTTCCTCGGCGGCTCCTTCTATTCGATCGACATGCTGCCCGGCATCTGGCGCACCATCACGCTGTTCAACCCGGTGGTCTATCTGGTGAGCGGCTTCCGCTGGGCCTTTTTCGGCAAGGCCGACGTGTCGCTGGGCTTGAGCCTTGGTATGACGCTGGCGTTCCTGTTCGCCTGCGTGGCCGTCATCGCATGGATCTTCAGGACAGGCTATCGCCTGAGGACATAGTGGACGATTCCCGCCCACACCCTTGACCGCCGGCACCACTTTCGGAAACAAACCGGCAAAGAAGATGCACAGGGAAAAGTCAGGATGAAGCCGATCACCGCCCTCATCGGACGGATCGAACTGCCCATGCTGCTGGCCGGCGTCATCGTCGCGGGCGGCTTGTGGGGTTTCCTGGAACTGATGGAGATCGCCACGGACCGGGCCCCCCACGCCCTGGACAGCGAGATCCTGCTGTGGTTCCGCGTCGATGGGCACCCCGACTTGCCGATCGGCCCCGCATGGCTGCCCAAGATGGTGCGCGACATCACCGCCCTCGGCAGCGCTGCGGTGCTGACGCTCATCACAGCCGCGACCGCGCTCTACTTCTTCGTGGTGCGCCGGCCGGCGAGCGGACTTTTCGTCATCGCCGCCGTGGCGAGCGGGCAGATCGTCGCCACCTTGCTGAAGACCGGCATCGACCGTCCCCGCCCCGATGTGGTGCCGCATCTGATGCAGGAAAGCTCGCTGTCCTTCCCCAGCGGACATGCGATGATCTCGGCGCTCGTCTATCTGACGCTCGGCGCACTGGCCAGCCAGACCGCACACAATCAGGCGACGCGCATCTACATCCTGTCGCTGGCGGTGTTCGTATCGCTGCTGGTCGGCATTTCGCGCCTCTATCTCGGCGTTCACTGGCCTTCGGACGTGATGGCCGGCTGGTGCGCCGGTTTCGCATGGGCCATGCTGTGGTGGATGGCGGCGCGGCTGATACAGCCGAACGGTGGCTCCGCCGCTGCTTCCGGCGATAAGGCTTCAAACATTCATAATGATGTTTGACACATCACAATGAAAGTATCATATATTCATATTGCAGATCCAGACGGGAGACTGTGCCGGTGATCACAGCAGCGCAGATGCGCGCCGCGCGAGCACTCGCCGGCATCGACCAGAAGACGCTTGCAGAGCGGGCCGGGGTTTCGCTTCCGACCATCCAGCGGATGGAAGCCAGCGATGGCGTGGTCCGGGGCGTGGTGGACACGCTGATGAAGGTGGTCCAGGCGCTCGAAGAGGCCGGGGTCGAACTCATCGGTGAAAACCAGCCCAGCGAGCGCGGCGGACGGGGCGTGCGCCTGCGGACCCGCTAGGAGCGTTCGCGTTTCACGGAACCGCTGAACGGCTTCAGGTCTTGTTCTGGCGTGTTTGCGAACCGGAAAAGTGTATCCACTTTTCCCGGAAACGCTCTTGCCGCAGCCTTCCTGCGGATCGGCAAACAGGTCGCGACGGCGGCCGGCGATCATTCCGATGCCGACAGTGCCGCCACGCAACGGTGTGAGCGAAGGCCGAGACATGAAACAGCGCCGCAGATCGAGGCAGCGTCCCCAATACAGCAACCCTTCCTTCCGGGAGCTTTTCACGCCGAAACTGGTGACGGTCCTGCGGGAAGGCTATCACCTTCCCCAGTTCAAAGCCGACGCCATCGCGGGCCTGACCGTCGCCATCGTTGCGCTGCCGCTTTCCATGGCGATCGCCATCGCCTCCGGCGTCGGTCCCGAAAAAGGCCTGTTCACGGCCATCGTCGGCGGCTTCCTCGTCTCGCTGCTCGGGGGCAGCCGGTTCCAGATCGGCGGTCCGGCCGGCGCCTTCATCGTTCTGGTGGCGTCCACGGTGGATCGCCACGGCGTCGACGGCCTCGTGCTGGCAACTATGATGTCGGGCGTGCTGCTGGCGGCGGCCGGGTGGCTCAGGCTCGGCACCTATATCAAGTTCATTCCCTATCCCGTCACCGTCGGCTTCACCGCCGGCATTGCAGTCATCATCTTCGCCAGCCAGCTGACCGACCTGTTCGGGCTCACGCTGACGGAAAAGGAGCCGGGCGACCTGATCCCCAAGCTGATGGCGCTTTTCAATGCCGCGCCGACCGTCAATGCCGGCGCGGTGGCGATCGCGGCGCTGACGATCGCCGTGATCGTCGGCCTGAAACGCTGGCGTCCGTCATGGCCGGGCATGCTGATTGCCGTCGCGCTCGCTTCGGTGGTCGCGGCCGGCCTCGATGTCGAGACCATCGGCACCCGCTTCGGCGGCATCCCTTCGATGCTGCCGAGCCCCACCCTGCCGGCGATGAGCGCGGAAAAGGTGCTGGCCGTTCTGCCCGATGCTGTCGCCTTCACCCTGCTGGGCGCCATCGAATCGCTGCTTTCCGCCGTGGTGGCGGACGGCATGACCGGGCGGCGCCACCGCTCCAACTGCGAGCTTGTGGCGCAGGGCGCCGCCAATATCGGCTCGGCCCTGTTCGGCGGCATCTGCGTGACGGGCACCATCGCCCGCACCGCAACCAACGTGCGCGCCGGCGCGCATGGCCCGGTCTCGGGCATGCTGCACGCGGTGTTCCTGCTGGCCTTCATGCTGCTGGCGGCCCCGCTCGCCAGCTACATTCCGCTGGCGGCATTGGCCGGCGTTCTGGCTGTGGTGGCGTGGAACATGATCGAGCGGCCCGCCTTCCGCGCGCTGATCCGTTCCTCGCGAGGCGATGCGGCAGTGCTGCTCATCACGTTCGGGCTGGTGATCTTCCGCGACCTGACCACCGGCATCGTCGTCGGCTTCTCGCTCGGCGCGCTCATGTTCATCGACCGCATGGCCAAGTCGGTCGAGGTCGAGGCGGAAGCGCCCTTCATGGCGGAAGACCTTGCCGACACCGCCAATGGCGAGCGCGATGCCTATGATGCGGCAGCCGCCAGCGATCCCGATACCGTCGTCTACCGCATCTCGGGCGCATTCTTCTTCGGCGCGGCCTCGACGGTCGGCAGCGTGCTCGACCGGATCGCCGACCAGCCGAAAACCTTTATCCTCGACTGTTCCGGCATTCCGCTGGTGGATTCCACCGGCGCCAACGTGCTGGAAGGCGTCGCGCACAAGGCGGCCAGACAGGGCGTCCTGTTCTACATCGCCGGCGCGTCGCCACAGATGCGCAAGCTGCTCACCGCCCACGGCGTCAAGCCGCCACTGGTGCACTATCGCGCCACCGTCGCCTCGGCGAAGGCGCATGCCCGCGCGCAGGTCCGCCAGTCGCAGCCGGAGGCCGAGCCTGCCTGACGAACGGCGGGAAAGCCGCGCTTCAGGGTGCCTCGTGCGGAAAACCGTTCAGCGCCAGCGAGGCGTTGGAATAGCGGATCTCACTGGTGATGTCGGCCCCCAGCCAGGCCGGCAACGCATCATCCTGCACCCTGTCCGGCGTCTCAAGCTCGGCCATGACAAGGCCATCCAGATCCCCTGAAAAGACGTCGACCTCATAGAGATAGCCGGCGTGGCGCACATGATGGCGGATCTTGGTGATGACCTTTCCGAGGGCGAAGGCCTGCATTTCCCGCGCCTCGTCCAGCGGGATGTCATACTCGAACTCGTCGCGCACGTTCAGGTCGCTGCCGAATTTGAGCGTCAGCCGGGCCTTGTCCCCGTTCGAGATGCGCACGCGGATCGAGCGCTCGGCGGTGACAGCCAGATAGAACTGGACGATGGCGATGCTGGCCTCGGACTTTGCCAGCCACACCTGGTTCTTCACCAGAAACTTTCGTTCGATTTCCTTGGCCATGCCCATCAGGTAGGCCATCGGGACGGCAAGCGCATCTGTTTTTTTCGCCGCTTTCCGGCGTCCTGCGGCAGGACGACACCCGGCAGGCCGTTGACTTCACCAGCCTCGATACTTAATTTAGAATAATTCTAAAGTAGATCGAGATCATCATGCTTTCCCGTGTTTTCGGCTTCGGCCGCCGCTCCTTCGAGTCCCTGTCCGAGCAGGAAATCCTTGCACTTGCCATCTCGTCGGAGGAGGACGACGCGCGCATCTACCGGGCCTATGCCGACGGGCTTGAAGCGGACTTTCCGCATTCGGCGAAGATATTCGAGGCCATGGCAGAGGAGGAAGACCGGCACCGCGCCGCGCTGATCGATCTGCACCGCAAGCGCTTCGGCGAGCGCATACCGCTGATCCGGCGCGAACATGTGAAAGGCTATTATGAGCGCAGGCCCGACTGGCTGGTGCGGCCGCTGGGCATCGACAAGGTGCGCGCCCGTGCCGAAGACATGGAGCGGCAGGCCTTCGCCTTCTACACCGAAGCCATGAAGCGCACCACGGATGCCTCGACGCGCAAGCTGCTCGGGGACCTTGCCGCGGCGGAACAGAGCCACGAAGGGCTGGCGCACCGGCTTGAAGAACGGCACGTGCCGGGCGCCGTCCGCAACGAGGAGGCTGAAACCGAGCGGCGGCGGTTCATCCTCACCTATGTGCAGCCGGGCCTTGCCGGACTGATGGACGGCTCGGTTTCGACGCTCGCCCCGATCTTCGCCGCAGCCTTTGCCACGCATGATACGTGGCAGACCTTCCTCGTCGGCCTCGCAGCCTCGCTGGGCGCCGGCATCTCGATGGGCTTCACCGAAGCGGCCTCGGATGACGGCAGGCTTTCGGGCCGCGGCTCGCCGGTGAAGCGCGGCTTCGCCTCGGGCCTCATGACAGCGCTGGGCGGCCTTGGCCATGCCCTGCCCTATCTGATCCCGGATTTCCGGACGGCAACCACAGTTGCGATCGTCATCGTCTTCTTCGAGCTGTGGGCGATTGCCTACATTCAGAAACGCTACATGGAAACGCCGTTCCTGCGCGCAGCATTTCAGGTCGTGCTGGGTGGCGGGCTGGTGTTTGCAACCGGCGTTCTCATCGGCAACGCCTGAGCCTTAACCAAGACGGCTTTTCTTCGCGGTCGGGCGAAACCGCCGCGACGGCGGGGTTGCGACATGCGGCCGGAAAGCAACAGTCGGCGGAGATCGGCACAGGGGCCAGAAAAGACCGCCAAACAGCCGCAATCCGGTCATGAAGCAGCGCGTTTTACGGGAAAAGTTAAGATCGCGTTCACCACCTATTCATGCTCGGTCGGTAGGGTGTCCGCACTTCGGAAAAACCGTCCGAAACGGAACAAAGACATGACGCTCGTGAACCTTATGCGCCGCCTTTTCGCAGCCATGCGCGAGATGATCGCGCCTTCATACAAACCCGAACGCCACTATATGCGCGGGCCTGGCCCCGCCACGTCCCGCCGCATGGGAAACAGGACATGACGGCCGGCACCATGACCGACAGAAGGTTTCCGGGCACAGCCGTCCGCAAGGGCGTGGACATGGCAGGGCGCGCAGCCCGCGCAACCACCTATCACGTGCCGCGCGCTGCGGATCTGCGCCGCCGCTGAGTTTCCGCATCTCGAAATGAAGGAACGGCCCGCGCCTTCAAGGTACGGGCCGCTTTCGTTCGCTCAGCCGCCAAGGCCTTCGAACAGCACCGTCGACAGATAGCGCTCGGCGAAGGACGGGATGACGACCACAAGCGTCTTGCCCGCATTCTCCGGGCGCGAGCCGACCACGGTTGCCGCCTGAAGGGCTGCGCCCGAGGAAATGCCGACCGGAACGCCTTCCAGCCGCGCCACCAGACGGGCGTTGGCGATGGCGTCTTCGTTGGAGACGGTGACGATCTCGTCATAGACGGCGGTATCAAGCACCTTCGGGGCAAAACCCGCGCCGATGCCCTGAATCTTGTGCGGACCCGGCGCGCCGCCGGAGAGAACCGGGGAAGCCTCAGGCTCGACAGCAATCACCTGTACGGAAGGCTTGTGCTGCTTGAGAACCTGCCCGACGCCGGTGATGGTGCCGCCGGTGCCGATTCCGGAAACGAAAATGTCGACCTCGCCATGGGTGTCGTTCCAGATTTCCTCGGCAGTGGTATGGCGATGGATTTCGGGGTTGGCGGGGTTCTCGAACTGCTGGGGAATAACCGAATCGGGGATCGTGGCCGCCAGCTCGTCAGCCTTGGCGATGGCGCCCTTCATGCCCTTGGCGCCTTCGGTCAGCACCAGCTCGGCGCCAAGCAGGCTGAGCATCTTGCGGCGCTCGATCGACATGGTTTCCGGCATGGTCAGGATCAGGCGGTAGCCCTTGGCGGCAGCCGTGAAGGCAAGCGCGATGCCCGTGTTGCCGGAAGTCGGCTCGATCAGCGTGGTCTTGCCCGGCGCGATCCTGCCCTCAGCTTCCAGCGCCTCGATCATGGCCACACCGATACGGTCCTTGACGGAGGCGATCGGATTGAAAAACTCCAGCTTGGCGACGAGACGCGCCACGATACCCTTCTCAGCCGCAAAACGGTCAAGGCGCACCAGCGGCGTGTCGCCGATGGTCTGGGTGATGGAATCATAGATGCGGCCGCGGCCGGGAGCTTTGATGGGGGTTTCTGGCTTGGTCATGGAACTCGCTTTCGCACGGAATTGAGCTTTCTTGGCGGCTACCGCAACAGATAGGGTGCCATGCGCCAATATCCGAGCGGTTTTATTGCTCAGATAATCGCACCAAGGGAAACTTGTTCCGAATTTTAAGTCAAATAGAGTATAAAAATCCAAACCCGTATGATCAGCGACACGCCCTAGTGCCGGGCGGCAATCGCGGCCGCAGCGCCGACCATGAAGGTCGCGGCGGTGCGGTTGAGCATCTTGAGCGCGCGCGGCGAGGACAGGAACCAGCGCGCCCGCGAGGCCAGAACCAGATAGGGCATCAGCGAAATGGTCAGGACGACAGCCGTGATCACCACAAGGATCGCGTAGTCGGATGACGTAATGCTTTTCAGGTCGATGACCGTCGGCGTGATCGCCAGATAGAATACCATCGTCTTGGGGTTGCCGAGCGTCAGCGTCAGGCCACCGAGAAAACTCGAAAACAGCCCGCCGCGCGCCTTGCCGGCCTCGACATTTTCCGGCGTGATGCCTTCGCGCCAGAAGCGCCAGCCGAGCCAGGCGAGATAAAGGACTCCGAACCATTTGATGGCCGTGAACACCATGCCGAACTGCTGGGCGACGAAAGCCAGCCCCAGAACGGCCGCCGTCAGATAGAACAGGTCGCCAAGAAGCAGGCCGAGCAGCATGGCGAAGGAGGAGCGAAAGCCGGAGCCGAGCGCCCTTGCGACAAGCGCGGTTACACCGGGCCCGGGGATGACCGCCGCAATGCCGAGAGCCGCACTGTAGGCAAGGAAAGTTGCGGGCGTCATGGAAATGTCCGTGAATGTCTCAAGAATGGATGGTAGCTTCTTGCATGTCGCCGCTGCGGGCGAAAATACCTGTACAGGCCTTTGATTGCGCCAGCCAGAGAAAGATTGGCTGCTCAGGCGGTGCGGCAACAGCGCCATTGCCCTGAGGCGCTCTTTTCGCTATGTGCGCTTGAGATGATTTAGGAGGGGTATTTCCTATGGCTGAACACTTGCCCGCGGGTCCTGTCGAACTCGGCGCTCAGATGGATTATTCCGAGCACGAAAAAACCTACAGGATGTTCACTGCCCTGACCAAATACTGCACCCTCGCCTGCGTTGCCATTCTGGTGGCCATGGCGTTCGGCTTCTTTGCAGGCGGCGCCGTCTCAGGTCTCATTGTTTTCATTCTGACCTTCGTGGTCGGCGCCTACCTGCTGCGCTGATTGCCTGTGCGGACCCTCGGAGCGCGATGCACGAGGGTCATCGCCGATGCCGATGAGGCTGCCTGAGGCCAAAAGGATTTTCACCCTACGCAGGGTGAAAAATGCCCGATCAAGCCTGATTTCGGTGCTATCGCCCGATCCGGTGCGGAACCGGTTTCCATATCGCCGCCAGCGCGTTTGATGAAGCCCTTCGGGATCAGCTATCCCACCCGGCGAGAACAGCATCAACAGGAACTTTGACATTCGCTGCCCCTAAAAAGCGGGGGAGCACCTGATGTCTGGTTTGCAAATCATCCCCGATCAGATTTTAGTGCTGTAATGCGTCCTATGGTGCACGATCTCAGCTTTTTCGCAGCGGCATGCAATGTAGCGTGGACGCTTCCCGGAAGGGTTGGCGACCTGCGTGTTCCATAGCGCTTTCTTCGCGCCGGCGACTTTCACCGGCACTGTATAGCTTGGCCGGCAATGCCATCACTCTGGTGATCGTGGGCCGCGCATCGCTTGCCGCCATCATCGGGTTCGGCGATTTCCCCGCCATCCAGTCTGTAGTGGCGGGGCTCAGGAAAAAGGACGGACGATGAGACCTCTTGTAAAACTGCTCCTGCCTGTTGTTGCAGCCATTTCCATCCTCAGTTCCGCTGCTTTTTCGACGCCGGCAGACGCCCGTCCGCTCACCGATGCGGAAAAGGACAAGCTGCAGCAGACCGTCGAGACCTTCGACAAGGCCATGCGCGACGAGGATTATGAGCAAGTTGCCAACACCATTCCGCCGCGCGTGATGGAATTCATTGCAAAGCAGGCCGGCCTTGAGGTCGATGCGCTGCGCACCGTGGTCATCCAGCAGATGGAGGTGGCACTAGCTGCCGTCACGCTGGAAGATTTCGGCATGGATATGAAGGCGCTGAAAGAAGCCGAGCTTGCCAATGGCGACCCCTATGCGCTGATTCCGACCGAAACCGTCATGACTTCGGAAGCCACCGGAACAATGCGGGTTCAGTCGGAAACGCTGGCGTTGCTGGACGAAGGCCAGTGGTATCTCGTGCGCGTCAACGACCTTCAGCAGGTTGCCATTCTGCGTCAGGTCTATCCGGAATTTTCGGCGGTTGAGTTCTCCGGCGGCAAGGTGGAAGC
>Ga0265293_10004955_pt1 | contig 22842 bp, 13 predicted proteins | sample Munlanlewell138R_FD_192505 | JGI IMG/M metagenome (GOLD analysis project Ga0265293, IMG submission 192505) | Leachate microbial communities from a municipal landfill in Southern Ontario, Canada - Leachate well 138R | ecosystem: Engineered > Solid waste > Landfill > Unclassified | place: Canada... | reverse complement strand
CCGCGACCAATCGCTGACATCCATGTCGCGATTGAAGGGGAGGGGGGTACGGGGGGAAACATCTTTTCTTTGGCACAAAGAAAAGATGTTTCCCCCCGTGCAAAGCTCTCTTGGCTACGATGTTATAGAAAACTTTCGCGCGACGTGCCTCTGGGGGGTAGCGCAAGATCACCTGAAGGAGCGGCGCCTGAGCGCATTTTATGCATTGGATGCGCGTTTTAGCGCATACAATGCATAAAATCTTGCGCGAAGCCGCCGATCATGAGGGAAGCTTGCGCGTAGGGGCGGCGAAGCCCCCCACAAAACAGAAGAAAAAAGGTTTTAGCAATGCCACAAATCATCATTGAAGATCTAGAATTTTACGGCTACCACGGTGTGTATGAGCGGGAGGGGCGCGAAGGGACGAAGTATAAGCTAACGGCGGTGGTGGAAATCGATGAGTTGCCTTGTTTTAAGAGTGATGAGGTGGATGATGCACTGAACTACGAGTTTTTGATTGGCGATATTTTGGAGCTGGCTTGCACAAAGCGTGTGAAGCTTCTAGAACGGCTGTGCGACGCGATGGTGGAGCGTTTGCTGACTTATGCGGGGGTGCGCAGCGTGGATGTGAAGTTGTCCAAGTGGCTGCATGCGGCGGGGAGCGAGAGTTTTTGGGTTGCAGTGCGCTTGAAGCGGGCGAGGAGCGGGAATGCTGTTTGATGATATTTTAGGACACGAAGCCATAAAACGCGGGTTGATGCATGCGTTGCGCAAGGATAGGGTGCATCATGCGCTTTTGTTTATGGGGCGAAGCGGGATAGGCAAAGCGATGCTTGCGAGGGCGTTTGTGCAGGTGAATTTTTGCGAGCGCTCGAGGCCGGCGGATAAGGAATGGGCGCGTTGCAAGGAATGTCGGCATTGTCGGCGCGTGGCGGAGGGGCAGCATCCAGACTTTTTGGAGCTCAAGACGGAAACGGCGAGTATAAGTATCGATCGAATTCGTGAGCTGCAACAGAGTGTTGCGTATCAGCCTTACGAGGCAAGTCGGCGTATGGTTATTATTCATGATGCGCATTTGATGCAGATTGCGGCGGCTAATGCTTTGCTTAAAACGCTTGAGGAACCGACGACGCGGACAAGTTTCATTTTGATAACCGACCAGGAGCAGCGGCTCTTGCCTACCATTATAAGTCGTTGTCAGATTTTGCGTTTTGCGCCCTTTAGCCAAGTAGAGGTGCAGGAGTTTTTGACGCAGCGCGGTTGTGCGCGCGAGAAGGCGCAAGCGATTGCGGCGCTTAGTTTGGGCAGTTTGTCGGATGCCATTGAGCTGAGCGAGGGCTCTCATAGTGAACGGATTTTGGAGCGCTTCGATGATATTACAAATCTTTCGCATGCGCTGGACTGCTTTGCACTTGCCGATACCATTAGTAAAGATAAGGAAATACATTCACAATTATTATTATTATTAACGGCGTATTTGCGTGATTTATTAATATTACAAAACGATGAAAATGCGACGCTTTCACTAGAACACCAGCGTCAATCTTTGCTCAAACGTGCTAGGCACACGGAGAGTTCGCATATACATCGTTGTATGTTATTGTGCGACGAAATACATGCTGCACTTTTGGGAAATGCCAATGCGTTGCTGAGTTTTGAACGCTTGTTTTTGGGTTTACGTCACGTGTTTTTTTGAGATACTGGGAGCTTTGAAGAAAATCTCTTTTAAGGAAGCTGTGGTTTATTGAGGTATCGCGAAAAATTGTTTTTGCTTTTTTATCTGTGTTTTGCTACGGTTTAGGCTGGGGAAATATTAACTTTTGAGGAGCAGTCATGAAAAGAGTGTTTTGGGTCTTGTGTGTGCTCGCATTTGGGCAGCTTTTGGCTTGCACAGAGGAAGTGAACAGTGGAAACACGGTGATTATAGGGGATGATAGCTGTGGCAACAAGCAATTAGATGAAGGCGAGGAGTGCGATGATGGCAACGATGCATCGGGCGACGGTTGTAGTTCTCTGTGTCTTATTGAGAGTGGCTGGCTCTGTCCCGAAGTAGGACGTCTATGTTATAAACAAGAAGAAGTATCCAAGTGCGGCAACAGGCATCTCGATGAGGGCGAATCTTGCGATGATGGCAACGCCGTTGCAGGCGATGGTTGTGACGATCATTGCCAAATAGAAGCTGGATATGAATGTGATAGCAGCGGTTATCATTGTAAGAAAATAGTCGTTGTAGAAGATGGCTGCGGGGACGGCTTTGTCGATCGCGATGAGGGGGAGCAATGCGACGACTATAACAAAAACAACGGCGATGGCTGCGACGAAAGCTGTCAAGTTGAAGACGGCTACGTTTGCCCCTACATGGGAGGTAGTTGCGTCCCTGTTGGTTGCGGTAATAGCTTTATCGATGAAGGGGAAGACTGTGATCACGGCGACTATAATGATGCGGGCTATGGAGAAACTGGGTGTGCGTCCAACTGTATGTTCCCGGGAAGATGCGGTGACGCCATAGTTCAGGCTGAGTACGAGAAATGCGATGATGGGGATGATCATAATACTGGTGGTTACAACGCATGTCTTCGCGACTGCTCGGGGCTTGGCACATTCTGCGGCGATGCTAGAGTTACACACGAAGAATCATGTGATGACGGCAACACCGTTCCAGGTGATGGTTGCGATGCAAACTGTAAAGTAGAGGAAGGGTATTTCTGCCCAGCGACTGGTGGCGCTTGCGTTAAGCTGCGCTGCGGCAACGGGCAACTTGATGAGGGCGAGCAGTGCGATGATGGCAACACCATTGCCGATGACGGCTGCACACCAACCTGCCGCATAGAAGCGGGGTTTAAGTGTATCATACCAGGTCAAGCGTGTGAGCAAGTTATCTGCGGCGACGACATTATTGATCTGGAAGGCGGCGAGCAGTGTGATGACGGCAACGTGGTTTCGGGCGACGGTTGTACGAGTAATTGTAAGCTTGAAACAGGCTGGATTTGCCCAAGAGAGGGCAAACCTTGTATTGCGAGCCACTGCGGCGATGGTATCGTTGCACGCGGTGAGCTTTGTGATGATGGGAATTATGTTTCAGGCGACGGTTGCGATGAACGCTGCCAACTCGAGGAGGGCTGGCATTGTCCAACGCCTGGTCTCGCATGTGTGCATACTACCTGTGGCAATGATATCATTGAAGGCTTGGAGGAGTGCGACGATGGTAACGCAAATTCTGGCGATGGTTGCAGTGCGCAGTGTAAACTAGAAGAAGGATGGCATTGCCCAACACCGAGCAGCCCATGTGTGCGCACGCAATGTGGAGATAGTAAAATCGAAGGTTTGGAGCAATGCGACGATGGCAACTTAATTTCAGGTGACGGGTGCAATGCGCAGTGTAAGCTAGAGCAGGGCTGGCACTGTCCAACGCCAGGCGCTCCATGCGTTCATGCGGTGTGTGGAAACGGCGTACGCGAAGGTCTTGAGGACTGTGATGACGGCAATATGCATGCGGGGGATGGCTGTAGTCCGCTTTGCGAAATTGAACCCATCTTTAGCTGCAGCGACGGAGAGTGCAAACCCGTTTGCGGCGACGGCATTACGATGTGGATTGCAGGCGAAGAGTGCGATGATGGCAACTTAATTTCAGGTGACGGCTGTAGCTCGGAATGTAAAATAGAAGCGGGCTACGAGTGTACAAAATTCACAGGTCAGCCCCCCAAAAGTATTTTTGTGCCCATCGTATACCGCGATTTCCGCTCTTATTACGAACAAGGCGCTGGCGCTGGGTACTTCAGTGCGGAACAAGTCGCTGCGATGACGCCAGGTTGCTTCTTTGCGGGCAGGGGGCATCCCGATTTTGACCGATACGACGGGAGTGGAGCTACTTTAGGTTTAGTCGAGAACGAACTTGGTCCCGATGGAAGACCTGTCATGAATAAGGCTAGTATTTCCTTACCATACGGGTCGCAGATTTCTTGCGAGGAATCCTTCAACATGTGGTATCGTTCCGTCGAGAACGTAAACATCGTTATTCCCGATAAACTTGAGTTGGAACAAGATCTCGCCTTGGATCCCACGGGATTAACTTACGTCTATGAATCCACGTCCTTCTTTAATCTGGACAATAAGGGGTATGGAAACTACTACCACGATCCCCCGCATAACTACGGCTTTACCTCGGAGTTTCAAGCCTATTTCCAATACCGCGGTGGTGAGACGCTCTCCTTTAGTGGCGACGACGATGTTTGGGTCTTTATTAACGGCAAACTTGCTCTTGACCTCGGTGGGCTGCATCCGCCAGTAAGCGGTTCGGTTACCTTAGGTAACGCGACGCATGCAAGTACTGGTAAAAAGTGGGATTCTCGCTTTAATATTTTCGAGGACGGTATTTACTCCATTGTATTGTTCCACGCTGAGCGGCATATGACAGGCTCTAACTTTAAGTTAACGCTTGCTGGCTTCCTCAACATGGGTACAGCGACTTGCGCTTCCGTATGTGGGGATGGGATCATCACTGCTGAGGAAGAGTGCGATACTAAGCTTCCCGAAGAAGACGCTATCAAAGAGGGTTGCAAGGCGTGTCGGATTCAGCCCTACTGCGGTAATCACAAAATTGAATATCCCGAACACTGCGACCCCCCCGGTGGCAATTGCCAAAGCGACTGCACTTTCGCCTTCTGTGGCAATGGTGTGCTTGATAGCGCTGTAGGCGAGGAGTGCGACGGGGATCTTGGCTTGGCACCAGGTGAACGCTGTTTGATCAACTGTAAAATTTCGCGTTGCGGTGATGCATACGTCGATAAGGAAGCAGGCGAGGAATGCGATGATGCAAATGACAGCAATCTGGATATGTGCACCAACGATTGTAAGCGCCCATATTGTGGTGACGGCATCGTAACGCTCTTTTTGGGCGAAGTTTGTGATGATGGCATTAACGATGGCTCCTACGGTGGTTGCTCGCACGATTGTAGTTTTAAGCCGCCGTACTGCGGCGATGGCATCGTCGATAGCCTACACCAAGAAGAGTGCGACGACGGCATTAATGATGGTAAGTACTTTGGTTGTACTGCCGAGTGCAAGTTTGCGCCTCGCTGTGGTGATGGCATCGTCGATGCAGTCTACGAAGAGTGTGACGACGGGAACCTGATTTCTGGCGATGGTTGCGATAAGTTCTGTCGCGAGGAAGGCGGAGTAAACTAAAATAGCGAAATTCACCCTAGTAAACAGCAAGTTTGCTAGGGAAACTCTGATTCATTGGGGCAGAGCCCCACGAAAGGAAGCGGGGCGTGGGGCAGCGCCCCACGATAGGAAAGTCAGGCAGGCATTCAAAATAAAGCCTATCAAATCAAGACGCTGCACAGAGGAAGGGTTCTAAGGGCGATAGCCCTTAGCGGGGCGTGGGGCAGAGCCCCAATCATAAGCGGGGCGTGGGGCAGAGCCCCACGAGAGGAAAGTCAGGCAGGCATTCAAAATAAAGCCCATAAAATCAAGACGCTGCACAGAGGAAGGGTTCTAAGGGCGATAGCCCTTAGCGGGGCGTGGGGCAGAGCCCCACGAGAGGAAGGGTTCTAAGCATAGCGAAGCGATGCATTGCAGTGTAATCTAATCTTTGCTACGCTTGTGAAGCCTGCGCTACATATAGTCGCAAGCGTGAACGTATCAAAGATTCTGCATGATGTTCGATGACCTAGAGCAGCTCCAAAATCTAAGAACTGTTGATGTGCTCAAATCCGCGCCGTTCCTTATGCGCCGCGTCGTTCGAGACCCAGCAGGCGACTTGATGATAATAGAAAGCCTAAGCGCTGAACTCGCCCAGACGCTAGAACTAAAGCTGTATTTTCAGGATGCTGCTCGTGAGTTCGCACAGCATAAGATCGACGGGGTGGTTGAAATTCTGGAGATGGGTTCCTCCCAAGAGCTAGGGTTCTATGTGCTCTACCCTTTTCTGAACAATATTACGTTAGACAAGGTTCTTGACGCACAAAACGCGAAAAACTTCGCTCTTCCCGCTGAATACTCGGCTAGCATTATCTTAGAGACGGCGAGCATCTTGGAGCGCCTCCACGAAAAAGACTTCTTCCACTTAGGGCTTCGTCCTGATCACATTGGTATCGATGAGCATGGGAACCTTAGCGTTACGGGTTTTTTGGAAGCAGCTCTACGAAAGCGTTTTGGCTTTAAAACTTGGGGTTGCGAAAAACTCGATCCTCCCGAGTTGCGGCAAGGCAAAGCTCTGAATTTTGCCAGTGACATCTACGCGCTAGCGGCAATTTTGTATCGTCTCTTCACGGCAAAGGAGCAAGCCGATGAGTGGGAACCGCAGTGGATGGGTATGATGCTGGAGCTTGATCGAGCGCTGATTCCTGGCGATGCACTCACATCGACGATTGATTTTTTCCAACGCGCTTTAGCTGAGCGCCCCCAACAACGTTACGCGTCGATGCAAAAGTGCGTCGAAGCACTGCAAAAACTGATGCTCAATATCGGCAACCGAAAATCGCCCGAACTTATCGCCGAAGCCTTAGCCCCGCTTCGCACAATAGCGATTCAGCCAACTATTCAAGCGGATTTAGAGGAAAGAAGCGCTGTTTTTGATCGCGGGGAACAGCTCTATCACGTGCCCAATACGAAGGTGCTTAGCCCTGAACTTGCAGAAGAAAACCCCATTATCCTTGCTAGCCCATCCAAGGAAACGCGTGTTATTACTCGCGCGAACTCGGGGAACTTCCGCGCCATATCCTCCGAATTGCGAAACTCACTGCAAAACTCTGCTCTTAACGTTCTCGCGCGCAGCCGCTACCAAATCATGGAGGAACTTGGCACAGGTGGGACGGGTACGGTTTACAAAGTTCTTGATACCACGCTAGCCGAAATTCTGGCTCTCAAAATATTGCGACCCGAACTCGTCAACGATTCGGCGTGGTTGCATCGTTTTAAGCGTGAACTCAAGGTTACTCGCGATCTTGACCACGAGTATATACTCCCCGCCTACCACCTCGAACATATTGATGGCGTGTACTTCTTTACCATGCGCTACATCGATGGACAGAATCTGTACCAAAAACTTAAGTCTGGCCCCGTTCCTTACGCGGAGTGCACTCACATTTTGCGCTGTGCAGCCCTAGCTTTGCGTGAAGCCCACAGCCAAGGAGTCATACACCGCGATTTTAAAACTGCCAATATCATGATTGAAAGTGCGAGCGGGCACCCTTATCTTATGGATTTTGGCATAGCCTTATCGCGCGAAAATCCTGGGCTTACCGTTGCAGGACAAGGTATAGGAACCCCCTACTACATGGCGCCCGAACAATCGCGCGGGGAGCAAATCAACGAGCAGGCCGATATCTACTCTTTTGGTGTAGTTTGCTACGAATGCTTTGCACGGCGCCTCCCCTTCGATGGCCCCACCACCGTTGCTATTTATACCGCTCAAATCAGCGGCGTTTTTGAGCATTTGAGAGAAATCGAACCCTGTATTCCAAAGGCTCTTGATGAACTTGTCGACCGATGTTTACAGGCTGATGCTGCAAAACGCCCCAAATCCATGCAAGAAGTACTCGACATTCTCGATAGTTTGCCAAAATCATTGAAAGGTGAATACATTTAAATTTCACCATTAATTAAAGGATCCCATGCAAAAACCAAGCGTTATTTTTCTCGATCTCGATGGCGTTTTAGTTGATCTTCACCGCTCTTTAGTTCTCTTGTTTGGCGACGACCCCAAGCAATACACAGAAGCGGACTGGGCTAAAGTTGGAGAATGGGGATTGTCAATTCCGAAAGGAGATTTTTGGGGTCGCGTTCGCAGTCAAGGCATACAATGGTGGGCTAATCTCTCCAAACTCCCTTGGACAGACGAACTCTGGCAAGCGGCTCAAAAGACGGGTGCCGATTGCGTCGTGCTCACGACTCCCGCACCCTTCCCCGAGTGTGCTGCTGGCAAATGGCAGTGGGTTCACGAGCAACTCCAAACCACGCGCATGCTCATTGGCCATCCCAAAGAAGTTTGCTCAAAAGCAGGGCATTTGCTCATTGACGACCGCGCTGGTTACCAGCCGCGCTGGGAAGGCGCGGGCGGGCAAATTTTCTCGCTCAAAAGACCATGGAATCCCCAAGGAATGAGTATCGAAGCCATTATCGCCCAACTTCGGGCTTGGGCTGAATAATATTTTTTGTGGAGCGCTGCCCCACACCCCGCTAAGGTATTCATCAATAACGTCTTTTTTTTACCACGAAAAACACGAAAGGCTCGAAAGCTTTTTTACCACGAAAGGCAAGTAAGATTTTATCAAATCAAGCTGGTTCTATAAGACTAAAAAAGAATTTTTCGTGGTTTTTCGTGTTTTTCGTGGTTTATAAATTTTCGCATTAAGCTACTCTTGCCCAAGACTTTAATACAAAAGGCGACCAACGCGGTCGCCTTTTGTATAGTGCGCTCATCTCCATGCAATGAGCGCAAAGTCTATTTTTGAGATTGCTTCTACGCTTTACCAGCGAGCGCGTGATCCGCGCACGTCATAGTGTGTGAAGGTGTTGTATTTGCCTAAGCCTCCATCCTCCATCTTTTTGTCTTTGATTAGTTCTAGTATCTTATCGTAAACTTGAGTTGGAGTATAATCGGTTACCCTTATATCGGAGGCAGTGCCATACATGTGCTGACTGTTCGTGGCGCCACCAACTGATTTGTTGTGACTCTCCGAGCGATAGCCACTGTTGATTCCAATGGCTTTACCGCCTAGAGACTCGCGCAAAACTTCTAGGTTTTTGCACAAGCGCTTCACGTTTTCCCTCAAATTGGCAGGTACGGGAGTACCGCGTGAAGCGAATTCGGACCACTTAAAGTTTGTAGTAATGTTCCCTTCTGGGAGTGCTTCTTGTGTTTGTGCCTGTCCTTGGGGTGAAGCGGGCTCCTCTCTTGTAGTAGGGGCCGTTTCCGCTGCAGTAGTGCTCGTTTCTGCTGTGCTGCTTTGTGTCGCAGGGGCGGCGGCGGGGCTACTGCTTACACTAGCACTCGCAGATGCGTTTGGCGACACGCTCCCTCTACGATTCCTCGTGAGTTCGCCGAGGTTTAGGCCGTAAGACTTTGCAGCTTGTGCCGCGCCAGTGTACGTGTTTCCGCCTACTCTATAGAAGTAATTGATGAGTCCTTGATTTGTTGTGATTCCGGGGTTTGCTTGCAGCAGTTGCGCCAGCGAGCTGTTTGCAACCTGGGTGTTTTCGCCGCTTTGCTGTGCAGGTGCAGGTGCAGTAGCGGGGTCTTGGCTTCGCGTACCGACAGTAGCAGCTGTTTGTGGCGCAGCGACATTTGTGTCTTGACTTTGCTGCTCTTGCTTAGGAGCGTTTTGTTGCGCAGTTTGTGGCTGAGCAGTTTGCGAGCCACCCTTTTTAAGGGCAAGATACGCGTTAGCCACTCTGTTGTTCCAACCATCAAGATAGTTTTTGGCATTGCCGAGTGTCGCGTAATCCTCTTGGCGAGCCTGCGCTACGTGCAGGAGTGTAAGTTTGGATTGGTCTATTTGTTGGCGATCGCCGACCACGGGGCCTGGAGCATATTTTTTGGCTAAAAGCTCAAGCATGCTACGGTTGCCGCCATGGCCACGGTTTGTTTCATGATCCACGATCATGGTTTGGATTCTGTGATCCAAACTGTCTGGATCCAAGCCATAGCGTCGCATATTGCTTTGTGCCCTATCCACATACATCTCGCCCCACGCAGCGTACTGCACGTCTTTGTAGAATCCTGCGTACTCCCCTTCATCCGCGCCTATGGTATCTAGCCACTTCTCTACTTCTTTTTTATCTTCACCTGTGACTTTGTAGCCAGCCTTTTTCCCTTTTCGATTGACCTTATCCAACACGCTTTGGGGCACCTTCGTGGTTTTGCTCATGCTGTTGTACTTAACTAGCAATGAATGAAGACCACCCGAGGTTTCGGTGAATTGGAATAAACCAACCGAGAGGCCAGCACCATCACCGATGTCGCCATACGTGTTGACTCTTCCACCCGTTTCGGCAGCACCCGTTAGCCGCGCCGCATTCTCAATTAACGAGTCGTTTTCGTCGAATTTGGATTGCTTAATTTTGGATTCTTGGGCATTACCAGCTACGCCATCATCCCAAGCCTCTTGTGTGAGTTTTGAAACTTTGCTTCTAAAAGTCGCAGTGGCTTTTGTTCTGGCTTTACCACCTACTGTAGCGGTCGTGGTCTTGGCGATGTAACCGCGCTTACCCAATGCCTCAATATAGTACCAATTTCCCTCCTCTTTGAGCAGCGAAATCTGCGTACCCGAAGCTAAGTACTTACTTCCCAATATGTTCGGCGAGCTCGCTGACGCACTTTCACGAAAGACTACTTGCACACTTTGAATTCTACCTGTGTCTATCGCGCTTAGCTCACCCTTTGGCCCTACTTTATTATCTAATGCAACGTCCGTGCTTTTTGCTTTATTTGTTTGTTCCTGTCGAAAACCTGCGTTTTTTACTACCATGGCATAACTCCTTCTTCAAATGCCCATAGTACGTAAACTGCAAAATGAGTACCACCTTTCCTAATATCTTTTGCTTAGTTTAACTTGCGAAAGTTAACTGTAGCCTATATTTGCTCAAAAACTGTGCCAAATTGGCGCGCCGTTCGTTCTAAGCTGAGGACAAGAATACCCAGAAAATCCGTTTACCTCAACTACGTTTACCCTAGGTATAATCTCATTAAAGCGATTTTTATTTTTATTTATTTTTGTGGGGGAAGTCTCCCCCTGCGTGTCAACCCCGCGCATGGCGCGGGTTTGTCACTACCCCCTCCGCGGGGACACCCCGCGACGCCCCGTCCAGTTTTTGGCGAAACAGGACTTTGCGGTCACCTTAGGGGAAACGCCTTACAAATATATCAGAGCTTCCCTAGGCTAGCGGCGCAGTACTAGGATTTTTGCGCTTCAACGCGTAGTCGAGGGGGTAGCGCAAGATCACCGAAAAATTGGGCCAATGAGCACATTTTGTGCGTTGGTTTGGCGAATAGCCAAAACATCGCACAAAATAGTGCAAATTGTGCCAAATTTTGAGGAAGCTTGCGCGTAGGGGGAAACTTCCCCCCCCAAAAAAAGGCATAGGCATAGGTTTTATCAGAGTATTTTTCTGCTCAGCTAGCCCGCGCTCATCACACAAGGGCGCCAGCGATGGTCGCGGTCATGAACGCCGCAAGGGTTCCAGCAATCATTGCGCGCATGCCCAATTTTGCCAACTCGCTGCGCCGGCTAGGAGCCATCGCGCCGATTCCGCCGAGTTGAATGGCGATGGAGCCAAAGTTCGCAAAGCCGCAAAGCGCGTAGGTCGTAATAATAATGGAACGATAGTGAAGCTGGTCGATAACGTCGGCGAGGTGGAGATAGGCGATAAACTCGTTGATGGCGATTTTTTCGCCAAGCAGCTGGCCAACGAGGAAGCAGTCAGAGAGGGGGACGCCCATGAGCCAAGCAATGGGGAAGAAGATCCAGCCAAAGAGAAATTCGAGTGTTATCATAGGCCAGAATGAAGTTTTTTTGAGCTCGGGGCTCCAGAGTTCGGATTGCGTTTTGCTCAAAACGGCGCCACACGCCGATACGACGCCAGCGCGGCAATCGGTGAGCATTTCGCTGTCGTGAAGGGGAGCGCGGGTGTGTGCGATGAGTAGTTGCGAGAGGCTGTTGGTGCGCTCTATTTTGTCGAACTGGTCGTTTGGGAGCGTGGCGAGTTCGGGGGGAACGGAAACTGCGTTGATTTTGGCGATTTCGATGAGCGCTTTGTGGGTGCACACGATATTATCAGAGGATGAATAAGGCGCGTCACAGCCCTCGGGGATGCTTCCTTGGCTAGAGACGAGGAAAGCGTTGGCGTTGTTGAGCGATTGCGCGTTGTTGATGCGACTAGGCAGCCCGAGTAGGAAGTTTATCATGGCGATAATGGCGATGAATGCGATGAGCATGGCAAAAACATTGATAGCTAGTTTGATGCCGTCGGTGGCTCCACGTGCGGCGGCATCGATGGCGTTGGCGTCAAGGCGCGTGTCGTCGAGCGTTGCTTTACCGTAGGTTTCGGAAACTTGCGTTTCGGGAACCATGATCTTGGCAGCGACTAGGGCTGCTGGCGCGCTCATGACGCTTGCAGCGATGAGGTGACCTGCGATGTCGGGGAAGTATGGTTGAATAACAGCGACGTAGGCTGCCATGATCCCGCCCGCGATGGTGGCAAAGCCACCTGTCATAATGGCCATGAGTTCAGAGCGCGTCATGCGTTCGACGTAAGGTTTAACAACGAGGGGCGCCTCTGTTTGGCCAACGAAGATATTCGCCACGGCAGAGAGCGATTCAGAGCCAGAAACGCCCATGACTTTCATCATAAACCCAGCCATACCGCGCACGATAAGCTGCATCACACCGAGGTGATAGAGCACCGTCATGAGGGAGCTAAAAAAGATGATGGGCGGGAGTATGCTCATGGCGGTGTTGATGTTAGCCGCCTCGATATTGCCCGTAATGTGGCTAGTGAACATGAACTCGGTTCCCGCTTTGGTGAAGTCGAGTAGCACGGTAACGGCGGTGTTAAGTGAATTAAAAATCGCTTTACCTACCGGGGTCCAAAGTATGAAAACCGCAAAAAGTAGTTGCAGCCCGACGCCGACGCCGACCAGCTTCCACTTGATTTTCCCGCGGTTATCGCTCATGAGCCAAGCGATGCCGATGAGGAAGAATACGCCAAATATACTAAGGAGGCGCCCTAACCAATCGCCCGAGTCCTCAGCGCGTTTTTTCGCAATAATAGCGGCGCTTCGTACGACTTCGGTATCTTCACCAAGGTAGCGCTTGGGCGCGACTTTTTCAGCTTTTGCGACGCCTGTCGTAGCCTCTTGCGTTTGTTCGATAGTCGCCGTGCTACTTGAATCTTGCGCGACGGCTTTTCCTTCGTCTCGAACCATAATACCAAGCGTAAGCAAAATGAGGCATAGTGCTACGAGCGCATACGATAAATAACGAAGAATGTGCCTTGGAATGCTGAAGTGTTGCATGTGTTCAGACCTTACGTGCGCATGGTGCGCTGTTGCTGGTATTCGTTAAGCGCCGAGAACTTATGTGTTCAAGAACAAAAGCGTTTTTGCACCTTCCCTATGGATGCTCTGATTAGTGCAAAGCTAGTCATAACAAGAGCTAAGGAAAGTTAAGAGATTTAGCTGAGTCTTCAAAATAAAAGGTAATAAAATCAATGCACTACACACAAAAACGCGTTCCAAGGGCGAAAGCCCTTGGACGGGGTTTGGGGCGGTAGCCCCAATGAATCAGAGTTTCCCTATATCTACTTAAGCTCTACGATCCCGAATTAGCGCTGGGGCTGCTACTTTTTCCTCGCTCATGACGAAAGCGTCCTTGAGTATGGCTTTTGCCTTTTGCAGCTTATCCTCGTCTTGGTAAGTAATCTTGAAGAGGGGATCATTAAAATGCAATCTATCTCCGATTTTGTGTAGAACCTCGATACCGACGCTATGATCAATGGCTTGCCCAGCGACTTCGCGCCCACCACCGAGGACGCAGGCGGCTTTGCCGACGGCTTCACAGTCAAAACTAGCGATGTAGCCGTTTTGCTCAACACAAAAATCCGTGTTGTATTTCGCAAGGCTGAGCAAGTTATAGTTGTCGATTACAGCGGGGTTTCCGCCTTGGGCTTGAATGTTTTTTCGCATCTGCTCAAGGGCTGCGCCACTTTTTACGGCGTTTTCTAGCTCCGCCATCGCCTCTTTGTGCGATAATTTTTTAGCCACCATCAGCATTTCAGCGCCGATGGCATAGCAGATTTCGGCGTAGTCTTTGGGACCTTGCCCCTTTAGCATGTCAATGGCTTCTATCACCTCGTTGGCGTTACCAACGGCGCGTCCCAAAGGTTGATCCATGCTCGTAATGCAGGCACGCGTCGTACAATTCATCGCGTTGCCGATGCTAATCATGGTATCGGCCAGTTCGCGTGCCATGGCTTCCGTTTTCATGAATGCGCCACTGCCGGTTTTAACGTCTAGAACCAGTCCGTTTAAGCCAACAGACATTTTTTTACTCATAATCGATGCAGCAATAAGCGGTATAGAAGCAACCGTTCCCGTCACATCGCGAAGGGCGTAAAACTTTTTATCAGCAGGCACAAGCCTCGCGGTTTGCCCCGTAATAACGTAACCCGCAGTTTTGACGGCGCTTTGTATCTCGTCGTTGGAGAGATCAACGCGGTAACCCGCGATGGCTTCGAGCTTATCGAGTGTGCCACCAGTGTGCCCAAGCCCGCGACCGCTAATCATGGGAATAACAGGTCCACAGGCCGCAACCATGGGAGCGAGGCTAAGGCTTACTTTATCACCGACACCGCCAGTGGAGTGCTTATCAACTTTGTACTGCGACTCTAGAGCATCAAAGTGCATGGTATCGCCGCTGTGGATCATCGCCTCTGTAAACGCCACGAGCTCTTCTTCAGTCATACCGCGAAAGAAAACTGCCATTAAGAACGCCGCGGTTTGGTAGTCGGGAACCTTCTCACTTGCTACCGCGTTGACAAAATCGCGCATATCTTTGGGGTCGATGGCTTTGGCATCGCGTTTGGCTTCAATAATGTCTACTACTCTCATCCTTGCACCTACGTCGTTATGTGGATACCCCCACTTTGTCTTTCCCCTTTAGGGTGGTTTTTATCCTTTACTCCGGTTGCTTTTTGACCGTTTTTGCGCTGTTTAGAGCATCTTTTGCTAAAATTAGCCACTTCGTTGAGCACAAAGACGAGTCGCTCGGCAACAAAAGCTAGCTCCCCCCTAATTATAACTCATGGGATACGAAACCTTCTTAATCGATCCACCAAAAGCTCTAAACTTTAGCGACTGAACGATGGATAACAAGCAATCGTTAAGCGCTCCTGAAGCGTTGGTTGTAGCGTTTCGTACAGTACCGTTTTGCGTAATAACGAAGTTCGCAGTAATACGTTGGGATCTTCCGCCACCGTGATTCATGAAGCACTCAGATTGCTTACGCATCGAGCGAGGGCTTAGCAACTGCTCCTCGACTTCCCAGTCGAGTAACGGCGGCAAATCTGCACCCGGCCCGTCAAAGCTTATCACGAACATTTCGTCTTCCATCCCGCCCGCAGAACCTGGCCCTTTGCCCGCCGCCTTGCGTCGCGACGCGAAACGTTTACGGTGCTCCGCCTCCCAAGCGGCAAAAGCAGCTTCTCGCTCTTCCGCACTAGCTTTAGGATCGAACAAAGCCTTAGCCTTACTTTCATCGACGTTGAGCGAAATTTCTTCCATTTTGGGAAGTTCAAATACGTTCTCAAACGGCGGAAAAGCCGCGTTAAGATTGAGTGGCTCGGGATCTGGAAGTAAAGATATAACGTATAACAAACCACCGATAACCACTGCCGAAATCAAAACGATAGCAACTATAGTCACTGTCGAAGCTTTCTTGATGGTTTCCTTCTTCTTGACGCTAGCGGCGAAGGCATCAGCGCGACGCTTCTCTCGTATAGGTAAGTATGCTGCGACCTCGGCTTCAAACTCTGGGATTTTACCCAAAGCTGCACGTTTTTGAGTGCTTACGTCGAGGACGGGTGTGGATTCATTGATTTCGTCAGCATGTAGTTTCTCAAGAATGCCAGCGTGCGTAAAGGGGCCATAGTCGAGATTGTTCTTCTTATAAATCCAGTTCTCGCTATCTTTAGCCGAGCGCGTTGTACACTTTACGCTTCGGTTGTCGGCGCGATCGAAGAGATCCGGTTTTCGCGCAGCTGGCGCCGAGTCGCTAACCCCCGTTAACGCGCGTAAATCAGACACATTGAGCACGATCGAAGAAAGATCACCGTCAGCCGGGGCATCGACTGCCGATTTCAGATCATCTTTAAAACTGGCCAGGTCGTTGTAGCGCATTTCGTACTTCTCGGCGATGGCTAGACTTAAGCACTGCTTGACCGCAGCGCCAGCATCTACGCCATCTACGAACTGCGCGAGTTCCCCACGAAAATCTACCAAGGAAACCGGCGAGAGCAGCTCAACGAAGAGTAGCGCGAGAGAGTAGACATCTGACTGGGGGCAAGCTTGCTGACGGGCGTTTCGCACTTCAGGGGCAATAAACGTAGACGAAAAGTAAAGCCCTCTCCCCTCATCAGACAAGAATCTCTCGGCGAGGTAGCCAAACACTGGGCTAGCAACTTTTACGCGCCCTTGCTTTGTAACAAAGATGCTTTCAGTGGATAGCGCAGCATAATACAAGCCCTCATGATGCAGTCGCTCCAAGCCCGAGGATAAATGCGCTAACATGCTGTATGCGGCCTTGTGCCCTAAAATTTGACCTCTTTGGCGACGCAGTTGCAAGTGTTCTCCGAGCGGGTCGCCGTCGACATACTCCGAAATAATATGCGCTCCTCGCTGATCACGTACGAGTTCTCGCACCGTTGAAATACTGCGATGCTCTAAACGCTGGAGCTTTTGAATCAGTGCGTCTACTTCCTGCGCATCCTCATCTGAGAGTTCAAAACTGAGAGACTTTAGCAAGAACTTGCTTTGACGCTCCGAATCACTCACCAAACAAGTTGTACCCAAAGCGCTTTGGCCCATCACTGAAACCACCGCGAAACGCTCTGCAACAACGTCGCCAACGTTCAACGCTGTGTGCCCCATAGTTTACTCCTCTTTAAAATCTTGCTCTTCGCTTGCAAGCACCCACAACACTTCCTAGCTTAGTCAAACACCGTACCAAGTAGCCACCAGACCTGCTCGCAGCCACCCTTTGCCTATATATCCGATTATTCTAAAATTTGCAGTGTTTTTGCGATCCCCAAATCGACAGTCCAACGCTCGCGTTCTCTTGTCATTTTAACGTCTAACTGCGTCCCATCCTGTTTTTTAATCCCCACAGTCGCAGTATCGCTTTCTTTCTCGATGGTCTCATAACGTTTAAATTCCCGCGTCAACGCAAAAGCATTACCAAAAACTAGCAGCTCTTTGGCTTCCTGCTTGCCCTCTTTGGCAAGAGCCTCCAACGCTTCGCGATCCTTTTGCGATAAGAACTCCCAAACCACATCGTTATTTTGGCGTTCCGCGTGAATAACAAAATTTTGTAAGGCTTTTGCTGGATCTTTCTCCATCCATGGCTCTTTTGCTGAGCAGGCAAAGAGACCGCTGAACAGGGAAAAAACAAAAATACTGAGAAAAATATTTTTTAGAGACTTTCTCATCAATAGAACACCTTTGGCTTAATTGAGCTATGCGCTTTTTTCTTTGCCATTTTGGCCTATTTCGTCGTCGGCGGCGTCGCTTGGCGCGGTCACGACCCCTAGGTCGTTCCCTTGCCGCACTCCTTGCCTCCTAGAACTAGGCTCAAAATGGCAAAGAAAAGAGATTTTTGTTGTCTTATTTTCTTCTCTTCTTCTCTTCTTATTTTCTTCTATTTCTAGAACTAGGCTCAAAATGGCTAAGAAGAGAATAAAAAAAGCGCCACTTACAGTAATGAGTAGCGCTTCGTCTTGCACAGATTTTAGTCTTTACGTCGTAGAGATTTTAGCTTTACTGCGCCGCGGCTTTAACAAAGCGCTATTGTTCAAGCGCTTTTCGGCAATGCCTAACGGCAGCAACAAAGTCTCTCCTTTTACTGTAGTTATTCACGAAAGCTCTTGTTTCTTTGATGCGCTCCTCGCGCTCTTTAAAGTCCTTAATCTGTACAACACTAGTACACATAACCTGCATACACTCTGGGTCTGGCTTGATATCGCAGCTACTCTTAGCCGTGATATATTGGCTTTGAATAATTTTAGCCTCAACCTCTTCAATGCGACTTGCAGCTCTTCCCGCAAAGGGCGATTCGGCTGACACCTCGCTATACTTCTCAATCGCTTCTTCGTAAAGCTTGCTTACATATAACGCATCTGCCTCACGCATCAATGCATCGTTATGCAGTTCTTTCTGAATTTCTAGCAACAACTTATTGGCACTAATATCATTTGGCCATTCGAGCAAAATCTCCTGCACGACTTCTTCGGCTTTGGCATATCGCATCTGCGAGTAGTGCTCGTTGGCTTGACTTAATTTGCTGCTCAATAACAGCTGTGGATCCTGCTTTAGTTCAGCTACAGGCTTAGCCTTGCTCTTACTCTGGCTCGACAAGAAGTAGACAAGCAGTAAAGAGCAACATGCGACGAAAACAATAATACTGGCTGCAACAATGACGTAAAGTGTACGATTGCTGCTATAGCGGCTCCTCGCATACATGTGTAAATCGACGCGAGCAGAGATGGGGACAAAAATAAAACGTATATTTCCGAAACGGATTTCGTCGCCTGATTGAAGTAAAATATCGCCCTTGACGCGCTTACCGTTGACAAAAGTACCGTTAGAACTACCCAAGTCTGTGAGGCGGCTTGTAATACCCAAATTGTGGATAGCAGCGTGGTTGCGCGAAATAGAGGGATCCGAGAGCAAGATGTAATTGTCCTCTGTACGCCCAATACTGTTTTGCGACTCCGAGAGCGAAAACTCCTCTCCCGCGAACTTATCCCCAACGCGTACGAGCTTATAGCCGTTCTGATTGCTCGCCACGATTTGCGTACGCAATATATCCTGTTCACCAGATAATTTTTCTTTGTACTCAAGGTAGAGCGTGTACTCACCTATGCGCACCTTCGCGCCATTCTTGAGTTCCTGGCGCGTTTTCACAGAGACACCATTAACAATGATGCCGTTTGCGCTACCGAGATCGTCAATGTAGCATTTTCCATTAGATATGGAGATGCGCGCGTGAGTTCTAGACACCGAGCTAGAGGGAAGGATTATGTCACTCCCCTCCACCCTACCTATGGTGTAGCTTCCCTGACTAAAGGATATTTCCTCAGCCGCCCTGCCGTGAGCATCCTCAATAATGAGTGTATACATACCTTGGATTACCTAGTTGGAAAAAATAGTAGAATCTAGCGAAACTCCGCCACGTTCAAGCTCTTTGTAGAAGTGCGCAACGTTACCGCAACCTCTAAATTTGCCGCTACCCGAAGCTGCTTCACCCATTCCCCCATCCTCAAACTCAAAGAGCGGTGTTAGCTGCACATCAGCATTACTATTAACCACTAGTTCTGCAATTTCAATCACCCTGTGCTTTTTATCGCCATACGCGCGCATGCACACTACAATATCAATGCCAGAGAGCAGCAGACCAATGTTCCCCGCACCCGCACTGCGCCCGTCAAAACTGAGTAAACGCGCAACGTGATCCACGCCATCTTTGGCGCGCAATCCCATAATGCTTGCCATGCAACCCTGTACCCCGCCAGCCAGCGCTTGGACAAAAGCCGAAGCGTCCGCACCCGTTTGCAACGAGTCGGCTATAACGCGTTCCGCGCGCATGCGCACAGCTTGACGAATAAGGCTAGCCATATCCGAGCCTTGCCCAAACTGTACGGGTTGAGCCTCTAGCGAAATCACCGAAACCTGCGGCAACATCATCATCGCGCCAGATTCGACCGTAGCAATGCGCTCACCGTCTGAAATCTCAGAACATAGCGCGTTGAGCAAACTTGTTCGCCCCGAACCTTGCGGCCCCACGACGAGAATATTGCGTCGCGCCTTCATAGACATGAGCAGGAACTTCTCCATCTCAGTGGAGAGCACACCAGCGCTCACAAGCTCGTTTAAAGTGTAGAAGCTGCGGCGAAGTTTTCGCACACAGATCGTGGCAGACGTAACCGCTGCAGGCGGCAACATCACTTGCATCTGCGTCCCATCGCCTAAGCGAATTTCGTTAAACGATGGCGCGGTTTGAGTACTTAAACCTTGCAAAGCAAGCAAACGTTGCGCTGCAATATATAGCGTGTTGGCGCTTGTAAACTGATAGTCCGATACTTCGCGGTGCCCATCGCGCTCAATGACAACCATATCTGGGCGATACACCGTGAAATCCGTCACCGCTTCATCATCGAGCAAATACTCAATGCTTCCCAAAAACGCCGCCTCTTTAAGGCAAAAATCTAGTAAATCATCATTGTTGACTGATGTCGGAATACTCGCGCGGTTTGCCTCCAAACAGCGGTTAAGTATCTCGTAGCACGAATCCTGCAAATCGCTAGGAGGCGGATAAGCTTGCTGCATCAAAGCATCCATGCCCACTTCAGCAATATACGACTCCATCAACACACGAGCCGCCTCAATACGCGCATCACCCTCACGACTACGCGCATCCTCCACAAACACATCCTCTGGCAAGCTCGCCGCATACACCGCTCGTTCGCCACTCACCAACCCCACCCCTTGGCTCGGCGAAGCTTTCGCTTTATCAAGACTGGGCTGCACTCTCACCGGTTTCTCTAAGTTCGCCTCGGCTACTGCACCAACGCCCATGCTCGGTCGCGTACTAGGCAGAGAAGCCGGCAAACTCGTTGGAGAAACACCAGCCAGCCCCTCACCATGCCGCGTTGCCGCAGGCGTCCCCGCCGTGGATGCCCCAGGTCCAACACCAATACCCGACACGCCCGGTCCCGCCAAACTCGGTGCAGAAGCCTGATGCCCCGCTGGCCCCAACGACGGCGCAGCACCGGGACCCGCCAACGAAGGCGGCGCACCCATTGACTTAGGCCCAGGACCCGCTGGAAAACTCGTCACCGATGGCGTCGCACCTAAACTCGGCATACTCCCCGCATAACTCGGCATCGACCCAGCCCCATGCACATCACCATGCGTACTCGGCCCCTTAAGCTCAGCAACACCCGCATCAAGACCACCCGTCGGCGGCAAATTCCCAACACTCGGCCCCGCACTCCCAAACGTCGGCAGCGGTATCGAACCCGCACCCATCGGACGCGCCTCCTCACCCACATGCGTCTCTTTCACATCTAGCGTAAAATCACCGATAAAAACTTTGTCACTCTCCGTCAATACCTGCGGATTCGTTATCTTACGCCCATTGACATACGTACCATTGGTGCTCTTAAGGTCAATGAGTATAGTCTTGCCATCCTTCACCACAATACGCGCATGACGCTTGGACACATTCGTTTTCGGCAGAACTATATCGTTCCCCTTCACTCGCCCAATCGTTACCTCCGACTTGTCGAAATTCGTACTCGTCGCTGGCGCGCCCTTTTCACTGATGGTCACAATTAGCATACTCACTCCTAAAATTTTTGCTTCATAAGTTAGCGCTTTTGCGCCCGTTTGAAAAGAAGTCCCTTATCCCCAAAACTTTCTAAAGGGGAAGGGGGGAAGTCTCCCCCCTCGCCTGAGCCTCTCTAAAAATTCGCTAAAAGCTGCAAAATATCGTGCGGTGTATTCGCTATTCGCTCATCCACCGCACGATATGCATCTTTTGCGAATTTCGTCGAGGGGTCTCAGGCTCCCCCCTCTTATGGCTGCTACATCGTTTTCAATAAATTCAACGACGTATTAACACTCTGTCGCTCTACTACAGCTTCACTGCTAAGAACTGTATAGTCCTACAAATACACCTAAATAATTGGCCCCACTGTGTCATAACACACCCTAGAGCAGTTCTATACGCACACAGCGCTACTGTCAAGATTGCGCCTTATGATCCTGTCAAGATGACGGCTCAGTTCCCATAGCCAAAACCTCCGCGGCAATATCGCGCGCAGCATTCGGTTTCGCCAGTGAACGTGCCCTCTCAGCTCTCTCAAGCAAAATCGCAGGCTTTTCTATACATTCGCGAATAAGTGATGGCAGTTCCTCGCCAATGCGATCGTTTAGTATTTTCCACGAAGCGCCAGCCTCTAGCATAGCATCGGCGTTCTTCTCTTGGTGATTGTGCGCAGCATAAGGAAAAGGGATAAGCACTGAAGCTTTTGACAAAGCTTGGATTTCCGCAATACTCGTCGCCCCAGCACGACATACCAGCAAGTCCGCCCATGCATAGTATTTTCCTATATCGTGAACGAACTCCTGTATTTCGTACTTACAAGCACAGGACGCATAAGCCTCCTCGCAAGCCTGAAGTTTACCGCGCCCACACTGGTGAACGACTTCAATGCGCTCAAGCTCTTTGGGACTTAACTGTTTGAGCGCATGCGGAACACCAGTATTAAGACTTAACGCGCCTTGAGAGCCACCAAAGACAAACAATCGCAAATTCCCATCCTTGCGCTCGCCCCCCTCCTCGGTTCTTAACGCTAAATGACGAACAGGGTTACCAAGCACACGAACTTTTGACGCCTTAAACGGATATTTCACATCGAAAGATACGAAGATTTTATCTACAAACCTCGCTAAAATACGGTTTGTTAAACCTGCAATCGCATTTTGTTCCATAATCGCTGTGGGGTAGCCCTTCATCGACGCCATCGCAAGCATAGGCCCCGAAACATAACCACCACTTCCCACGACGACGCTCGGCGCCTCATCCTTTAATATGCGCTTACACTGCCAAGCACTGCGAGGAAGCAAGAATATACGCTTTATTTTTTGCAAAAAACTCGTTCCCTTAAAGAACTTCACATCAATTTGCCTAAATTCATAACCCGCAGCTTCGATCCAAGCGCGCTCTGGCCCATGACTAGAGCCTACAAACAATATTTTAACTTCCGCATCCTGAGCGCAAATCGCATCGGCCAACGCCACCGCGGGAAACACATGCCCGCCTGTGCCACCAGCAGCTATCAGTACTTTCTTTTTCAATGTATACTCCTTTTTGTGGCGCCGCCCCAAACCCCGCTCTTTTTTTGGGGCGCTGCCCCAAGCCCCGAGCTATCGCCCCTAGAACCCGTTTTTCTTTACTTTTTGCGCGTCTTCGTCGTCAACTGCGTCATTCGGCGCAGTCACGACCCTTAGGTCGCTCCTTTGCCTCATTCCTTGTTTCCTAGAATCCGCATCAAAATGGTAAAGAAAAGCGTATTTTTGTTTTC